>Ga0256841_1003486_pt1 | contig 11752 bp, 13 predicted proteins | sample 356308metaG_FD_185971 | JGI IMG/M metagenome (GOLD analysis project Ga0256841, IMG submission 185971) | Hydrothermal vent microbial communities from Mid Atlantic Ridge, Atlantic Ocean - 356-308 | ecosystem: Environmental > Aquatic > Marine > Hydrothermal vents | place: Atlantic Ocean: Mid...
GAACTGCGCAAGCACCGGCTGCTCATTGGGGGCCTGTTGCTGGTGGCCCTGCTCTGGGCCGGTTGGATGGCCCGCGCGCTGGTCGCCCAAGAGGCCCTGTTCACCTTGGCCGCCAACGTGGGCTTCCTCTTCGCGCTGGTGCCCGTGGGGCTGCTGGTGCCGATCGTGCTGATGCGCAGCCTCAGCAGCGAGGCCTCGGGGCCGCTGGCCTTCCTGCTCACCAGTCCGCGCAGCGGCCTGGCCCACGTGGCGGCCCGCTTCGGCGTCGGCCTCGGCACCCTCGCGCTTTACTACGGAGTCCTGGCCGCGGTCAGCGCCTGGGTGGCCGGGGCCCTCGGCGTCCGCTACGACGCCTGGCTGCCCTGGGTGGCCTGGGCCTACGCGCTGGCCGCCTGGGCGGCCCCGCTGGTCCTCGTGGGCATCGTCTACGGCCTGGTGGTGGCCGCCTACCGGCCGGGGCGCGGCGGGCAGGTCGTGGCCGTGGCCGCAACCTTCGGCGTGTTCAGCGTCTGGAGCTGGATCAACACGCTGGCGCTGGAGCGGCTCGACCTCTTCCCGCAGCTGCCCGTGCCGCGGCTGACCCTGCCGCGCGAAATGGCCCCCGTCCTGGGCCTGGGGCCGGGTGAGCTGGACCTGCAGCACACCCTGCAATCGCTTTTTGGCAGCATTCCCACCTTCCCGGTCTTCACCGGCCTGCTGCTCGCGGCCTTGCTCTTCTGGGTCGCCGTGCGCCTCTGGGAGGAGGTGGAGTGGGCATGAGCTCCGTCTTCCTGTTCAACGCGATCCTGCTGGTGGTGGCGCTCTGGGGCGCCTGGCTCGGTTGGACCCGCAGCAAAAGCCCCACCGCGCGCGCGTTCACCACGGCCGCCGCCCTCGCCTGGGCCGTCGGCATCGTCTGGGGCGGCTGGCAGGCCTACCAGCAGCTGGAAGACTTCGCGGCGGGCGGCTACGCCGCTCAGGCGGCGGTTCCGGTCATCGGCGATACCGAGCGCTGCTCCCTGTGCTACCAGGGCCCTGCCGGAAAGGTGTACGTGGTGGCCGGCGCCCGCATCCAAAACGGGGAGTTCCACCTGACGGACGAGCGGGGGCCGGTCCGCTACAGCGTTCGCTTCGAGGAAGGGGAGGTCTACCTGAACGAGCGCCGGCTCGATCCCGGCTGCCACGAAGGCGAAGCCGAGCCCTACAGCAGCTTCAAGGTGAAGGCCGCCAAGGGCTTCCGCCTGGAGGTGGGCGAGGCCGCGAGCTGCGAGTGAGGCGGCCGTCGCCCGCCGCCCCCTCCGGCGCGCCGGAGGGGGTTTAGCATGGGGGTATGCTCCAGGTCGATTTTGCCAACCTCGACGCCTCCCGCATCGGACCCGACCGGGGCGTGGAGTGGGCCCGCGAGCTCGAGGCGGCCGCGCCGCGCCTCGACGCCGCCCGCGACGCCCTGTGGGGCCGGGTCGGGGATCCCGACGCGATGCTGGGCTGGGTGCACCTTCCCGAGGCCACCGACGTGCTGCGCGACGTGCAGCGGTTCGCACTGGCCCAGGAAGGCGTTACCGACGTGCTGGTGCTGGGCATCGGCGGCTCGGCGCTGGGCGCCAAGGCCCTGAACGCCGCCCTGGGCGGCGAAGGGGCGCGCCTGCACTTCGTCGACAACGTCGAGCCCGAGCCGGTGGCCGCGCTCTTCGAGCGGCTCGATCCGGACACGACCCTGGTGAACGTCATCAGCAAGTCGGGAACGACCGCCGAGACGATGGCGGCCTTCCTGCTCGCGCTGGGCTGGTTGCGCCGGGCGCTGGGTCCCCGCTGGAAGGAGCGGGTCGTCGTCACCACCGACCCCGAACGCGGGGTGCTGCGCCCCTACGCCGAGCGCCACGGCCTGGTCACCTTCGAGATTCCCATGAACGTGGGCGGCCGCTTCAGCGTCTTCAGCCCCGTGGGGCTGCTGCCCCTGGCGCTCGCCGGGGTGGACGTCGCCGGCCTGCTCGCGGGGGCGCGGATGGCGGGCACCCTCGCCCGGGCCGACGCGGAGGGCAACCTGCCCGCCCAGACGGCGCTGGCGCAGTACCTGGCCTGGCGCAAGGGGCAGCGCATCGGCGTGCTGATGCCCTACTCGTCGCGGCTGGCGCTCCTGCCCGCCTGGTTCGTCCAGCTGCACGCCGAAAGCCTGGGCAAGGCCTTCGACCGCTCGGGCAGCCGGGTGCACGCGGGCACCACGCCGCTGCCCGCGGTGGGCGCCACCGACCAGCACGCCCAGGTGCAGCTCTTCCGCGAGGGGCCCTTCGACAAGCTTGTCGTCTTCGTGCGCCACCGGGTGGCCGACCGCGACCTGACCGTGCCCCCCGAGGAGGGGCTGGAAGAACTGAGCTACCTTTTCGACAAGAGCCTCTTCCGGCTGCTTTCCGCCGAGGCGGCGGCCACCGCCCACGCCCTGGCCGAGGCCCGCCGCCCCAACTACACCCTCTTCCTGGACCGGGTCGACGCCTACCACCTGGGCTGGCTGCTGCAGCACCTGATGTGGCAGACCGCGCTGCTGGGCGAGCTCTGGAACGTCAACGCCTTCGACCAGCCGGGGGTGGAGCTGGGCAAGCGCTACACCTACGCCCTCCTGGGCCGGCCCGGCTACGAGGAGCTGGCCGCGGAGCTGGCGCGCGCGGGGGTGGAGCCGTGACCGAAGCGGGGCTGGCCGCCAGCGCCGCGGCGCTGGCGGCGGGCTACCTGGGCTCGTCTTTGCAGCTGGTCGCCCGCCAGAGCCGGCCGCGGCGCGAGGCCAGCGGGCTCTCGCCCGCCCTCTACGGGCTGGACTTCGCCGAGGTCAAGGTGAAGAGCCGCGACGGGCTCGAGCTGGCGGCCTGGTGGGTGCCCGGCGGACGCGAGCCGAGGGCTGCGCTGCTGGTGCACGGTCTGAACGCCAGCAAGGGCAGCCCCTACGTGCTGCCGGCGCTACCCGTCTACGCCCAGCTGGGGTTCGGGGTGCTGCTCGTGGACCTGCGCGCCCACGGCGCCTCGCCGGGTGCGCGCACCACCCTGGGGGCGCACGAGGTGCGCGACGTGCTGGGCGGGCTCGACTGGCTGGCCCAGCGCGGCTACCCCAGCGAGGCGGTGGTGCTGCACGGCTGGAGCATGGGGGCGGCGACGGTGCTGCGGGTGGCCGCGGACGAGCCGGTGCGCGCGGTGGTGGCCGACTCGGGCTACGCCCGCCTGAGCCGCCTGCTGCGCCAGCGCATGGGCTCCTGGCTCTACCCCGGGGCGGCGCTGGCGAGCCGCTGGCTGCTGGGGGTGAACCCCGCCGCCGTGGCCCCCGAGGAGGCGGCGGCGCGGCTGCGCGCGGCGGGCACGCCCCTCTTTCTGCTGCACGGCGACGCCGACCGCACCGTCCCCTACGACCACGCCCGCAGGCTCGCCGCGGCCTACCCGGAGGCGCGGCTGTGGCGCCTCGCGGGCTTTCCCCACGTTTCCGCCTGGCGCCACCCCGAGTACGGCGCACGCCTGCACGCGTTCCTTTCCGACCTGGGAGGTCGCTGGTGAAGCTGCGTTTTCGCGAAGACGGACCGATCGTCATCGACCTGCCCGAAGGGGCGCGCTACCTGCTCGACGGCGTGGAGCGCACCCTGGAGCGCCCCAAGCTGGCGCTCTGCCGCTGCGGCGCTTCGGTGCAGAAGCCCTTTTGCGACGGCAGCCACAAGCGCGCGGGTTTTCGCGCCCCGGCGGGGCAACTCGAGGTTGAGGACTAGCAGCGCTGTCCTTCCAGCTTCTGCTCGGTCTTGCCTCCAAGCGACCACGAAGGATTCGGCCCACCCGGCTGTCTGGCATGATGAAAACATGAAGCCCCGACTGCGCTTGCTCGTGCTCTGCACCCACAACTCGGCTCGCAGCCAGATGATGGAGGGCTGGCTGCGGCGCCACCTGGCGGAGGCCGGTCTGGAGGCCGAGGTCCAATCGGCGGGCTCCGTGCGCACCAGGGTCAAGCCCGAGGCGTTGCGGGTGATGGCCGAGGTGGGCATCGACCTCGGCGGTCACCGATCCAAGACGCTCTTCGAACTGCCCGATCCCTGGAACTTCGACCTGGTGCTCACGGTCTGCGACGCCGCGGCTGAAACCTGCCCGGCCTATCCGGCGCGCACCCGCAAGCTGCACGTTGGCCTGCCCGATCCGTCGGCGCGGTCGCTCGCCGAGTGGCGGCGGGTGCGGGACGCCGCGGGGCGGGTGAGCACCGAGCTGACACGGGCGCTGGCGGCGGAGCGCTGGCCCCATGAGGACGAGCTGCGGCGCACGGCGGGTCTAGAATAGGCGCGAGGACCCGCCGCCGTGCACCAGGACCCGCTGTTTCCCGAGTGGAACCCGGCGCAGCGCGAGGACGAAGCCGAGCGCTTGGCCGAGCTGCGCGCCTTCGATCAGCTGGGCCGGTTGGCCGAGCGCTACCGCTCGAGCCCGGCCTTTGGCGCGCTGCTCGACTTCGTGATCCGCATGCGCGGCCTTTCCCCCTACAACGCCGCGCTCCTGCACCTGCAAAAACCCGGGTCCACCCAGGTACGGACGGCCGCCGAGTGGCGCGCCTTGGGCCGCCGGGTGCGACCCGAGGCCCGACCCGCATTGTTGCTGCACCCGGGAGGGCCGTTGCGCTTCGTCTTCGACCTTTCCGAGACCGAAGGTCCGCCAGTCGCGGAGACCGGGCCGCGGCCCCCCTCCCCCGACGTGGAGGCCCGGCTGGCCGCCAGCGTCCAGCGGCTGGGCGGCCTGGGGGTGGAGGTAGCGGGGCCGCTTTTCGGCCCCGAGCCCGCCGGCCGACTGCGGCGCGGCGAGGAGGCCGCCGGCTTCGTCATTCACCTGGAGGAAGCCCGCCCCGAAGAGCGCTACGCCACCCTGGTCTACGAGCTGGGGCGGCTCTTTCTGGGCCACCTGGGAAGCTGCGCAAGCTGCGAACCGCAGAGCCGCCCCCCGCCCGACGAGATCAGCGGCCGCTTCGAGGCCGGGGCCGTGGCGGCGATCGTCTGCGGCCGCGCGGGGGTGCCCAGCAGCGCGGGCGCTTTCGTGCACGGCTACCTGCAAAGCTTCGCCGAGGTTCCCGAGCTGAGCCTTGACCGCGTGCTCAGCGCCGCGGGCCGGATCGAGCGCCTCGGAAACGGTGGAGCGAGGTTGCTTCGCCAGCGCCGCACCGGCTTCGACGATCCCGACTAGCGCCCACGAGCAGTCGGCTCCAAACCGCCATCATTACCCGCCGCGCCGCCCGCGAGCGGCGGAAAACGGTCGGCGCCGGTCCGCTGCCTGGAGACCGGACGAGCTATTTCAACCCTTCCAATCCCTTACGCGCCTGATCCTGGTAGACCCGATCCAACCAGGTCCGGGCCGGGATCGTTAGGGCTTTTTCGTATTGTTTCCGAGCAGCGGCGGGCTTTTTCAGGCGGACGAGCGCCTTGGCGAACTGAACCCTGTAAGGAATGACTTCGGGGTCGAGCTGAATCGCTTTTTGAAAGAGCGGCTCCACGCGCTTGAGACTGGCCCCGTACATCCAGCCGACGCCCTTCTGGGCGATCTCGAGGTTCCACATGGCGAGCGCCATGTAAGCCGCGCCGTACTGGGGATCCAAAGAGATGGCTTTTTTCAGGTTGTCCCGCACCGAGCTGGCCAGGTTGAGGCTCGCGAGGATGCCGCGGTAGAGGGCGAGCCGGCCCTGGGCTCGGGCCAGCTCGAAGTAGCCATCGGGGCTTTGAGGGTCTGCGTCAATGGCCTTCTTGGCCGCGCTTTCGGCTTTGGCGTACCAGCTCTCCTTTTCCTTCTCCGTTTTGGCCACGTGGGTGGCGTAATAGCTTGCCGCCATGGCCGCAAAGGCATAGCTTTTGGCCGATCCGTCGGCGGCAATTGCCTCGTTGTAGGCTTCACGGAAGCGGCCTTGATCGATCAGCTCCGCTGGGTTGGCCCAGACCAGTGCGGACACGAGCACGAACATCCATAGGGCAAAAAGTTTCTTCATAGCGACCTCCAGGATTCATAATCGATTTTACTAGCAACCGAGCCGGGCTGTCGACGACTACGTGCTACAGTTAGGATATGCGTTGGCCGATGGTGTTTACAGGGCTGCTGCTCGCCGTGGCCCTGGCGCAGTTCGAACCCGGTCCGGCCGAGTACTACGCGCAGTGCCGCACCCTCTACGACAAGCAGGTGCTGGCGGGTGCGCGAGCGGCATGTGAGCTTTCCTTGGTAGCCGACCCGAAATACGCGCCCGCTCTGAAGCTGCTCGCCCGAATCCACCTGGACGAGGGCAACATCGAGCAAGCGAGCGATCTCCTCGACCGTTTGCAGAGCATGGGCGACAACAGCTTGGAAACCCGCACCCTAAAGGCTCGCCTCCTGCTTGTTACGGGCCGTCCCGCCGAAGCGCTGGGGTTGGTCGGCCCCGTACCCGGCCCCGAAGCGGCCAGGGTGAAGGGCCGCGCGCTTGAAGCGCTGGGCCGGTTTCGGGAGGCCCTCAAAGCCTACCGCGATGCGGCGGTTCTAGGGGAGCCGCGGGCTCGGATCGACGCCGCACGGTTGCTGGAGCGGATGGGTGATCCGCAAGGTGCCCTGGAAGAAATTGCCGACCTCGACGATCCGACGCTGCTTCCTCTTCGGGGCCGGCTTCTCTGGGTTGCCGGCCGTTTGCCCGAGGCGGCCCGAGTGCTCGAGCGCGCCGTTGAACATCTCGGCAGCACCGAACCGCAGTACACCGAAACCCTGCGCACCCTCGCGCTCGTCTATTACGGAATGGGCGACTTGCGGCGGGGGGCCCTCGTGCTTGGCCAGATGGCCGGCGGAGCCAACCTTGCAACCGCCTTGCTCAGCAGCAGCTGGTTGTGGCTTTTGGGCCTGGTCATCCTGGTTGGTCTGCACCTCTACGGCGAGAGCCGGATCGAGCCCGTCAGCGCCTTAGAGGTGCAGACCGAAGACGGCTGGGGGGTGGGGCGCGTTTATGCGATGCTGCTGCTCGCCTGGCTGCTTGGCGCAACCGCGACGGAACTGCTTGGCTGGAGCCTTTACCGGAACTGGTTGGCGGCGTTTACCCCCGTGCAGGAGCAGCTGGTGCGACCGGTCTTTTACATCGTGGCGGCCCTGGTTCTAGCTGTTTTCGGATGGGGTTCGATCCAACCTCAAGACGCGAGCAAAGAGGGGAATGAGGTGCCGGAACCGCGGGTCGGCCGAGTCGACGGGTTGTGGATCGGAACCACGCTCTTAGCGGTCGTTCTGACCTACGCCTGGATCAGCAAGCAGCTCGGAGGACTTGCGCCCATGCCCTTTCTGATCTACCGCCCGCTCGGGGCACTGGCGATAGCCGCGCTAGCGCTCGCGGAACCCATGCTGCGCGTACGACTTCCTGCGTCGCTGAGGTTGCGCTACGGCGCGCAGTTGACCCCTGCCCTGGCGGTGCTCGCGAGCGGCCTCTTTCTCATCAGTCCGGTGCTGCTATGGTGGGCTGTAGCCGCAATCCTGCTCGCCGTTCAACTTCGGATACGTAACCACTCCGCCGCAATGATGGGATGGGCGGTGCTGGCGGTGTTGCTTTTGGTCGGAGGATACCTGCCCTGGGTAAGGACGCTCTTTTAATGCCATGACGATCTACTTTCTTTCTGACTTCGGATGTGCGGACGTTTACGCGGGTGTGGTGCGCGCGGTGTTGGCGCGACATGCCCCGGAATCGCGGATCATCGATCTGGCTCACGACCTTCCTCCGGGCGACGTGCGCCACGCTGCGGTACAGCTCTACGCCGCGATGCCCCACCTCGAAGAAGGGGGGGTCGTGCTGGCCGTGGTGGACCCGGACGTGGGGTCAGCGCGCCGGGCTCTGGCGGTACGCGGCGAGCGGCTGTGGTACGTGCTGCCCGACAACGGGCTGCTCACGCTGGCTTCCGAGCTCGACGTCCCGTTGGCCGCCTGGTCGCTGGAGCCGGAGCGCTTCGCGCCTGAGCCCGTGAGCTTTACCTTCCATGGCCGCGACGTCTTCGCTCCCGCGGCCGCCCACCTGGCGAGGGGAGGATCGCCCGAAGATCTGGGGCAGCCGGTTGATCCTGAAGGGATGGTGCGTATGCCTTTGTGGACGGAAGAAGGCGACGAGGGCGAGGTGGTCACCTTCGACCGTTTCGGTACGGCCATCACCAACCTGCGGCCGCGTGGGCGTCCCGAAGCGGTGCACCTGGTCGGCCGGCCCGTGCCCTTCAAGGACACCTTTGCCAGCGTTCCGGAAGGGGAGGCGGTTGCTTTCGTGGGCTCCTCGGGGCTGGTCGAGGTCGCTATTCGCGGAGGTTCCCTGAAGCAAAAACTGCGCCTCGTCGAAGGCGCGGCGGTCTCGCTGTATTGGCCTGAAGAAGAACCACCGCCACTGGACCTCGGCTAGCCTTCGAACGCCCTCTTCAGGACGGGCATGAAACCGTGCGCGGCCAGGTCCAGGCTGATCGGCGTGATCGAGGTGTAGCCCGCGCGCACCGCCCACAGGTCGGTGCCCGGGTCCTCGGTGCCTGTGGGCTTGCCGGCGATCCAGTAGTAGGGGACGCCGTTCGGGTCGACGCGCTCGACGACCGCGTCCTCGTAGTGGTGGGTCGAAAGCTCGGTGATGCGCACCCCCTGGGGAGCGCTGACGGGGAAGTTGACGTTCAAGAACACCTTCTCGGGCAGGCCGCGCTCGGCCACCCAGCGGGCGATGCGCACCGCCTCGGCCGCCCCCGGCTCGAAGTTCATTTCAGAGCGGCTGTTCACGTCGAGGCTGAAGGCGATGGAGGGGACCCCGATCGAGGTCCCTTCGATCGCCCCGGCCACCGTACCCGAGTGCGTGAGGTCGAGCCCCAGGTTCACGCCGATGTTGATGCCGCTGACCACCAGGTCGGGTCGCCCCAGCAGGTGCACCCCCAGCACCACGCAGTCGGCCGGGGTACCGTCCACGCGGTAGGCGGGGATCGGATCCAGCCCGGCGGCCGCGGTGTGTTTGCAGCGCAGCGGCCGGCGCACGGTGATGCCGTGGCCGACCGCCGACTGTTCCACGTCGGGCGCCACCACGTAGACCTCGCCCAGCGCGCTCATGGCCCGGGCCAGCGCCTTGATGCCCGGGGAAAAAATGCCGTCGTCGTTGGTGACGAGGATCTTCATACCCCCAAGCCTACACCCGGGGTAAGCTCGGGGTATGTTTCCGCTGGCCGACGTCAACCGGCCCCTGCGCCCGCCCCTGGTGGTCAAGGCGCTGGTGGCGCTGAACGCGGCCGTCTTCTTCGTCGAGCTGCTGGCCAGCCCCGCGGCACGGGAGGCGATGATCTACGCCTACGGCTTCGTTCCCCGCCTCTTCTGGGCCGACCCGCTGGGCGAGGGTTACCGGCTCGTCACCAGCCAGTTCCTGCACGGGGGTTTCGGCCACGTCCTGGGCAACCTTTGGTTCCTCTGGGTCTTTGGCGACAACGTCGAGGACCGGTTGGGGCGTTTTCGCTTTTTGCTCTTCTACCTGCTGGGCGGCGCGGTCGCGGCGTTGGCGCAGGGCGTCTTCGACGCCGGCTCGAGCGCGCCCATGATCGGCGCCTCCGGAGCGATCTCGGCGGTTCTGGGGGCGTACTGGCGGATGTTCCCGAACGCCCAGGTGCTGACCCTGGTCTGGCTGGTCCTGCCCATCACCTTCTACCTGCCCGCCGGGTTCTACCTGGGCTACTGGGCGCTGATCCAGTTCGTCTCCGCCCTCTTTGGCGGGGGAAACGTGGCCTTTTGGGCCCACCTGGGCGGCTTCGTGTGGGGCTGGGCGGTGCTGCGCTACGGCCTCTTCGCCCCGGTGACACCGCCCTTCCGTCGCGGATAGCTGCGCGTGACCAGAACTTGGATCGGGTCGGTGCTAATCTAAATCGAGAGGTGGACGTGACCGGCGAACCGCTGTACCAACGCCAGCTGATGGAGTACGCCCAGGACCTGGCGCGGGCGTACCGGCAGATTCGTAGTTCCCGGGACGGGTTCCTTGATCTACTGGTGACCCTAGTGGAAATCAAGGCGCCCGCGCTGAAGGGGCACGCCCGCCGCGTGGCCTTCTGGTCGCTGCGGCTCAACGACGCCCTGGGGCGGCCGCTCGAGCCCGCCGCCCTGAAGGCCGCGGCCTTGGCTCACGACGTGGGCAAACTGGGTCTGCCCGACCGGATGATCGCTTCGTGGGTGGGTGAGGACGAAGAGGACCGCGAACTCGTCCGGGCGCACCCCCAGCTGGGGGCTTCGCTGCTCGAGCACGTCGACGCCTTCACGGATTGGATTCCCTGGGTGCGCCACCACCACGAGTGCTGGGACGGATCGGGTTTCCCCGCAGGGCTGGCGGGCGGGGCCATTCCCCTCGGGGCCCGCATCATCGCCATCGCCAACGGCTTCGACTACCGGATGCACGGCTACGGCCGCGAGCCCGCCCACACCCTCGCGGGCACCAGCGCGTGGATAGAGCGGCGGTCGGGGATCTGCTTCGACCCGGAGCTGGCGCGGGCCTTCCTGGGCATGCCGCTCGAAGCCCTTTGGGCCAACCGGCTTTGGCTCGAGGAGGTGCAGGGGTGAAGGTGCTGCTCATCGAAGACGAACCCGACATGGTGGCGCTGCTCGAGGCCACCCTAACCCCCGCGGGGTTCGAGGTGCACGCGGAGCGCAGCGGCGACGCCATCGAAGCGTTGCTGGAACGGTACGACCCCCAGGTGGTGATCGTGGACGTAATGCTCTTCGGAAGCCGCGCCGACGGGTTCGAGGTCGTCGAACGCATCCGGCGCGCCCCCGGCCACGAACGCACCCTGGTGGTGGTGCTCACCGCGCTCGAGGGGGACACCTACCGGCGCAAGGCCGAGGCTACGGGCGCCGACCTCTACCTGAGCAAGCCGTTCAGCCCACTGGAACTGCTCGGGAAGTTGCAGAGCGCCGAGCTGCTCACCGACTAGCCCTCCAGGCAGGGAAGCTCGAACCAGAAAACCTGACCCGGGGGGCGCGCTTCCCAACCGATGCGGCCGCCGTGCTGGGCGATCACCTCACGGGCTACGGCCAGCCCCAGCCCGTACCCCTCGTGGCTGCGGTGGCGCTTCAGGCGCGTCCACGGCTGAAAAACCGCCTCCGCCTCCTCGGGGCGGAGCGGCGGACCGCCGTCGTGCACCTCGACCCGGGCCCGCCCCCCGCGGCACGCGATGCGGACCCGCACCGGAGCCTCTTCCTGGCTGTACTTGGCGGCGTTGCTGAGCAGGTTGAGTGCGGTCGAGAAGAGGCGCCCCTCGTCGCCGTCGACCCGGACGTCGTCGCCTCCGTCCTCGATGCGGATGCGGTCCGGGTACTGCAGTTCGAGCAGCTGTGCAACCTCCTCCAGCAACGGTCGCAAGGCCACCGGTCTCCGCTCGAGCTCGAGCCCGTGGCCCGACTCCAGTCGGTAGAGGTCGAGAAAGGTGGCGAGGGTCTGCCCGAGCCGCCGCGCCGCGCTGCGAATCCGGGTCAGGTAGGGTTCGCGTGCGGTTCCCGCCGCTTCCAGGAGTTCGCTAAACCCCACGATGGTCGCGATCGGGGTGCGCAGCTCGTGGGCCACCATACCCAAAAGCCGGGTCTTAAACGCCCCTTCGCTCTCCAGGTCGGCGATGCGGCGGCGCTGCCCCAGGACCCGCAGGGCCTGGAAGTACAGGTAGGCGAGAGCGAAGACGATCACCAGCGCGAAGCCGAGCAACGTGTCGCGCCGGTAGGCCCTGAGCTGCACGAGCAGGTTCGACCGCACCGTGTTCGAAACCTCGGTGGCCTCGATGACGACCGGGTGCACCTGGTCGGCCCAGGC
>Ga0256841_1003487_pt1 | contig 11750 bp, 10 predicted proteins | sample 356308metaG_FD_185971 | JGI IMG/M metagenome (GOLD analysis project Ga0256841, IMG submission 185971) | Hydrothermal vent microbial communities from Mid Atlantic Ridge, Atlantic Ocean - 356-308 | ecosystem: Environmental > Aquatic > Marine > Hydrothermal vents | place: Atlantic Ocean: Mid...
TTAGAAAACGGATTTCTTTACATTGCCCAACCACCTTTATACAAATTTAAAAAGGGACGCTCAAATATCTACGTCAAAGATGATGACGAGCTTAACAGAATAATAATTGACTTTGCAAGTGATGAAATTGCTTTTGAAGGTAAAAACTTTACAAAAATTCAGATTAAAGATATTGCAAAAAAAGCAAAAGAATATAAAGAATTAAAAAATGCAATGTATAAGAGAAAAGATAAAGACGTTGTAAATGCTGTTTTGAAACTCTCTATTTCTGATGATGATATTAGGGATGAAGAAAAAGTTAAAGAAATTGTTGAAAAACTAAAAGAACTACTTCCTAATTATGAAGTTTACTACGAATACAACCCAATAGAAGGTGATTACGAAATTTTCTGTGAAAGAAAGGAAAGGTTTGGAAAGGTAATAAACAAAATAGACAGTAATTTGCTTACATCTTTTGCTTATAGAAGAGTACAGGAACTTGAGGCTCAATTAAAAGAAACAATTGGTGAACTTCCTTATGAAATTTCTTACAAAACAAGAACTGTTGAAGTAAAAGATTTAGATGAGTTATACGATGTTATAGTTGATGCTGGAATGTATGGAGCAGAAGTACAGAGATATAAAGGTCTTGGGGAGATGAACCCAGAACAGTTATGGGAAACAACAATGAATCCTAAAACAAGAAGGTTAATGCAGGTAACTCTTGAAGATGCAGCCCTTGCAGATGAGGTATTTACTATATTGATGGGTGAAAAGGTAGAGCCCCGTAAAGAATTTATAATGAAATATGCAAAAGAAGTTAGAAATTTAGATGTATAAATTAAAAGCCCTCAATTGAGGGCTTTTTTAAATAGTTCTATTAAATCAAGGTTTAGTTTATATTCTTCACCTTCTATCTGGATAAACGTTTCAAAATTAAACTTTTTAAATATTTCCCCTAAATTTTCACTTTTTAATTCATTTAAATATTCGTTAAAAAGAAATTTATCTGCAATTTTAAAACTTACTGCCAAAATCATTAATGTAGAATCTGGTATTTTTGCAAGCTGAAATCTTTTTATAGCCTCTGTATAATGCCTTTCTGTAATGTGCTTACACCCTCTTAAGAACCATTTCTCATCTAACGTCAATTCGTAATTTTTCAAAAGATTTTCAAAAAAATCTGTATCTAATTGTTCTTCTCCTTTTTTAAAAAGGATTTTTACTTTTCTAAAATAAATGTTTTCCATTCTTTACCCAGTTTGATAGATTTTTTAAAAATTTTATCTGTGTTGAGGTTTCAGGGAAAAATTTTTTAGAGATAACTTTATCTAATGCTTTTTCATAAGGTATTCCAGAATAAATTAAATATCCAGCTAAAAATGTTCCGCTTCTTGCAATTCCTAATTTACAGTGGACTACAACTCTTTTATCTTCTCTTATTTTTTGTGAAATATAATCATAAATCAGTATTATTTCATCAATTTCTATTTCAGTATACATCCCTAATGGATAGTGGATTGTTTCAAAGAATTCTTTTTGTTTCTCAAATAGAAATTTGCCATAACTTCCTTCTAATAAGTTAATAACAAGATTTACATTTTGTTCTTTCCATATTTTCAATTCATCTAATTCAGGGGCTTTACTTCCACCTAAATTTTTATCTACCCATCTAATCATCGCTTTTGCTTTGTTTGTTAATGAAATAAAAAATTTAGGTTAGCTATAAATCTTTAATTCTAAGTTCAAACTTTTTATTTCTCATACTTACGATAATAAATTTTTGTTTTACATTCTTTATATTTTGTATTATAGATTTAAATGCATCAACTTCTATTTTTCCTCTGATATTTCCTTTTAAACAGATTACACCTACAGGTAAAAGATGTTTTTTATAAATTATTTCTCCAATATCTCCACAATCACGGGTTATAATTATTCTTTTTTCTTTAATAGATATATTTAACACATAGATATCAGTAATTCCAGATTGAATATCAGTTCCGACTCTTTTAACATCAAAACCTCGTGATTTTAAATAAAGGTACAATGACGTACTAATGTTCTCATCCAATAAAAACTTCATCTTTTCTTTTTTGTTTATAGTATTTCCTTAAAATTGATAAAAGAATTTTGAGACAAACTTTTAGTTTAGGAGAATTAACAGACTTGTACAGGTCATGGGAGTTTAAATTTTTTAAATAATTATAACAACCTTCATATTTAAATAGGTTTTCTATTTCTTTAGATGTAGAGGCTTTTTTTCTTAAAGAATTTATTTCTATTTCAAAAATTTTTTTTGTAAAATCAAAGAAATATTCAAAAATTTTATTATTGACAGACGGATATTCTTTTTCTATTTCTTCTAAAGTCAATCCAGATAAAATGGATTCTGCTATATCATCAATAGATATACGAGTACCTTCAAATATAAATTTACCGTTTCTGATGTCTTTATCCCTAACTATTTTATACATGTTTTCCTCATTCCTAATTTACCTATAGAATATAAAGAATATAATCAATCCAACAACTCTTTTAGTTTAAATTCCCAGCCTTTCCTTAAAATTTCCATGTTTTCTTTAATTTCTATACCGTTAATTTTCAAGTTAAGTTCTGGATTTTCCAACACTTTTCCAACTATTTTAAAATCCATACCTATTTCTTTTGCTCTTTGTCGGAGGAAATCAATATTATCTTCAGACAGAGAAATAACTACAATACTTCTCATCTCATCAAAAAGCTCAAAATCTGGTCTGTAATCTGTTTCAATATCAATTTCAATTCCAAAAGTTTTTTCTTCCTGAAAAGCAGGTTCTATTAGAGCCGTAATAAGACCACCATCAGAAACATCATGGGCTGATTTTATTTTCTCTTTATTGTTCCTTATAAATTCTGAAAGTTTCAGTTCAACATCTAAGTTGATAGGTGGAATTTCTCCAGAAATTATTCCGTGAACTTCTTTTAAATACTCACTTCCGTTTATTGTTGGTTTTTTATTAACTTCCCCAATTAAAGCAATAATATCTCCTTCCTTTTGGTAAAAAGAAGGTATTGCTTCTTCTGGAGAGTCTAAAACTCCAACTGCCACAACAACAGGAGTTGGATAAATATTTAGCCTCATATCTGGTAAAACAGTTTCGTTGTATAATGATACATTCCCTCCGATTACAGGTGTGTTTAATTTTTTGCAGGCTTCAGCCATTCCTTTTGTTGCCTGTTCAAACTGCCACATAATTTCTGGATTTTCTGGATTTCCCCAGTTTAAACAATCTGTTATTGCAAGGGGTTTAGCACCTGAAACGTAAATATTCCTTACTGCTTCTGCAACAACTCTTTTTCCACCTTCAAATGGGTCAAGGTATACCCATCTCCCATTTCCATCTGAAGCTATTGCTATAGCTTTTTTTGAATTTATTTCTGGTTTTATACTCCACCTTACCCTTAAAATAGCAGCATCACTTCCCGGTTTTACAACAGTATTAATCCCTACTTCGTGGTCGTACTGTCTATAAATCCACTCTTTTTTTGCTATTGTTGGAGATGAGATAACCTGTTTTACAGCACTTAATATATCTACCTCTGGTAGCTCATTTTGATTAAAGTTTTTTGTTTCTTTTAAATATTCAGGTTCTTTTTTAGGTCTGTTATAGACAGGTGCATCATCAACTATTGCTGATATAGGCAAATCTACTATTTTTTGGTCTTTGTAAAATACTTCCATTCTTTTTGTATCTGTTGTTTCACCAATTACTGCTGCTTCTAAACCGTAAAATTTTGCTATTTTTAAAACTTCCTCAACATTTTCATTATCAACGGCGTACAGCATTCTTTCCTGAGATTCTGATAATAATATTTCATACGGTGTCATATTTTCTTCTCTTAATGGAACATTTTCCAAATATACTTTTACTCCCATTCCAGATTTTTCACCAAATTCAGATGTTGAACCTGCAAGTCCTGCTGCTCCAAAGTCCTGACAACCTACAATCAGGTTTTTTTGCATAACCTCAAGTGTACATTCAATAAGCCTTTTTCCAAAGAACGGGTCTCCTATCTGTACATTTGGTCTTTTTGATTCTGATTCCTCTGAAAATTCTGCTGATGCCATTGTAGCTCCATGGATTCCATCTCTCCCTGTTGATGAACCTACCATTACCATTTTTTGACCTATTTTTGTGGCTCTGGCTCTGAATATTTTATCTTTTTCTAAAATTCCTAAAGCAAATGCATTAACAAGAGGGTTTCCTGCGTATACTTCATCAAATACAGCTTCTCCACCTATTGTAGGCACTCCAATACAGTTTCCATAAAAACCTATTCCTTTTACTACTCCCTGTGCTATAGGTTTTGAATCTTTTATATTTTTTCTTGTTCCATCTTTTCTTGGGTCTCCAAATCTTAAACTATCAAATCCACATACAGGTCTTGCTCCCATTGATATAACATCTCTTATTATTCCACCTACACCAGTTGCAGCTCCGTGGAAAGGTTCTATGTAAGATGGGTGGTTGTGGGATTCTACTTTAAAAGCTACAGCGTACTTATCGTCTATTTCAACCACTCCAGCATTTTCACCTGGTCCCTGAATAACCCATGGGGCATCTGTTGGAAATACTGAGAGATAAGGTTTTGATGATTTGTAGGAGCAGTGTTCACTCCAGAGTGCTCCAAATATTCCAAGCTCCACTTCGTTAGGTTCTCTTCCTATCAGATTTACAATTCTTCTGTATTCTTCTAAGGTTAATCCATGTGCTGATAATATTTTTTCGTCCATTTATTGCTCCTGAATTGATAAATTTTAGATACTTTATTTTACAACAGTTTGAAGGTTAATTGATTTTATTTTTTCCTGAATTTTTCTTTTGATTTTCTATTAATTTTTCATAAGGTAAAGGTTCCATTAAATAAAAACCTTGCCCGTATTTTATTCCAATTTCTTTAACTTTTTCCAATATTTCTTTACTTGATATATGTTCTGCTACTGTTCCTATCTTTATTTCTTTTGCAAAGTGGTTTATCGTTTCTACAATTATATAGGAATTCTTTTCTTTGTCTAAATTTTTGATTAAACTGCCGTCTATTTTTAAGTAATCAATGTTTAACTGGAGTATGTTTATGAAGTTTGAATATCCAGAACCAAAATCGTCAATTGCTATTTTACTTCCTTTTTGTTTTATTCTTTTTATGTATTTTCTTATTATCTCATAATCTAATATTTCTTCATCTTCTAATATTTCAAAGGAGATACGTTCAGCACAGTTTTTATCAAGTTCTTTTTCTATTATTTCTAAAATATCCTCATTTAAAATATCCAAAATTGATAAATTAATAGAAACCTTTATATCTTTATTTTCTTTTAACAGCTTAAAATTCTGCCTTAAAATGCTTTTTGTGAAATCAAAGTAAACGTTAGTTCCTTTGATAACATTTAAAAAATAACTTGGTAGAAAGATTTTTCCATTTTTATCAAGAAATCTTGCTAAAACTTCATAAGAAACTATTTCCATTGTTTCAAGATTAAAAATAGGTTGATAGTAAGATATTATCCTGTTTTCTAAAATAGCATCTTTTATTTCATTTATATTTTTTATTATTTCTTTTACATGTTGTTTTTCGTCGTATACTTCTATTCTGTTTCTTCCTTTCCTTTTAGCTTCGTAAAGGAGAGTATCTGCTATTTTAATAGCATCTTCTAAATTTTTTGTTCTTTCTGTATCAAGATTTACACCAATTGAAATTGTTACATTGATTTTTTCTCCATTTTTTAAGAAAATTGGTTTAGATGCTATTCCTTTTCTAATTCTCTCTGCAAGGCTGTTTATAATCTGATTACTTCTTCCTGATTTTTTTACAAGCAGTAAAAATTCTTCTCCACCGTATCTTATAAATATATCTTCACTACTTCTGATAGTTTTTTCAATTCTTTTTGTTATTTCTTTCAGAACAATATCCCCTGCATCGTGTCCATAGGTATCATTAATTTTTTTGAAATGGTCTATGTCAATTGCCATAACAATGTAGTCTTTTATATTTAACTTCGGTGAAATGTCTTTTAGAAATGTTCTATTATAAACTTCTGTAAGAGGGTCTATATATGTTTTTTTCTTTAATCTGGCATATTTAAAAATCTGGAAAAGTATAAAAATTATAGAAATGAGGATGAACAGGAAAACAAAAGCTATTATGTTTTTTATATTTTGAATTATTTTATTAACTTCTTTTAGTTTTGAAACAGAAAAATCAACAACCATAAGTGCTTCTACTTTGTCATTTCTCACAAAAGGTTTAACATAAGTTATCCATATAGAGAAAAGGTTGTCATCACTTATTACAATATCTTTTTTAAGTTCAAACACCTTTTCCCAATCAGGATTAAAAACATCAAATTTCTGGTTAGGTCTTGCTTTATCTTCCTTTGAAGCATCTAAAAGGTATCTAAATTTTCCATCTTTATCCCTGTATAGCATATAAATATATTTAATGTTTGGGGTTATAAGGATAGACAGTTTATCTTCAAGGTATGAGCGTATTTTTTCGTTGGAAAGTAAAGTTTTTACAATATTTTTATTTCCAACTTTTCTTTCTAAATCATTTTCAAAATTTTTTAAGATATAGGAAACCTCTTTTGTAAAAAGGGTTTGAATCTCCCTTTCAAGGTTCTTTTGTAAAGAGGGCATTAAAAAATAAAGGTATGCAAGTACAGCAATAATAAGTAATCCAACAGGTATAACAATGTAAAATCGTTTAAAAAAATCTCTTACCATACTCTATCTTCTATGTACTTTCTTAAGGATTTTGGAGGGTTTATATTAAACTTCTTTAATCTGCTCTTGATAAAAACGATGTTAGGTCTACCTTTGTGCCAGAATATTGCACCAATGACATTTTCGTCTTTCAGAAGGAAATACTTCATTCCAATTATTGGTTTTTTAATACTCTTGAATTTGTGTTCAGAGTTTATTTTTTCAGATGCGAGAATAAAATCAGCAATTTTAATATTTTTTGTTTGAATTAATACTTTTGAGTATTTAGAGATTTTTAATGCATCATTTCCGTAGAAATATACATACAACTTTTCTTTTTTAAAAAGAATTTTTGCAATACTGTCAATAAGTTTTGCTTCAAATTTTACTTCTTTATTATTGTTCCCAGCGTAAGATATACCGAAAATTAAAAGTAATATAATAAAAATCTTTTTCATCTATTATTAACCTAAAAAAACCTTTTTAAAGAAATTAAAAATTTCTTATCTACCGATGGAATTACCACCGGATTTAACCCCAAATATGGTGTTTTTAATGCTCTATTTAATAAATTTTCTCCTTTTATACTAAAAGTAGTAGATTCATCAAGATGATAGTTTATTCCAAAAATTAAATCATATCCATCTTTTATTTTAATATTTAATGGCTTAAAAAAATAACCCTTTTTATAGGACAGTTCTAAATAAGTATCAAATTTTTCAAAATTGTTAAATAGCTTTAAAAAACCTCCTTCTTTTGTTCCCAATATAAAATCTTTTCGTGATATATCAGCGTAATAATAATTTAACATTACTTTATTAAACTTATTAAAATTGTATTCGTAATCTATAGAATATAGAAAATATTCTACTTTTTTACCAAAATTAAAATACGTTAATTTGACAGGGTCAAGGGATATGTTGTCTTTTACAGATACATATGCCCCAGAGAATAAAAATTTGTTATTACCTTTTATAAAATTAAGTTCACCACCTACGAGACGGCTTCTTTGTTTTTTCAAATTTTTATTTGTTGATAACTCAAAGAATGAAGGGGGAGTGAAATAATCGGCAGCTAAAATTTTACCGTAGAAATTTTTAGAAGGAACAAAGATATATCCTAATCTTATAAAATAACCATTAATATCGTTGTATCCTGTTTTTCTATCATAACTGCTGTATTTAACACCTGCAACAATGAGGTTCTCATCATTTATATTAAACTCATCTTCTAAAAATACAGATACTAACTGGTCTTTGTTGGAAAATTCTGTTGGAGTTTGTTTTACAAATAAATCTTTTTTACCTTTTAATTTATATCTGTTATTTTTGTAAATTCCACCTATGGTTATATCGTTTCTTTTATATTTAAAATTTTTGGAAAGGTATAATCTGTACGAATGCTGGTATATTTTCTGGTTGTACCCTTTTGCTATAACAAATGAGCCACTACTGTTTAAAGGGTCAAAAGTTATTACCCCATTGTTATCTTTTTCTTTCTCTTTCTCAACAATATAATCGTAGGAAAGGTTAAACTTTAAAGAGTTGTTTTCTAAAAAGTATCTTGAAATAGATATATACTGGTGTCTTCCTATATACCGGTTTGAATCTGGAGCATTATCAAGGGCTGAACCTAAAAACCTGTAATTTTTTTTGTACATATTGTTGTACTCAATGAGAAAACCATCTATTTTAAAATTAAAATAAAGGTTATTTTGTAAACTATCTCTGGATAATTCACTTCCAAGGTGGGAATAATCTTTCCTGTTTAAATTTGAGTCTTCTAAAAAAATCATGTAAGAGTTTCCATTTTCCAGTTCTCTTGCATCGTAGTAGTTTAGAGAATAACCTTTCCTTGAAGTTCCTGTAATGCGGAAATATCTTGTATTTTCTTTTTCAGGTTGTCTTGTAAATAACCTTATCAAAACCCCGGGAATTTCATTTCCAAATTTTATAGAAGTTTCTCCTAAATAAATTTCTATGTGTTCAATATTATCAAGTGAAATATCTCCCCATATTGGGAATACAGACCTTCTATAGACAGTTCCTACTTCGTGTTCATTAATATAAAGTTTAACAGTTGTGTTAAGCATGTCATACAAAGCAGGATAAACCAGAACATGTTCGCCGTAGTTATTATCCTGGAGGGAGAAAAATCTGACAGATTTTAGTACATCTGAAAGCCTGTAAGCCTGCATTCTATCTAAATCTTCCCTCGTAAAGATAATAACCTGTCCCTCAGCTTCTTCTTTTGTTTTTTTGTAAAGTTCAGAGGCAGATTTGTACTCTTCAAGGAGTTCCTCAATACCTATTTCTTGAGAAATGGCAAAATGAAAAATGATTAAAACAGGGAACAGCTTCAAAATGACATGTTTAATGACCATTCTTGTCCACCTTTTTAGTTTTTAGGTTTATATTTTGGATAAGATAATCTTACATTTCGGATATTTAAATATATATAATTATACTAAACTTTGATATATTATTAACTATAATTTTTTATAAAAAGAAAAAAGTGGGAGAAAACATTATAAAAAATATAGACGTACTAAAGCTTTTGAAAATTGTTAAAGAAGCTGGGGAAAGGGTCTGTCATATATATATTATGTATAAGGATTTCCAGATTGAGCTTAAAGAAGATGAGACACCTATAACAATTGCTGACAAGGAATCAAATGAAATTTTAACCACAGGAATAACAGAACTTTATCCGGAAATTCCAATCTTAAGTGAAGAAGGTATAATTTATCCTTTTGAAGAAAGAAAAAAATGGGAATATTTCTGGTTGATAGACCCGTTAGATGGAACAAAAGAGTTTATTTTAAAGAATGGACAGTTTACTGTAGCTGTTTCGCTAATAAAAAATAACAAGCCAGTTTTAGGAATAATATACCTCCCTGTAGATGATACATTTTTCTTTGCTTATAAAGGATTGGGAGCTTTCCGTGTAGAAGGGAGAGTTATTAAACAAGATACAAACTCTTTAGATTATGTTTTGAAACATTCGTTAAAATTACCTATTGTTTCAAATAAAGAAAAAGATAAAATTAAAGTAGTAGTTAGCCGTTCCAGATTTTCAAAAGAAACAAGAAGATTTGTAAAGATACTTAGGAAATTTTATAAAGATGTAGAAATTATTCCTGTAGGTGGTTCTCTTTTAAAGTTTTGTTTACTTTCTGAAGGTTATGCTGATATATATCCCCGTCTTGGTTCTCCTGTTGCTGAATGGGATGCTGCTGCAGGGCAGATTATTTTAGAAGAATCAGGAGGAAAAGTTATTGACCTTACAACAATGGAAAATATTACATATAACAAGGAAAATATTAAAATACCACCTTTTATAGCCCAGAGGGCAGATTTTCAATTTCCTGTTCCTTTAGAATATATCATTGAATTATTTGAACAAAATGAAATATTAGATTAAATTGTAAATGCTATCTAAAATTTTGGAGAATTCAATGGAAAATTATATAAACAGTGCTGTAAATTCTGTAAAGATTTCTTTACCGGAAATAAAAAACTATTTTGAAGATTATAAAAGTTTAAATTCATTACTTGGTTCACAAGGTTTTGAAAATGAAGATAAATACGACTCTATTTTACTTGATTTTAATACAGAAGAGATGAAAAGGTCTGTAGGAATTTTATCCTCCCTTTTTTACCATTTAGAAAAAGGCGGTTTTGATGCTATTCAACCTATTTTTAACCAGTGTGAAATAAATCAAACCTGGGATTTGGAAATTTTTTACTGTAAGCAAATTTTGGAGAAATATAAAGATGATAATAGCAGTAACGGAATTTTAATAAAACTCAAAACTTACAAAAAAATATTTGATGCTTTGACTAACAACAACGATAAATTTAACCAGTTAAAATACTCAATTATTTTCCTGGAATACTTTTTAGAAAATGTTAATCTGCTTCTAAATTCAAAAGAAAAAAAAGACATATTTGAAATAATTTCTGAAGTTTATCTAACCCTTTACATGTTAGACATTTTCTTTTTGGAAAATAAAAAAAATGCTTTAAAAAATCTTGAAAATGCGTATTTAGTTAATGATTATGCAATCAATAGAGGATATGTAAACTGGATTAATTCAAAAGTTATATTTATTCTTATAAATATAGTTGGTCTTTACACTGATATAAGAAATACAGAAGAAATACAGGATTTTGAGATAGAGAAATATATAAAAGAAGTTCTAAAGCATTTAAAGAAAATACGCTCAGAAATTGAAGAATATCCACATTTTATGAAATGGTTTAAAGAAATAAAACTTCAAAAATATCTCCACCAATTACTTACAAACATGTATATATTAGGTTTTACTGATGAACATAAAGAGGCTTTAAAAATTTTACCTATTTTAAACACACTTGATTATTCTCTACTTATAGATTTAGACACTTTATCAAGGGATGTTTATAAATACGAATTTGAAGAAGCAGAAGATAAACTCCTTCAGTATAAATCTATAATGGAAAGGCTTTTAAATAACTTGCCCCAGAACAAAAAAGAATCTTTACTTTTTTCATTTTATAACTGTAGCGTATCTGTGTACGATTATTTTCAGGAAGAAGAAAAGTTAAAGGAAACATTTGAAGAGTTAAAAAAATTACTGAACAGAAGAAAAGACTCATTTTTATTAAAAATTCCTTTAATGAGGATGTACGTTATTTTTGATGAGTTTGATAAAGCTAAAGAAATTGGAAAGGAGATTATTCAGAAATCAATAATTACAGGTAGAGAAAATTTAAAAATTATGGTGGAAGATATACTTAAAGATATTATTTAAAAAATAATTCCCCCTTCCATAAATCCACCTCTCCATTTCATCCTTTGGAACAGGGTTTTTTTCCCATCAATAATAGTTGCCTTTTGTTGCCATCTCCTGTATCCAAAACCTAAATAAATCCTTTCTAATAATGGATTTCCGTAAAACCTTAACTTCTCTGTAAGGTTGAAATTATAGTAATTACCATCTTTAAAAAAGATGTATCTCATTTCAGCATCTGTAATTAACAT
>Ga0256841_1003488_pt1 | contig 11750 bp, 7 predicted proteins | sample 356308metaG_FD_185971 | JGI IMG/M metagenome (GOLD analysis project Ga0256841, IMG submission 185971) | Hydrothermal vent microbial communities from Mid Atlantic Ridge, Atlantic Ocean - 356-308 | ecosystem: Environmental > Aquatic > Marine > Hydrothermal vents | place: Atlantic Ocean: Mid...
TTAAGGCTTGACCAGTCTCCTTCACGGGATCTTTGCCCCACGTTTATGATACAGCCTTAAGCCTCTTCCGCTCCGCTCAGGTATTTACATATCTGAACGATGCGTTTCAACCAACTGTATATTTATGTCGTCTCCATTATAATTGTGTAAATTTACCTGCTAAATATTAATTAACCTTTTTCTCTATAGACTTTTTTGTAATACCACTGTTATTCTCAACATCAAAAGAATCTTTGGAAATCTCTATATTTGATTTTTTATCCTCATGAATTGTATCGGATTCATCATTCAAATAAGCAAGGCCTATAATAGAAACAATAAAACCAATAATCGTGAATATTAAACCAAAGTCCACGGATAAGTGTAAGCTTCTAGCAGTAATTTTTCCAAATCCGCTTTTTATTCCATTTGATATTTGGACATATTTCCAAATCATAATAATGAAGGATACCATAGCGCTTAGAACAACGAATGGCGTTGCTTTTTTCAACTGCTTTTGATTATTAAAGTAAATAAAAGCCAGGAGAATTAAGACCGCCGCCCCAAAAATTATCCAAAATACACCACTTAAATTGGCTCCAGAGGCGCTTCTTCTTTCTCCCATACAAGACATTTTCACCCATGGCATGAAGAAAAATATTATGGCAATAATCGCACCTGACGGCGTAATAAACTTTTTCCTATCATTCATCGAAACATCTCCTATTGAATAAAACTATAATATAGTTCTATGTTTATTGTTAATACCAAATTCGTTATTTCCCTTCCTCTCTATTTCCAGCAGCACCAGATATCCCAGTAAGACCTGAATAAACCCAATTGGGCTTAATACAATAGTGGCTATGAGGATAAAACCAACGGCATTACTTATTTTTACGATAAATATTATAAATTCCATAGAGTTGTTTAAATGCATACAAATAATAAAATGCAATTATTATACCACTTGCGCAATTTGTTGTTTTTGTGAAAGTTATGGGGTCGGATTAATAGGATGAATGTGGAAGTTGTTAAGGAAGGTTTACGGTGTGTCTTAAAAAACAGGTGCTTTATAATAAATTACTATTTCTAACGTATGGAAAAACAACTGAATACGTAAATCGTAAATCTTGCTTTACACGGTCCCGTTCACGTCAAGTCCGTATTGTTTGATTTTCTTTTGCAGGCTTTGCCGGGAAAGTCCGATAGCCTTGGCAGTCTTAGTAATATTACCCTCATGTTTAACCAGTGCGTTTTCTAAAAACTCTTTTTCAAATTTTTCCCAGGCGGCTTGTCGCGCAAGCTCGTAGTTCAGTTGTATCGATGGACTTTGCTTATATTTTAACCTGATTTCCGAAGCTTTAATTTCTTTACTTTTGCTAAAAAGAACGGCATTTTCCAAAGTATGGTACAGTTCGCGCACGTTCCCCGGCCAGTGATAATTTTTAAGCATCAACAACGCGCTCTGAGTTAATCGTTTTTCGCTTTTCATCCGGTTCTTTTCGCCAAGGATCCTTAAAAAATAGTGGATAAGCGCCAATAAATCCTCTACACGCTCCCTCAAGGGGGGAATATAAATCTCCGTCCCGGCTAAACGAAAAAATAAATCACTGCGGAATTTACCTGCTTCTACCCGTTCAGCTAAGAAGGCTTGTGACGCGGCCACAATCCTAATATCAATTTGAATGGAGCTCACACTTCCCAAATGTTCCAATTCTTGTTGTTCGAGCACCCTGAGTAAGGAGGCTTGCCCCCTGGGCGAAAGATCTTTAATTTCGTCTAAAAACAGTGTACCTCCGGAGGCCTGTTCAATCACTCCTTTTTTTATTTTATAAGCACCGGTAAAGGCGCCTTTTTCAAAACCGAACAGTTCGCTCTCCAGCAATGTATCGGGAATGGCGGCAGAATTAACGGCTTTAAAAATATGATGCCGCCTGTGGCTATGCCCATGAATATAACGGGCGATCACTTCTTTGCCGACTCCCGTTTCTCCGTAAATGGTTACAGGCATATCGGTACGTGCCACGGCGCGGGCCATGCGTAGTACTTCTTTCATAGCCTGTGATTGGGCAATAGGAAACGTTTCGGATTCCGATTGTTGTTTAAATTGCAAAATGTCCTTTATGTAAAATTTAAGCTCTTCCAAGTCCCTTGATTTGATGAAAAAATAATCGGCCCCTTTGCGAACCGCCTCTTCGGACATGGAAAACGAATCCCAATTGGTGACCATAATGACCGATAAATCCTTGAATTTCTGTTTAATGAGCGGCAGGACTTCCAAACCTTCCCGCTCGTTTCTTATAGAAATATCCAGAAGCAGAATGTGCGGTTTAATATCCTGAATCAATCGAAATCCCCTTGTCGTATTTAGAGCAGTAAAAACATTATATTCTTTCTGCAACACTTTCTTGTAGGCAGATAAAAACACCTCGTCGTCATCGATCATTAAAACCCTTGATTTATTCATTGGGATATTTCCTTAATTTAATTTCGAATGTGGTCCCGGTTTCCTTACTACTGTTTAACAGAGTAATTTTGCCGTTATATTTTTCCAGTAAATTTTTTACATGAAAAAGCCCCAGACCGCTGGACCGTTTTGTGGAAAAATATTCATTAAATATTTTATTCCGGTTTTCCCTAGCAATTTCCTCTCCCCAATTGGTAATTAATAAACAAATATTCCCGGCTTCATCCGTTTGTATCTCAATTAATAATATTTTTTCCGCTCGCTTCTGCATGGCTTCCAACGCATTTTGAAACAAATTTTCCAAAATTTGAACTAGCGTTTGTTTTAATATGAAAACTTGCAAGGAGGCAATATTTTTCGGATTGACTATTGAATAATTACTAAAATCTCTGAATTGACCGATTACTTCCGTGATTACACTAAAAAGGTCGCAAGAATAAAGCCCATAAGTACTTTGCTTTATTAATCTAAGGCCTTCTTTTAGTTGCCTTAGATGAAGATGAATATCCTCTAATTTGTGTTCCTTCCATACTGATTTAGCATTGAAAGTTAATTTTAAAAAATATTTTTTAAGCCCGGCAATCTTGCTTTCCCTGGCCAGTTTAAAATCCCATCGTGCAACTAAATTAAGTATACCATCAATAAACGTCAGTGAATTTTTTTTAAAATAATTGAACTCCCGGATTAAGTCATCCTGTAATTCCCTGTTCTTTTGAACATTATTCAAGAAAAAAATTAAATGATCTATCTGTTTAACCCCGGAATGGGTATGATTTAACTGACGGATTAAATCGAATAATTTCCATTGGTCTTCTTCGCTAAAACGCAGTTTTTGAGATTTGTTCAATAAAACATATAAGGCAGTTCCTACCCCCAAAGGTGCCACATAACCCAAAAAATCAAGATAAAGACGATCGCTTTCTTGCAGAAAAAAGAATAAATAAGATACGGCAAACAGCATCAACAGATTAAAAAAGAAATAATTAGAATAGCTCCAAAAGGTAGTTTTATAAATGAGATAATTGAAGGCGATTAATAAAATAAAAAAATAAATTATTTTGATAAATTGTTTGCGTTCTCTGGGATTAAAAACCAGAGCAGCAATAGTATGCAGCAATATGCCAATAGAAGAAGATTTCCCATTGCTTTCATTTAATAAAAACGAATGTGATCCGACAAGACCCACCCATTTTCTGTTAATCCCGGAAGGGAATTGAACCAAAATATCAAATTTTTTTCCGGCTTTATATCCGAAATGGACCTCAGGGAGTTTGGAACTGGCGTAGCCTGTGTTGGTAGTCAACTCCCTGTAACCGATCAGATGTGCCCTTTGCCCGATATAACCTGTATCATAGAGATACACTTTACTACCCAGACCATTACGATTGCTTCTTGTGCCTTGCAAGGCAATTTTTATATAATTTTTGGATTTTTGCACGTTCTCATAAATTATACTATGGCCGAATTTATAGTTGGCAACCACAATATCCAAGTCGCCGTCATCATCGATATCCGTTAGAATCGAACCTATCGAATAGGACAGATTATTTCGGGGTAATACTAAAGAGTCCATTTTAAATGTTTGCCCCTGTTGATTCCAAAAGACATAGTTTTTGCCCATGGTCGTTACAAAAATATCCTGATAACCGTCCAGATTCAGGTCGCCCCAATTAGCGCCATAAGCCATTAGTCTCCTATTGAAGCCTTTTTCGTTACTAACATCAATAAATCTACCGTTCCCCTCATTCTCAAATAATTTTGTGGGGGAAACTCGGTTTGCTAAAAATAAATCCAGATCCCCGTCATTGTCGTAATCGGCAAAACGCATGGCGTGAGTAAAGAAATCAAAATGAGAGGTTAATTGGGGCGACTTATCATCTTCTTGTACAAATTGCGGCAATCCGGTTTGCATATCGATACCGGTGTTTTCGAAATAATGAATGGGATTGTTAATGCCATACAAAAACAAATCCAGGTCTCCGTCATTGTCCACATCGGCAAGTGCAGGATTATAGCCCATTAAAGAATCTGGAAGGCTTGTTTCCGACCTGACGTCTTTGAAAATACCAAAGCCGTTATTGATTTGAATGGACAACGCACCGAGTTTATCCCCGGAGACAAAATCCAGAAAACCGTCGTTATTTAAATCGCACCAAATAACATTAGAGATTCGACCGGCCAAATGAAAATCATATTCGTTTGTTACATTCTTAAAACGGTCGTGACCAATATTTTCAAATAAATACGATTCCCCACGTAAAAAAGTCATGATGGCATCTGCATCGCCGTCGTTATCCATATCGGCAAAAAAAACGCCGGAATCCCAGAGTTGTGTTGGTTTAGCGCTCGATATATTTTCTTTTAAATTACGATCTAAAATTTCATTCGGCATTGCTTTTTTTTCAAGAACAAAAAAATCGTTAAGCTCTTCATCTTTTGTAAAATATAAATTCAAATACCCCTCTCTATCTTTATAAGCAGCAACGCCGATCGCCCCGCCGGTATATTTGCTCATTGTACTTACTCTAAAAATAAGATGCGTTACATCTAAAGGCTGACCTATATTCTTATCACCTAAATAATAAAGCCTTCCGTCAGAGCTGCTTGATAAAAAGAATTGATGTTGCGCGAACGGATGAATAAAAGCAGGATGGGGAAATGGGTAAATCGGCATGATTCTACCGGAGATAGCTTGCCAGATGGTGTCGGCGTCCCAGATATAATTTTTCTCGTATCGCAACCGATTAAATTTCAGCTTTTTTTCTCTAAGGTTTGCGACTTTTATTAACCGTAACCTGCCTTTAGAATAAAAGTAGCAGTCTTTGTTTCCGCTGAATACATATCCGGAATCCGCTTCATTAAACCTAAGATTCCTCAAATCTATTGACGTAGTAAAAAGCGTATCCCACTTCCCCTCTTTATACTCAAATAGACAATTTACTACTTTCGGGATATCATTGATTTTAACCAACACGTAGGCCCGATGTTTCGAGAATGGCGCTATATCTTTTATGTGAACATTTAAAGGAACCCGAATATTATGGGCCTGTTTCCCATCAAAAAAAATCATACTACCCCAACCGCCGCCGGCAAAAAAACACATGGAGTCTATGAATGAAACGGTTTTAAAATAGAACGGCTGGGGTAATAAAATCCTTTTCCACTTAACCCCGTCAAAATGATAGCAATCCTGATGATAATAATCTTCATGTTTCTCATAAAATACCCAGATATTTTTTGTGGAATATGCCTTTATACGAGATATAATAATCTTTTCGGGAAGCGGTGGGTTGAAGTCAGACCACTTTTTTCCGTCAAAATAAATAATTTTTCCGCCACCCCCGGCGATGGCCTGGTGGTCGTTAATAATGTAAATATTTTCAGAAGAAATTAACGGCAAACCAGGAAAAATACGGAGATGTAACGAATCGGTAGCCAGCAGGTTAGATTCGAAAACGAATAATACAATAATCGATAGAAGAGTCTGGCTATTCGAAAGAGGGAATTGATTAGATCCTCTCCTAAGATCCTTATAAATAAGATTACTAAACATGGTGTTTCTTTTTGACCTATTGATCTGAATTTATCTGCAGAAAGATCATAGCTGTATATTTTTGTTAAATCACATCCTCAAAATCAGAAAATACTCTATTTAAATCATGGTTGATTTTATAAGCATGACGGACTGAATTTTATTTAAAAATAATGCCTAAGCTCCAAATCTCTTGCATATTTGCCGACATAATAAAAGGCCAACAAAGTTACATAAGGCAGTTTAAATAAAAAATCTATCATATGTAAAAATAAAAGAATGACTAAAAAAATTGCTAATAGTAAAATAAAATAAATATCAACAACGGATATTCTTTTCTTTGATTTCATTTTAAAATTCTCTGATATTTATTGGAGCAAAATTAAGAAGTAATCCAAAAACCTAACGACATCGTTTTTCACCCGCTGTTCCGAAAGCTAAGACGAGCCCAAAATCTATCCCCGAAAATAATTTAATATTTATGTATCCGCACTATTACTAAATTACAATGTTAATCGAATAATGCAACCTTAAAAATACCTTAAAATTCTTACCTTCTTCATGGTCAGGTAAAATACCGGATAGCTACAACTATGGCACTCTATTTGTATATTAAATATAAATATCGTCACTTAAGGTTACAATATCTTTAATCCTACGCTCAATAAGTTCCGTTCCTACCGTGGAGGTTCTTCGTTTAAGCCACAAAATCCGTCTGTATTCGCGCAGCTATTCTTTGTGTAAAACCGTTAGCCTAATTAATCATTACTTGTTAATACAATATTCGAGCCTTTTATCCAGGCTATTAAACCATTCGACGGCGAATGCACTTAAATTCTGTGCCATCCATTTACATTCAATTCAAACTAACTCCAACCCCAATATACCCCTAAATCCATCTGATCGTATTCCATCCATTGAAAAATATTCCCATTCTTCAATTTTCATAATATACCCCTCTTTGAAATATAAGTCACACTCAATTGAGTGACAAACCCCGTTCCTTCCAACGCAATTGTTCCCGCTTATAACAGGAACAAAGAAATAGTGCTGGCTTCCTATCCGTTATTCTTTCCTGTACAGAATACATATTGTTCATTTAACAGTTACGGATGTGAATTGGCTGAAAAACAAAAAACTCGGATGATATTCTAAAATCAATGCCAGAAATACCGCCCAAAATGGTGCGGCAAAAAATAACATCCGTGCTATGTCCGACGATAAAAACATATGGATCAGGATAAGCAAGAATAGAATGACAAGCGGCAGATCCACATACTGAAGCCATAAATTGATTTTTTGCTTACCTCCCAAAAAACCCATAAATAATACAATAAAATTTAATCCTAAAACTGAAAATACTTCAAAAAAACCCTTTATCGAAAACAGTCGTGAAAAAGTATATTTTATATTTGAGAGATGATCGGCGGCAATCGCTACACTTGAATATAGAGAATGGGAAACCTGGTTGTCAATCAAATAATGAGTTGCGCCTAGTAACAAAATTGCAAATACATATAGCATGAATTGCTTGAACTTTCCGATACTGCCAAAGAAAAAAATTAACGGATAAAATAGAAAAAATGATTCTTTTGAAAGAGGACCAATGATGATAGCAAGAGAAATCATCCATGTATTTCTCTTTTTCAGGCCATACATCATAATAATGATCATAAAATAGTACAAACTATCGGTTAGGGTCAGACCGGCAAAGTACGTAGTGAAGCGGCATGAAATTATCATAATTGTGGTGATTAAAGCAGGAAAAAAACCGGTTCCGTATGACTTGCAAATTAAAAAAAGGAAGAGACTGGATATCGCCATAATCATCGTATTTATGATAAAAAAACCGAATCGTAACGGCCAGGCATCCTCAGCGCGATATGGCCAAATATGTTTATAGACTTTCGAAATAGGAATAGAAATCAATTCCACAGTCAGAGGAATAATGGCCCTGTATCGATGTATTTTCTCAACATTGTAATTTCCACGGGCCATCTCAAAATAGTCCCTGCCGTCCTGAGAAATCGGGAAATTATAATGTAAAAAAGCATTATATGAATTCGCCGATATTAATGTTAAAAATAATAAAAACAGAGCCAGGTTAAATCTGGTTTTGTCCAGAACAGATAAGAACAAACTAAGATATTTCATAGTATTCTCTGTCTCCCAATTATCCGAATTTTTACCGGCAATTTAATTACATCGTTATAGAAACAGGTTGTATTTCTTAGAACACAATTCTTCTGGGAATATCCTTCCCTAAAATATATATCCTAAAGAGAAATTCCAATACTGAAAATGAGTAAAATCGTTGTTAAATGCCAGTTGTATTCTCAAGCCGGATTTATGTTTTAAATTCAAGCCCAGATAGGTGGAACGAAAAGAATGCAGCGTTACTTTGTTCTGATTATATGAACCCTCTTCAATATCATCCGCCGAATCCCGTTTCCCGTCTTTAACAAGTTTCTCATATTCTAAATGAAAATTTAATCCCCCATAAAGTTCCAGCCAATTATTTGGAGCATAGTTAAAATAAAGCGGAAATTTTAATCTGACTTTTTTAAGGGTAATATTTTCTTTTGCATCCACCGAAGCGTAATGGTTTCTGTAGCGGTTGGTATTATTCAGTATAATACTTTCATTAGAAGAATAATTAGTTGAGAAAATAACTCCGGAAACTATGTGTATATCGATTAATTTATACGGAATAATATACCCGGCCGTAAATCCGACGCTATAATTTTCCAGATCGTTTTTACCGGCCGATTGGCTGGTATCGCCTTCTGTAATAAACAGAGTATCCGATCTATAATTTACATAAGAACTAAGACCGGAATACGTAAAATTTTGAGTTTCCGAAGCATAAAAACCGTTCAGTCTTAAGAAATAATTATCATTTTCAAACAGCCCCTTCAGGCGGCTGCGAAAGTATAAATCAAGATGAAAAACATCCGGCTTGCCGTTTTGAGTTGATTTGGTCTGAACTATCGTTCTACTGTAGTAGGTTCTTTCATGCGGATCTATAAACAAAGAGTCCGTGTTTATATTATAGCGATTATCCGTACGTTCAATTTTAAAATCCGTCTTTTGATAGGTTGTTCGCGCTATAAAATCCCAATTTTTATTAGACATTGAAAATCCTATTCCGCTAAAATATTTATTATTTTTTCGATCGTTAACATAGGTTCGATCCGTAACTCTGTTGTAGAAATTAAGACCGCTTAAATGATTTCTATTATCATACCTTTTATCCGACAAAATTCTGGAATAAATGTCTAATCCTGCAAAAAGCCCGTAAGCAACGTTGTAATTTGAACTTTTTGAAATTTTATAAAGCGAAAATTCATTAAATGAAACATTATATTTACTTTGGTATTTATGAGAATAAAAACGCCTATCTTCGATATCATCTGCAGTAATGTCCGATAAATCTTCGCGGCTATCATCCCTGTTATCCACTCCATTGGAAAATCGAAACAACCATTTTTTATTGCTTTTTCCGAACAAATAGGCTCCGCTCAACGTTGGAATTTCATTTGATATGATGACGGATTGGGTTTGAGATTTGGGTAGCCTTGTATCATATTCGAAATACTCGACGGGATAATCATAAAAATCTATATTATAGTTCATCTGATAATACTTAAAACCTGTATGCGTTATATAAATGAACCGATTTGAATAATCGGCGGCTCTGGCCGGATTGCGTAGAATTTGCACCGCCGAGTCGGGAACAAATAATAGAAGATCCGCCCCTATTTGACTTGAGTTTACCAGAGTGTTTTGATTGGTATTTAATAAATATTGACCAAATAAAAATACCGGTGTGGCTAAGAAAAAAGAGAGTAACCGATTCATTTTGATTCTCCAAATAGTTAATTGATTGATATTTCAACACTATGAAAAGACAATGTAAAAATTGTAATCCATTATAACTTCTGTAAATCAATTTTATTTTGGAACATCAACAAGTCAAGTCTTATATCTTGTGTAAATTCATCCCTAACCCAGAACCCGGCGGGGTAACCGACATGAAGCGTAGCAGAATGAAAATGCGGCTAACACACAATTTCATTTCTTAACATGTAAGGGCACATTTGCTATTTTATGTAACATACTTTTATTTGCTGCCTTCTTAAACCGTCTTCTATTACAGCAGAATATATTCCGCTCGATAATGAATTCGGACGCCAAATAATTTGATGACTATTTCCAATTTTGTCTTTATCAAATTGCTTGACTAATCTTCCGCGGATATCATATATTTTAATTCCAACTTTTCTATTTAAAATATTCTCAAGCTGAAATACAATGGATGAATTAAACGGATTCGGATATGCTTTGACGAATAAGATTTTTTGGGGTAGGGTCTGTCTGTGACTGATAGTAGTAATATTCGTTGTTTGATGAAAATAAATATCCGGATAATCTATTAGCGGTTTGAAACAATAAGAAAGCCCGGAAATATCCCAGGTTTTTAAGGTACTTTCATTTGTTATGTCGTATAAATACACGCTACTGCTATCTATTTTAACAGCATATTCATATTTTCGATCTACATAAATATCACCCTCCAATAATACTTCCCCGTCAAAAAAAGTCGTGTCCGTTAAATTTAATTCGTGCTTTATGAGTTTAGAATTTTCATACGCGTATAGTTGATTCTGTTTAAAACACATATTTGAATAATCTGTGTTCGCCAGAACATTCTTAATATATTGAAAGGAATCTGCCTGAAACTTGTATAAATTTAAACCCTTTGACGTTTGAATAAAATATAGATGGTCGCTAAAATGTTCGATCCGAATCGGTTTATCCGAATAATCGAAATTAAGATTTATTACCGACGAAGTATCAACCGAGGGTGATTCGGACAAATCCATGAGATAGAATTTTAAATTATAATTCTCATTCCAAATAACAAAATGAAGACTGTCAACTTTACCGGATATATGATATAGATAATTACTATCCTCGATATCATTTACATAAAAGGAATCCGATTGAGATAAGAACCCATTTCCGTACACATCATCAAAAATCCATAACCCGTTAGACAGTTCATAGATATTAGGCCGAATATTGTACAATCCAATCATATCTGTTGCACTATTATAAATAAAATCCCTTCTATTCCCACTAATTGAATTTTCGATAGCAACCGAATAATATCCCAATACATATTCGGGAGTATACGACTGTTCTCTAATAAAATATACACTGTCTTGAAGCCGGATAATATTCCGATATTTCGAATGATAATCGTTAATGCCATTTTGCCAAAAACCCAATGTGTCCGAAAGAGAAACGGTGTCCTGGTTTACATTAATATGAAGTAGGTTTCCCGAACTTTGAGGCAGTTGTGAATACACAAATGAAAAAGAGATAAGAAGTAGTACGATTGCACGATTCATTTTGATTCTCCTCCTTTAATATTTCTCCGAAAAATATTCGAACTAAAAGGAACCATTTTAGGAAGACGGTGCCCCAACAATTTCTATATTAAGAAAGTACCCGATGCTTTGGAGATTACCGATAGAATTAACAATCTTCTCTTAGTACCATTTAATTTAATAGCAAGGTTAGCTAAAGCCAAACCAAAAAGTTCTCAACGAAAAGAAAGCATTCGTTTACAAAGAGTATATGATCGGCATCGATCCTGCCGAAATAAATCACCAGGCAGCCGCCCGGGATTCGCCAATTTACTTCAACAATACCCGCAATCAACAAAAGGGAACACCCTTTTTGCCATAGCGGGCTAACCCGGAC
>Ga0256841_1003489_pt1 | contig 11750 bp, 8 predicted proteins | sample 356308metaG_FD_185971 | JGI IMG/M metagenome (GOLD analysis project Ga0256841, IMG submission 185971) | Hydrothermal vent microbial communities from Mid Atlantic Ridge, Atlantic Ocean - 356-308 | ecosystem: Environmental > Aquatic > Marine > Hydrothermal vents | place: Atlantic Ocean: Mid...
AGCAGGAGTGACCAGACCGTGACGGTTGCCGGGCACCGCTTCGATTTTGCGGCCGGTGAATCCATTCACACCGAGAGTTCCTACAAGTACGACATCGATGAATTTCTGACGCTGGCCGGGCAGGCCGGTTTTGTCCCGGACCGGGTCTGGACGGATGACCGGCAGTTGTTCAGCGTACACTGCCTGCGGTGCACCCGCACGGCACGGGCGAGCGCAGGAGACGCCGGGTGAAATACCCGTTTCCCGCCGGCCGTATGCTTGTTTCCCGCAGGGGCATGGTTTATTTTTTCGGCTGACGAGCCGGTTTGGTTTAAAGAGGTTTTCGGATGCATATCGTCATCAAACGACTCAAACGCTGGCTGGTGCGGGCGGTGTCGGTATTCCTGCCGCAGAAGCAGGCCATTGCGCTGGACCGCTGGCGCCGTGGTCAGGAGGAATACCGCAAATACAAAATCTGCGATTACGTCTTTGCTTCCTACGGTAAAAGCGGCCGTACCTGGATGCGGGTCATGCTGTCGCGCTATTACCAGCAGGCCTACGCCCTGCCGGAGCGCATCCTGATGGGCTTCGACAACTTTCACAGGATCAACCCGGCGGTGCCGCGCATCTTCTTCACCCACGACAACTACCTGCGCGGCTACACTGGTAACCTGGATAGCAAGAAGGACTTTTACGACAAAAAGGTGGTGCTGCTGGTGCGCCGCCCGCAGGATGTCGCGGTTTCACAGTTCTTCCAGTGGAAATACCGCATGCGCCCCAACAAAATGGCCATGAACCGGTACCCGCCAGCCGGTTCCGATATATCGATTTACGATTTCGTGATGAACCCGGACTGCGGTGTGCCGCGCATCATCGACTTCCTGAACCTGTGGGCGCAGGAAATACCGAAGATCGAGCAGCTGTTGATGGTGCGCTACGAGGATATGCGCGCACAGCCGGAAAAGGAACTGCCGCGCATCATCCGTTTCCTGGGTATGGATCCCGACGATGAGCTGATCCGCGAGACCATCGAATTCTCGTCGGTGGAGAACCTGCGCAAACTGGAAAAGGAAAACTATTTCTGGCGCAGTGGCAGCCGCGTCAAGGCAAAGGATCCCAGCAACCCGCATTCCTACAAGGTACGGCGCGCCAAGGTGGGCGGTTACCGGGATTACTTTGACGATGAACAGGTGGCCAGGATCGATGCGCTGGTGAACGAGCGCCTGTCCGGGCTGTTCGGTTACGGGGCAACAATGTCCGACGGGCCGTCGGGCAGTGAAGCAGGCGGCAAGGTGGCTTCCGGAGGCTGAGTCGCATGGAAAAATGCGTCTTTATACACACCAATGAACGGCAATGGCTGGGAGCGCAGCTTTCCGCCTATTCGATGCGCCGCAATTCGGCGCACGCGGAGGCATTCGATATCCGTTTTATCCATGTAAAGGATTACCCGTTCCTGCAGGCCAGGGAGGGGCAGCCGTTCCTGCGCGGCGGGGTTACGCGTACCTGGCGCATGGATGACCTGCAGTCCTTTACGCCCCTGCGTTTCATGCCACCGAAACTGATGAACTACGAAGGGCGGGCGTTGCTGGTCGACCCGGATGTCTTCGCCGTGGGCGACGTGAATGAATTGCTCAGCCGCGACATGCAGGGCAAGGGGGTGATGGGGCGCCACCGCTCGGCGAACCGGAAGAAGGCGCAGTGCGTGGCGACCAGCGTAATGTTGATGGACTGCGCCCGGCTCAGGCACTGGGACTGCGAGCGGGAATTCGGGGAGCTGTTCGAGTTCACCCGGGATTACAAGGAATGGATGTGCCTGCGCCACGAATCGCCCGACAATATCGCTTACCTGGAACCGGAGTGGAACGACTTCGACCGGCTGACCCCCGATACCCGCATGCTGCACAATACCAAGCGCAGGACCCAGCCCTGGAAGACCGGCCTGCCGGTCGACTACACGCCCGCGGACAAGCTGAGAAAATACCCGCTGCTGTCCTTCCTGAACCGCCTGCGCGCGCGCCTGTTCGGCGAATATGCCTTCCTGGGCCGTTACACGGCCCACCCGGACCCGAACCAGGAACGTTTTTTCTTTGGCCTGCTGAACGAAGCGCTGGGAAAAGGGGTCATCAGTGAAACACTGCTGCGCGAAGAGATGAAACGCAACCATGTACGCCACGATGCACTGGAACTGGCGGAACGGACCCCACCCCTGACGGTACCGACAACATGAGTACATACCTGGACTTCGATGTGCTGGAGGCGATCGATACCGATTCGTTCCGCAGCCGGAAACCCTACCCCTGGGCCAACCCCGAAAAACTGATCCGGGACGAAGCGTACCAGCAGTTGCGGAATAACATGCCGGATGTTTCCCTGTTTACCAACAAGTTCGGTTACCAGCGCCGCGCCGGCCAGAAGCCGCACGATCGCTATTCGCTGGAATACAGCGAAGAGAATGCCGACGCGGTTCCGCAGCCGTGGCGCGAGTTTATCGGGGAACTGTGCAGCGAGCGCTACCGTGCCAACATCGCCCGCCTGTTCAACGCGCGTAAACCCGAGTTTCGTTTCCACTGGCACTACGCGCCCCGCGGTTGCTCGGTTTCACCACACTGTGACGCCAGGCGCGAACATGGTTCCCACCTGTTCTATTTCAATTCCGAGGAAGACTGGGACCCGGCCTGGGGCGGTGAGACCCTGGTGCTGGATGATGGCGGACGGCTGGACTGCAATTCCGCGCCGGCGTTCGAGGACTTTGACCGCGAGATTCCCTGTCGTTCCCTGGGCAACGTGAGTGCGATCCTGGAGCGCAGTGAGCGCGGCTGGCACGCGGTGCGGGAAATCAGTTGCCCGGAAGACCGGATGCGCATGATTTTCATCGTGGTCGTCAACCCGGGCACCCTGTTCTGGAAAGTCAGGGACCGGCTGATCGGCAAATCGATACAGCGGTTCTGAGCCCGGAAAAAACCTGAATGAAAAAACTGGCGTTTGGTATTGTCCGGCATGTCGTCAGGGCGGTGGTGTACGGCCTGGTCGGTGGTTTTACGGTGCTGCTGGTTGGTGCCGTGCTGTATCTCAATGGCCGACCGGACCTCAAGGTCTGGCACAGCGCCGATCTCGATGCAGAATTCACACAGGATTCGCAGGTGGACAGTTTTGCCGGCTACCTGGCGCTGGAAGATCGCCTGTTTGCGCAACTGGAAGAGCGCGTCTACGCGCGGATAGAAGCTGCGGACCGGCACGATATCAATCGGTATAACCGCGGCAGCCTGTCCGACCCGGAGCGCTGGCCCGTCAACTGGAACCGCAGTTTTGAGTGGCAGGCCGATGCGCCGCGCGCAGCGGTATTGCTGCTGCACGGCATGTCGGATTCACCCTACAGCCTGCGGCACATCGGCGAGCGCCTGCATGCCTCCGGGGCCACGGTACTGGGTTTGCGTATACCGGGCCACGGCACCGCACCGGTAGGCCTGACCAGTGTGCGCTGGCAGGACATGACAGCCGCAGTTCGCCTTGCCATGCGGCACCTGCGCGAGGAAACGGGTGACCGGCCGATCTACATTGTCGGCTATTCCAATGGTGCCGCACTGGCAGTGCAGTATGCGTTGTCGGCGCTGGAAGATCCCGGCTTGCCCGCGGTCAGCGGGCTGGTGCTGTTTTCACCGGCCATTGGCGTAAGTCCCGCTGCCGCGTTTGCGGTCTGGCAGGCCCGCCTGGGTCACCTGCTGGGTCTGAAGAAGCTGGAATGGAACTCTCTGCTGCCCGAGTATGATCCCTTCAAGTACGGTTCCTTTGCCGTCAATGCGGGGGACCTGGTGTACCGCCTGACCAGCAATATCCAGGCACATTTCGATACCCTGGACGCGGCGCAGCTGAAGCGTTTTCCGCGTGTGCTGGCCTTTCAGTCCGCCGTGGACAGTACGGTCTCGGTAAAAGACCTGGAGCGCGGACTGTTTGCTCGCCTGCCCGTCGGTGGCCACGAGCTGGTGCTGTTCGATATCAACCGCATTTCCGATCTGAAATATATCCGGGCAAAAGACCCCGGACCGCAGATCGCTGCACTGCTGAACAGCCGGCAGCTGACGTATACACTCAGCGTGGTCACCAACCGGGATGAAAAAAGTCGCGATATCGTGATACGGCACAGGGATGCGGGGGGTGACGAGGTGATCACTGTCCCGACTTCGTACCGCTGGCCGGGACAGCTGTACTCCCTGTCGCACCTTGCCATGCCCATGCCCGCCAGGGACCCGCTCTATGGCGGACCGGAAGCCGGCAAGAGCCCGGGAATCCGGCTGGGCAACCTGGAATTGCGCGGGGAACGCGGTGTGTTGCGCATCGCGGCTGCGGATATGTTACGCATCCGCTGGAACCCGTTCTACCCCTACCTGGAACAGAGAACGCTGGACTTCATGCAGCTCGATAAGTAGGTCGGGTTGATCAGGGTTTTTCCAGCGCTTCTTCGGCCAGTTTCTGCACGGCTGGGTAGTCTGTTTTCCCGGTGCCCATGACCGGGAGTTTGCTGACCGGGATGATCTTTCTGGGTACATTGATTTCGCCAACGCCTTTCGAGCGGCAGAACGCCAGCAGTTCGCTGCGCTCGGCGTCCTGGTATTCTGTTACCAGCACCAGCTGTTCACCTTTCTGTTTGTCGGGCAGGGCGACCACCGCGTGCAGGGCATCACTCCACAGCTGGCCGACGATTTCTTCCACCGAGGTGAGGGATACCATTTCACCGGCAACCTTGGCGAAGCGTTTGGCGCGTCCGCGGATATGCACGAAACCCCGCTCATCGATGGCGACAATGTCACCGGTGTCGTACCAGCCTTCACCGGCTTCGCAGCGGGGTGGCACCAGTTCTCCAGGGTGTTCATTCAACAGGTAACCCAGCATGACGTTGGGGCCCCTGACATACAGGCGGCCACCGTCGTCCACACCCGGTACTTCTTCCAGCCGGTACTCGATACCGGGCAGCAGCTGGCCGACGCTGCCGGGCAGGTTATGGATTGGCGTGTTGACGGCCAGCACCGGGCTGGTTTCGGTTGCGCCATAGCCTTCGAAGATGCGCACACCGAATTTTTCCGACCAGACCCGGCGGGTGTCCTCGTGCAGTTTCTCCGCGCCGGCGAACACGTAGCGGACACTGTAGAAATCGTAGGGGTGGGCGAATCGCGCATAGCCGGCCAGGAAAGTATTGGTGCCGAACATGATGGTCGCGTTGATGTCGTAGGCGATTTCCGGAACGATGCGGTAGTGCAGCGGCGACGGGTAGAAGAACACCTTCATGCCGGACAGCAGCGGCAGCAGGGTGCTGGAGGTCAGGCCAAAGGAATGAAACAGGGGCAGCGCATTGAGAATGATATCCCGGGAACTGAAGTCCACGCAGACGGATAGCTGGGTACGGTTGGCCATCAGGTTGCGGTGTGACAGCACGACCCCCTTGGGCGCACCTTCCGAACCGGAAGTGAACAGTACGACCGCCGGGTCGTCGGCGCTGTCCTGCGGGCAGTGGCGCCGGTAGGAGGAAGCGGCGAACAGAGCGCTGACCGCACCGGCCAGTTTGTCGAAGGCTGTGATCTGCTTGCCGATGTCTTCCAGGTAGATCAGTTCGACCTGGCCGGACAGTTCCTCGACGATTTCACCGAGCCGGGCCAGTTCGATAAAACGCCTGGAGGTGATCACGCGGCGCAGCTGCGCGGTCCGGCAGGCGGACATCAGGCCGCGGGCACCGACCGTGTAATTGAGCATGGCCGGTATCCGACCGCGGCTGTGCAGGCCCATAAAGGTAAGCATGGTGGTGCAGATGCTCGGCAGCAACAGCCCCACGTACTCCCCGGTCTGCGTCAGGTGAGCCAGTTTCCTGCCAAGGACAAGGCTGGCCATGATCAGTTTGTTGTAGTTGAACGGCTGGCGCTCGATATCCTCCATGACGATATGGTTGCCACCATGAACGCGTCGCGCGTCGATCAGTGCGTCGAACAGCGTGCTGCGGTAGTGCGAGGTGGCGAACATCATGTCCGTCATGATGTGCGACAGCTGCTGCCCTGCCTGCTGGCGTCGTGCGCGACCGCGCACTTCGGCCGGCGGGTGTACTTTCCGGGGTGGCAGCAGGGTCAGACGAATTTTCGGGAACCAGCGCAGGCGCACCCGGCCACGCAGGTGTGAGAAGGGCGTGTACTGTGCGCCGTCGATACGGACCGGCAGCACCATGGCATCGGACTTGTCCGCGATCATTCCCGTGCCGTCGTAGATCTTCATCAGCGTGCCGGTCACGGTGATGCGGCCTTCCGGGAAGATGACTGCCCGGTGGTCTTCCTGCATGTAACGTATGAGGGACTTGGCCGACAGCGGATTGGTCGGGTCCATGGGAAATATTTTTACCAGTTTCAGCGCCGGGCGCAGCCAGCGGCTTTCGGCGATCCGGGTGTTGATGGCAAAGGTCAGCGAACCGGGCAGAAAGATCGCCAGCAACGGCCCGTCCAGGAAGGAGGTGTGGTTGGCTACGATCAGGACGCGCTCGCCCGCCTGTTGCAGATTTTCCAGGCCGTTGACCTCGACCTTGTACAGGCGCTTCAGAATCCAGCGGAGGAATGTTCTTATCAGGTCCATGGGTTTCCCGGCAGGGCGGTTTGTGAGGGCGCTGCGCGAGTATAACGCACGGCTGTTGCTGAAAGCCTGACAGCGGACGAAGGCGGGCGGCCACCGGGCCGTCCCGCCCTCGCTGTTCTGCCTTGCTGCTGTTTATTTCGCCGCGTCGACCATGTACTGGATGGTTGATTTCAGCTGTTCCTCGGTGCAGTCCATACAGGTCCCCTTGGGAGGCATGGCGCCCTTGCCCTTGGTGGCCACCGCCAGCAGGGTATCCATGCCGGTAGCGATACGGGGTGCCCAGGCTTCCTTGTCGCCGAACTTGGGTGCGCCGGCCACGCCGGTTGCATGGCAGGCGGAACACTTGCTGTCATAAATGGCCTTGTCGGCACTGGCAGTACCGGCAACAGTCAGCAGGGCGGTAACGGTAATCAGGTTTGCAATCGTTTTCATACGCTTTCTCCGGTTAGTTGGTCAGGGAAAAAAATCGGTTTATCCGGGCCCGTCGGCCTGGTGGATGCGGACGTCCAGCGGCTGGCTGGTATCCAGGTGTACATCTCTTTGCGGGAAGGCAATGACAATGCCCGCCTCGTTGAATTTCCGGTTGATGGCCTCGTGCAGTCGTGTCAGGGTTGGCATGCGGGCATCCTGGGTACCGACAAAACAGCGCAATACCAGGTTCAGGGTATTGTCGCCGAACGCTTCGAAGATAATGGATGGCCGGGGTTCCTCCAGCACGCTGGCATCTTCCACTGCCGCCTCGTTCATCAGCTTCATGGCCAGCTCCACATCACTGCCATAGGCTACGCCGACCGGCACTTTCAGTCGAGTGGTCTGGTCCGATAGTGACCAGTTGAGCAGCCGTCCGGTGATGAATTCCTTGTTGGGCACCAGCAGTTCCTGGCGGTCCCAGTTGCGGATGGTGGTGGCGCGTATCTGGATGCGGGTGACGACGCCGTCGGTATCACCGATGGTAATGACATCGCCGACCCGGATGGGGCGTTCAAACAGGATAATGATGCCACTGATGAAATTGGCCACGATCTCCTGCAGGCCGAAGCCGATGCCGACGGTAAGGGCCGCGGCGAGCCACTGGATCTGTGACCAGCTGGCGCCAATGGTGCTGAACGCGAGCAGGGTGCCGATGGCCGCGATGCTGTAGCGCGACAGTGCGGTGGCGGCATAACGACCACCGGACGAGACCGAGAAGCGTTGCAGCATGATGATTTCCAGCAGGGCGGGAAAGCGCCTGGAGGCAACGACCGTAACGATGACGATGAGGATGGCAAGTACCAGGTCGGCCAGGGTCACCGGCACCAGTTTTTCTTCTCCGGCAACCACGTCGGTGTAGTGCCAGAGGGATACATTGTCCAGGAAGGCAAACGCCGGCAGTACATCGGACCAGATGAACCACAGTCCGATGATGGACAGCAGTGGCAGTATGGTATTCAGCAGCTTGCGGCTTTCCTCGTTGAGCGCAAACAGGTCGATTTCCGGTTCCTCGTAATGGTACTGCGATTCTTCGCTGTCCGTTTCTGTCGCGGCGGCGGTGTGCTGCGCTTCCAGTGCGGCCTGGCGCCGCTCGATCGCGGCCTCGAAGGCCAGCTTGCGACGGGTCATCAACAGCCAGCGCACCGCGAGCTGGTGGAGGACGATGAATCCAAGCGTCAGCCACAGGGTGTCGATGACACTGCCGGTCAGTATGCCCGCCGTGTACAGGTAGCCGGAGCCCGCCAGCCCGGTCAGCAGCACCGGTAATACCATCGCCAGCGACAGCCAGAGGAAGCGGGTACGGGCCAGCGTTCCTTCCGGGTGGCGTTCCAGGAAGGGGCGCAGCGCGGCCTGGTTGGCGCCGAACAGGCGATAGAAAAACTGCATGAGCGACAGCATCATCAGGGCGAATGCCAGCCGCCCGAGTCCGCCACCGAAGGCGGCAATGCTGTGGTTGATTACCAGCACGGCTACAAAGGCTGTGGGCAGGAAGGTGAACATCAGCCGGCGTAATTCGTGACGCAGCGCCAGCAGGCTGTCCCTGGGCCAGCGGAAGTGTGCATCGGCAAGGCCGCCGGGCAGGCACATGGTGCGGAATGCGCGCAGGTAGAAAAAGGCCGGTGCCAGCAACAGGCAGCCATGCGCAAGCGCGCGGGCAAACTCGGTGGTCTCCAGCGAGTTGTGCAGTTCCCAGCCCACCGCGGCTACCAGCAGCGGCCAGGGCAGGGCCAGCAGCAGGGTCAGGGCCAGCGCGCGCAGAGTATAGCGGAAGCGGTCCGAGCGGGGTTTGATGACTTTCCTGCCCGCGTCCAGCAGGGTCTGCCGCATCCAGGGTGTTTTCCACAGCAGGATGCTGAACAGGATCAGGGCCAGCCACAGGTTCACGGAGTGCTGGAGCTGGAAGCGCAGGATTTCGATGACTTCCAGCCAGTGTGAGGGTGCAATCAGTTCATAGACCTGTTTTGGAAAGCTGGCCAGCAGGGCGAGGCTGGGGGGCGGAGCGCTGCGCACCCACAGCAGGCGCTCGGCCAGAAAATCGTCATAGGCCTCGACCGTGTCCATCAGTCGGCGCTGGGCATAATTCAGCTCGCCCAGGGCTCTCAGGTAGGCATCGATCAGCGAGATCGCCTTGTCGAGCAGTTGCCGGCGTTTCATTGCCAGGTCAGAGAGGTCTGCTCGCACCTGGCCGGCTTCTTCCGGAGGGAGGCGTTTGACAAGCTCGTCTACATAGGTATCCACATCACGCAGGCGCTTGCGTTCTTCGTTGAACTGGATTTGCAGCAACGAGGCGTCAGCGATCATCTGTTCGTGCCGTTTCGCCTGTTTGCGGAAGCTGCGCAGGTCAGGCAGGGCGCTGCGCTGTTCCAGCAGCACTTGTCCCAGCGCCTGGCTGAGGCCGGCAATCTCAAGTTTCTGCCGGGTGTTGCGGAATTCCTCCTCGATCACTTTTACATCATGGTTGGTCGACTGGTCACCGGAAGTGACTTTTTCGAGTTCCGCGGACAACCTGCCCAGCTGCTCACTCAGGTCGGCGTTACGCTGCGCCAGGGACTGCACCAGCGGGTGGGTGTCCCTGACTTCCAGTTTGCTGACATCGGCCTCGGTTTCAGCCTGCGCCTGTTCCGCTTCGGCGCGACGCCGCCGGGTGAGTATTTCATCGAGACGCGCTACCCGCTCTCGGGTGCGCTTGTTGCTGCGCTCGGTCTGTTCGATCTGCGCCTTGAGCAGGTCGATGCGCATGGGCCTGCTGAGCAGTTCCTGGTCCAGCATCCTGATTTCGGCGCTGAGCGCCTGGCGCTGGCTGAGCAGGCGCCAGCGGCGGGCTTCGACCAGTTCCGGGGCTGCATCGTCGGGTGCCTGCTGGTCCAGTTCGGCATTCAGTTTTTCCTGTAACTGTCGTGCTTCGGTCAGCCGCTGTCGGGCGGCGTTGGGCCGGTCCGCTTCGTCACTCAGTTGTTGTTCCAGCTCGGAAAGCTTGGCTTCGATGGCCGCCTGGTTCGCTTTTTCCTTGAGCAGTTGCTGCTCGATGTCGGCCAGTGGTGTCTTTTTCGAGATCGGCAGGGTGACGTGCGGCGAGGTTTTGCGGGCACGCTCCAGTTTTTTGCGAATCTGTTGCGCCTGGCGGGCGGCAGACTCCCTGGCCTGGCTGAAGTGCCTGGCGGAAGCTTCGCTGGCGGCGGCCGATTCCAGGTTGCTCAGCGCTTTCCGGTACAGTTCGGTTAACGAAGCCCTGGTTTTGTCGTCCAGCGCTGAAGAGGCTTCTATTTCCTTGAGGCGGGCTTCGATGATATCGGGTGTCAGTGCAGCCGCCGCACTGGCGGGGGAAACGGCGCTATTGACCGGCAGCGCGCTGCTGAACGGTATGCACAGCAGCAGGGCCAGCCAGGCAAGCCGGATCACGGCATGTGACCGGTTCACCCGGTCTGCTCTTTCCGCTTACCAGGCATAGCCGAGTTTGAGAGTGTAGGTGGTATCGACGTCATCGGCACCATCCGCGGCGCCACTGTTGTATTCCACTTTCATCTCGGTGGTGGCTACGACGCCCAGAATCATGGGGAAGCGCAGGCCGGTCCAGGTGTTCCACACCAGGTCGCCGGTATCCTCCAGGTTCCACAGGCCGGTCTGGCGGTGGTAGAACTGCATGAAGTCGCCGAATACATACCGGTCGAAATCAATTGCCCAGCCCAGCGAGACGTAATCGTCATCCGAATCATTGTCGAACTTTTCGTTGACATAGACCGGGCCGACCTCTGTGCTGAGATTCATTGCATGACTTTCAAACCACTGGTAGCCCATCTTGGGGCCGACCGTCGTACGCAGGTCGAGATCGGCGAACTGATCGTGCTCGAAGCCCAGCACTGCGCCGCCGTACCACTTCTTGCTAAAGAAGTGGTCATAGTTGTTCGTGAGTTTCCATTTGTCCTTGGTTTTCTTGTTGTCGTTGCGGTCGCGTTCGAACTCACCGAACATCTTGAACCGGTCGTCCCGCAGACGCCAGGTCAGGTCGGCGTCCGCATCGATTTCGTCCTTGTCCGTGTTACCACGTTCTTTCGACAGCGCGAAGTTGATGTGGCCGTTCAGTTTGTAGCCTTCGCCGGTGCGCCACGGATCAGGATTGATGTATTCCAGGTCATCCTGGGCCAGTGACCGGGTGGACTGGTCTGCTTCGATGTTGTCATCAAGCAGGATGCCGGTTTCCGTATTCCTGATCCGTTGCGCGGTGAGCGTGCTTTCGTCTTTCAGCATGAGCTTCATGGGTTCGTCTGCGCGCAGTTCACTGACTTCGGCCCACTTGACCTTGATTACTCCCGCGTAGGAGGTTTTGAATTCCAGCGTTCCGCCCTCACGTTTGACCACCTTGCCGAGCAGGCGGGAGCCGTCGCTCATGAGCAGTTCGTCGGCGAAGGTCCGGGTGATGGACAGACTGGTCAGCGCACACAGGAGGAACACAGAAAGACGTCGGGCGAAGTTCATGCTTTATTCCTTGGATCAATGGGTTGGGTGGACATAAGTGGTATGGAAGGTCGTATTTTACGGATTTCGATCAGCACCGCAATTGACGGATGTCTAGCCCGCATTTCTCACCGGGTTCCGTAGCGAGGCGGTGGCAGGTCGTGTGATAAGCGGCGTTCGCGACCGAGGGCCGCGCAGGCATAGTCGACACGATGTCGAGCAGCCCGACCGAGTGAGCGCCGCTT
>Ga0256841_1003490_pt1 | contig 11748 bp, 10 predicted proteins | sample 356308metaG_FD_185971 | JGI IMG/M metagenome (GOLD analysis project Ga0256841, IMG submission 185971) | Hydrothermal vent microbial communities from Mid Atlantic Ridge, Atlantic Ocean - 356-308 | ecosystem: Environmental > Aquatic > Marine > Hydrothermal vents | place: Atlantic Ocean: Mid...
GAGGAATTGGGCGTCTCCGAAGGTGAAGATGCCGCCGTCGGAGGCGACGAGCCAGTAGCCGTTGCCGGTGGGGGTGGCGGCCATGCCGACGATGGGTTGGGCGAGGGCGATGTCGCCGGTGGACCCCTGGTAGGTGGCATCTCCGAAGCTGAAGATTCCCCCGTCACCGGCGGTCATCCAGTAGCCGTCGCCCGACGGTGTCTGGGTGGCCCCCACGACCGGTTGGGCCAGGGCGGTCCCCTCCATCGACCCCGCGGATTCGGCCGAACCGACGGTCAGGACCCGCCCGGCACTCGTGACCAGGGCGTAGCCACCCGGAGGTGTGGCCTGTGGGGGAGTGGACCCCGGGTCGGGCTCCCCCCCGGGGTTGACACCCGTCTCGGCCAGCACCGCGTTCAGGGGATCCACCAGGCCGTAGCCGTACTCGGGATCGAAGCCCGGGGGGCCCAGGTCCTCGGCGGTGTCGGTGAGGACCGACAGAACCTCGGCGGGGGTGATCGTCGGGTCGGCGGCCTTGAGGAGGGCGGCGGCGGAGGCCACGAAGGGGCTGGCCATCGATGTTCCGTTGGCGTAGGCGTAGCTGGTGTCGCCGAGTCCGTGGAGACTCAGGATACTGACGCCCGGGGCGGTCAGGTCCACCCAGCTCCCGTAACCCGAGAAGCTGGCCCGGGCGTCGTAGCTGTCGATCGCACCCACCGATATGACGTTGGGTAGGGCGGCGGGGTACATGGTCGGGTTTCCGGCGGCCCCGGAGTTCCCGGCGGCGGCCACCACGACCACGTTCTTCCCGACCGCGTAGTCGATGGCGGACTCCACGACCAGGGAGTTGGAGGTGGACCCCAGGCTCAGGTTGATCACGTCGGCGCCGTTGTCGGCGGCCCATATGATGCCGTCGGCGACGTCGGACGAGCTGCCGCTGCCGGTGGAGTCGAGCACCCGGACCGGGAGGATGCTCACCCCGGGGGCCGAGGCGCTCATCCCGATTCCGTTCCCGGTGTTGGCGGCGATGATGCCCGCCACGTGGGAACCGTGGAAGTGGTCGGCCTCGGTACCGTCGACGACACCGTCGATCATGTCGGCTCCGGTGAGGACCACGCCCTGCAGGTCCTCGTGGGTGGCGCGGACCCCGGTGTCGACCACGGCGACCACCACGTCGGAGGTGTCCACCAGGGAGACGGCCTGTTCGAAGGCCACCCTGTCCAGGCCCCACTGGTTGACCCGGTGGGGGTCATCGGCGGCGAAGGCCGTGAACCTCTTCTCCGGTTCGATGGTCACGACGTCGGGGTCGGCGGCGGCCGACGCCGTGGCGACTATGAGATCGGAGGTCGTGGACACCTCGACGGTCTCGGTGTGGAGACGGCCCCCGGCGGTACGTTCCAGGCTGACGAGGGTCACGGGCTGGACGAGTTGGTCCTCGGCACCCATCGAGCCCGAAGGTCCGGCTCCGGCGGGGGCACCCCCGGCCAGCACGGGCAGGAGCAGGGCGGCGGCGGCGAGAGTGGCGCGTAGGGTCGACCGCCCGAACCTGTTCTGCCCACGCCTTGGATTCACTACCTGCTACTCCCTGACCGCTGACCGTCACGTCGGCACCACTACCGGCTTGCATTACTGATCGGGTCGGCACGGGCCGTAGTTGAGGCCTCGGTGGACCCGGGGTTGACATCGGTGGGTGGGGTGGCCGTCACTCTGCGGGATGTGGCAGATATGACAGGACACGCTTGCTAAACCCCGGTACAATTGAGGGCGTGAGCGCACCGGTAGAAACCCTCGACATCGGCCCGGCGGCCGGATCGAACGGGCCCCCACGCGTACGCGGACCCGAATCAGGGGATCCTCCCAGGGGCTCGAACGGCAATGGGGTGGATGCGATCGATGTGACCGTGGACCTCTCGGCCAATCCCCCGGCCGAATCGGTCCGGACTCCGGGACGACCCTCAGAACTCAGGGAGCGTAATTTCGAGGTTCACGTCGTTCCCGAGATCGAGTTCGTGAGGAGGGTCTGCCGACGACTGTCGTCCTCTCCGGGCGACGCCGAGGATCTGGCCCAGGAGGTGCTCACCAGCGCCTATCGGGCCGCCGGTCGATTCGACGGACGCTATCCCCGGGCCTGGCTGCACCGGATCGCGGTGAACGCCGCCATCTCCCGCTCCCGCCGTCGTACACCAACCGTCGTTCCCCTCTTCGACCACGACCGCCCCATCGACACCGCCGGATCCGATGAGGAAGCCCACGGCCCCGAGCGGGTGATATTGGACTCCGTCGTCGACCCCCTCCTCGTGGACGCTCTCGACGATCTTCCCGACCACTACCGCACGGTGGTGGACCTGGTGGATGTCACCGGCCTCTCCTATGAGGATGCCGCCGCCCGCCTGGAGATTCCCACCGGCACGGTGATGAGCCGTCTCCACCGGGGACGACGCAAGCTGCGCGAATCGCTCGCCGGTACCCACCTGGACCGCTCAAGGGGTTCGGAGCCGACCGCCCCGGTGTGAGGTTCCCTGTGGTGGTGCAACGGACGCGGTTTCCCCATCGGGGTTCGGAGCCGACCGCCCCGGTGTGAGGTTCCCGGTGGTGGTGTAGCGGTCGGTGTGTCCCCCCGGGACGGGATCCGGTCGGGAACCGGATGGGTCCGTCGTCGGGCCCGCCGGTAGCGTGGGGGCATGGACTCATCGGACTGGAACGACAAGTACTCCGAAAAGGAACTGATCTGGTCGGCCGGACCCAACCAGTTCCTTCCCCCGGTGGTGGCGGATCTCGAGCCCGGCCGTTCCCTGGACCTGGCCTGTGGTGAAGGTCGCAACACCCTGTGGTTGGCCGAGAACGGCTGGGACGCCCTCGGGGTCGACTTCTCCGAGGTGGCGGTGGAGAAGGCCCGTCGAATCGCGGCCAAGAGGGGGGTGGACGCCCACTTCGAGGTCGGCGACGTCACCCAGCCCCAGGTGGATGGCCATTCCATGGACCTGGTCATCATCTTCTATCTGCAACTTCCGCCCGAGCAGCAGGCCAAGGTGCTGCGCAACGCGGCCGCCGCCGTCGCCCCGGGGGGAAGGTTCCTCCTGGTGGCCCACGACCTGTCCAACATCGAGAACGGATACGGTGGTCCCCAGAATCCCGCCAACCTCCCCACGCCCGAGAGCACCGTCGCCGCTCTCGACGGACTCACCGTGGACCGGGCCGAGGTGGTGGAGAGGGTCGTCGACACCCCCGATGGTCCCCGGACCGCCCTGGACACCTTCGTTCTGGCCCACCACTGACGGATCCGGCGGAGTTCGCCGTACCTCAGGGGAGCAGGTGCCGGGTGGGGGTGCTCTCGGTAGGCTGACGCCATGACCGACACTGACCAGGCGACGATCACCATCACCCCCGAGGCCCTGGCCCAGATCCACGAACTTCGCCGCGAGGAGGAGGACGCCGATCGTCTCGGACTGCGGATAGAGGTGGTGGGTGTTCGGGGGGTCGACTACACCTACGACCTGGCCTTCCAGCTCCTCGATGAGGTCTCCCCCGATGACGTGGTCGTCAGGGCCGGTGACCTCGACGTGGTGATCCCCTCCGATGATGTCGACAAGCTGACCGGCGCCACCATCGACTCCCCCTCGATACCCGGCCAGCCCGGTCTGGTGCTGAGGAATCCGAATCGTCCCGACCTGGGTCCCCAGGAGGGTCCCATCGAACTCACCGGTGACATTCCCGATCAGGTGCGCCAGCTCCTGGAGAAGAGGATCAATCCCGCCATCGCCGCCCACGGTGGCTGGGCCGACCTGGTGGAGGTCCAGGGTGACACCGTGGTCGTCGAACTGGGTGGGGGTTGCCAGGGATGCGGTATGGCCAAGGCGACGGTCACCGCCGGCATCGAACAGACCATCCGTGAGCACATCCCCACCATCACCAGGGTCGTGGACGTCACCGATCACCAGGCGGGGGAGAACCCCTACTTCGATCCCGTCTGAGACGGTGTCGGGGGCGCCCCGCATCGGGTCCCGTCGGGGATCCGGCCTCGGGGGAGAGCCGCACCACCGTCCGCCGATGCTCCGGGCGGTCCGCGACACGGGCAGTGGTATCTGCCCACATCGGGGGTGATTCGCGCCACCGTCCGCCGATGCTCCGGGCGGTCCGCGACACGGGCAGTGGTATCTGCCCACATCGGGGGTGATTCGCGCCACCGTCCGCCGATGCTCTGTGCGGTCCGCGACACGGGCAGTGGTATCTGCCCACATCAGGGGTGATTCGCGCCACCGTCCGCCGATGCTCCGGGGGCTACCATGTCCGGGGTTCCTCCACACCGCTGGTCGGGGCGGGCTCGGCGTCGGGTCCGCCCGGAACGGGAACCGGTTCCCCCACGGGGACGTTTCCCGGACGTCAGGGGAAGAACCGAGGGCCCCGAGCTGTTTCTGGAGCGTGATGGTGATGAAGGCACCCGGCCCGGGCCCACAGGGTCACCGAGGCTCTGAGAGCCGGCAAGGTACCGACGGTTCGCCCGATCCGGGGAGTTCCCCGCCCCGGGGGAACGGCCAGTCCCAGGATCAGGCGTTCAAGACCTATGTGGTACCGGAATTGGACGTCATGTTCCGGGTGGCGATGTCGCTGACCCGCAACCGCGCCGACGCCGAGGACCTCGTTCAGGACACCCTGATCCGTGCCTACCGGGCGATAGAACGCTTCGACGGCCGCCATCCCCGGGCCTGGCTGCTCACGATCCTGCGGAACGCCCAGATAAACCGGACCCGGAGGCGCCGACCCGAGCTGCTGCACGACCCCGACACCGAGATGGACCGGTTGGCCACCACCACCGCGGGGGATGAGCACGATCCCGAGGCCGTGGTCGTCGACCCGGTGTTCGACGCCACCGTGAAGGCAGCCCTCGAGGCCCTACCGGTCAAGTTCAGGCGCCCCGTCGAATTGGTGGACCTGGGTGGGTTGAGCTATCAGGAGGCCGCCGACCAGATTCAGGTACCGGTCGGCACGGTAATGAGCCGACTCCATCGGGCCCGCAAGAGGATGAGGGCCCACCTGGAGAAGGCCGGGTACGGATTGAGGGAGATGGACTGATGATCACCGAGGCCCCATGGGGATCTCTCCTGTCGACCCGGAGTAGCCGATGAGCCTGTTCAGGCGTTCCCTCCACCGACCTCCGACCCGGGAGTGTGCCCGGGTGGCGAAGGTCCTCCAGGCCTATCTCGACGGAGAAGCCGACGAGGAAACCGCAGCGGCGGTCTCGGCCCATCTGGAGACCTGCCGTCACTGCGGTCTGGAGGCCAAGGCCTTCGCCGGACTCAAGGAGTCACTGAAAAGGTCCACCGCACCCGACCGGACCACCCGCACCCGTCTGCAGGAGTTCGCCGAGAGGCTGAGCGCCGGCGAGATCGAGGTCGGGGACCAGGTCGACTGAGGAGCGTGGGTTCGCGGGCGGTGTGGTGGAGAGCGGTGTGGCGGAGAGCATGGTCACCGACCTGATCCGCGATCTGGCCCTGCCCCGCACCGACGCCGGTGTGGCCGTGCAGTGGCTGATCCTGGCCGGGGTCACCCCACCGCTGATCTGGTGGTCCCGACGCGATCGTGACGTCCTGCTCCTGGTGAGCGGGGTGATAGTCATGACCGTGGCCCTGTTCGCCCTTCGGGCCGTCCACTGACCAGGGCCCCGGAATGTGGGCCTCCGGCGCGGTTCCCTCGAATGGGCCGGCTGGTGTCGGCGGTGAGGGGGACCGGCCGGGTTGACGGATGTTCGCCGACGGGGAATCAGGCGGGTCTCGGGTCGCCGGCGATGGAGGGGGAGACGGGTCATCTGGCCCCGGACGGGATGGCGTCGGTAGGGTGAACGGACCTGAACTCGACCACCAGGGGGGACACGAGGTGACGGTTGATCCAGCGCCGACCGGGATTCTGGCCTATGGGGCGTACCTGCCCCACTACCGTCTGGAGAGGTCCCGAATCACCGAGGCCCTGGGCTCGGGCGGGGGGCGGGGAACCCGATCGGTGGCCTCCTACGACGAGGACGTCAACTCGATGGGGGTGGAGGCGGCGCGAGTGGCCCTGAGAGGCACCGACATCGTTCCCGACGTGTTGACCTTGGCCACCACCGATCCCCCCTACCTGGACAAGACCAACGCCACCACCATCCATGCCGCCCTGGACCTGGACCCCGGGGTGATGGCCACCGACGCCGTGGGCGGACCCCGCTCCGGTCTGGCCCAGTTCATACTCGCCGCCGCCTCGCCCTGGTGGACCACGCTGTCGGTGGCCTCCGACATCCGGACCGGGCGGCCGGGGAGCGCCGAGGAGGCCCTTGGCGGTGACGCCGCCGCCGCTTTCCTCTGCGGCTCGGACGCCTCGGGCGATCTGCTCGCTCGATACCTGGGATCGGCCTCGGTGTCCCGGGAGTTCCTGGACCGGTGGCGGGAGCCGGGGAACCACTATTCGAGGGTGTGGGAGGAGAGATTCGCCGAGGGGATCTACACCGAGATGGCCCTCACCGCCCTGGAGAGGGCCCTGGCCAAGGCGGGCCTCGGTACCGAGGGACCCGACCACCTGGTGGTGAGCGGCATCCACGCCCGGGCCCGGCGGACCGTCACCCGGAGGTTGGCGGCCTCGGGGCTGGAGGGGCGGATCGCCGACGACCTCGCCGGGGTGGTGGGCTCCATGGGAGCCGCCGACGCCGGCGTGTCCCTCGCCGCGGTCCTGGACCGGGCCAATCCCGGAGAGACGATCGCCGTGTTGTCCCTCTCCGACGGGGCCGACGCCATCGTGCTGCGGACGACGGACCACCTCACCGCCGGACGTCCCGCACCCTCCGTCGCCGACCAGATCGAATCAGGTGACACCGGGCTCGACTACGCCAAGTTCCTCACCTGGCGGGGATTTCTCGACCGTGAGCCGCCACGACGTCCCGACCCCGACCGTCCGGCCGGTCCTCCGAGCCACCGCAGCGAGCACTGGAAGTTCGGCTTCATCGGATCCCGGGACCGGAGCACCGGGGCCATCCATCTACCCCCTCAGCGGGTCTCCATGGACGGAGGGGCCGTGGACGACATGGAGCCGGTGCCCATGGCCGACGTCGGCGCCACCATCGCCACGTTCACCGTGGACCGCCTGGCCTACTCGATGAGTCCCCCGGTGGTGGCGGCGGTCATCGATTTCGACGGGGGAGGGCGTTTCCAGTGCGAGATGACCGACGTGGATCCTGACCGGGTGGCCATTGGGGACCGGGTGGAGATGACGTTCCGGCGTCTCTTCACCGCCGATGGGGTGCACAATTACTTCTGGAAGGCCCGGCCGGCACGGAGCTGACCGGAACAGGAACCACCGGTCGCAAACCGACCTGAGGGACAGAGGGGAGATCAAATGGGGTCACACGGAATCAAGGACCAGGTGGCGATCGTGGGGATGGGCTGCACCCGTTTCGGCGAGCACTGGGACAAGGGCGTCGACGACCTGCTCATAGACGCCGCCCACGAGGCCTACGCCTCGGCGGGGGTCGAGCAGGACGACATCGACGCCTTCTGGCTGGGGACCATGGCCTCGGGCCAGAGCGGGCTGACCCTGAGCCGGCCCCTGCAGCTCGGCTACAAGCCGGTGTCCCGGCTGGAGAACTACTGCGCCACCGGATCGGAGGCCTTCCGCAACGCCTGCTACGCCGTGGCCTCGGGGGCCTACGACGTGGCCATGGCCATCGGGGTGGAGAAGCTCAAGGACTCCGGTTTCTCCGGACTGGTTGGAACCAGGCCCCCCGCCGACGGCACCGAGGCGTCGCTCACGGCCCCGGCCAGCTTCAGCCTGCTGGCCCCGGCCTACGCCAAGAAGTACGGGGTGGAAGAGAGCACCATGAAGGAGGTCCTGACCCGGATCGCCTGGAAGAACCACCGCAACGGGGCCCTCAATCCCCGGGCCCAGTTCCGCAAGGAGGTGGCCAAGGAGACCATCGCCGGTTCACCGCTGGTGGCCGGACCCCTCGGGGTGTTCGACTGCTCGGGAGTGTCGGACGGTTCGGCGGCGGCCATCATCGTCAGGGCCGAGGACGCCCATCGCTACACCGACCACCCCATCTACGTGAAGGCTCTGGCGTTCACCGCCGGCCCCGCCGCGGGTCCCATCGACTCGACCTACGACTACACGACCTTCCGGGAGGTGGTGGCCTCGGCCGAGGACGCCTACGCCCAGGCCGGGATCACCGACCCGATGGCCGAGATAGCCATGGCCGAGGTCCACGACTGCTTCACCCCCACCGAACTGGTGCTCATGGAGGACCTGGGGTTCGCACCGAGGGGTATGGCCTGGAAGGAGGCCCTGGCGGGCACGTTCGACCTCGACGGCGAACTACCGGTCAACCCCGACGGCGGACTCAAGTCCTTCGGCCACCCGATCGGTGCCTCGGGCCTCAGGATGCTCTTCGAGTGCTGGTTGCAGCTCCGGGGTGAGGCGCCCCCCGAGCGTCAGATCGAGACCGACAAGAGCCTCGGTCTGACCCACAACCTGGGCGGGGCCCCGGGAGCCTGTGTGTCGTTCGTTTCGATCGTTGGTGCCAACAGGGGCTGAAGTTCGGGTAGTTTTCGACTAGATCGCCGCCCAAGGGCGGTGTACATCCCCGGTCAGCCCGGGGGCGACCTTTATCTGGGGGGAGGGTCCGGGCCACACGTGGCCCGGACCCGGTCGCGTCGTGGCGGGGAGGACCAACCCCCGGTGGACGGTGACGGGTGGTCTCAGCGCCCGAGGATGTCGCCCTCTTGTCCAGGAGTACGACGGACTCCCTGGTGGACGGTGACGGGTGGTCTCAGCGGGCGCCGACGTTTTCGCCGGTGACCGTTCGGGTGATCAGGCCCACGACCTCGTCCACGGCCTCCAGGGGCAACTGGTGTCCGGCCCGGGGCAGCCAGGCGATGTCGGCCCGTGGTGCGGAGTCGGCGATCTCCTGGTTGATGGCGGGGCGGGTGAGGCGGTCCAGGCGACCGGCCAGGACATGTATCGGGGTCTGCACCGAGGCCAGCCCGGGGCGCAGGTCGAAGTGGGCCAGGGCCCGGGCGGCGGCCAGGGCGGCCCGCGGTGGGGTGGAGGAGAAGATCTCGATGGTGAAGTCCACCAGTGACAGGGGCGGATCCTCCCCGAACGTTCGCATCGCCACCAGGCGGGCCAGGGCCCGGTTGCGGGGACGTCCGTAGAGCCAACGGGCCAATTCGAGATCGGCCAGGCGGGTCTCCCACGGCGAACGGGCCAGCGACGCCAGAATCACCGCCGCCCCCACCCTCGTGGCGTGATGATCCTGCCGGGCCTGTCTCCGGACGAGCATGGAGAGACACGACACCCCGCCCATCGAGTGACCCACCACGGTCACCTCGTCGACCCCCGTGGACTCGATCACCGTGTCCAGATCCGATCCGAGGAGATCGGCGGTCACCTCCGCCGTACCGAGGGTGGAACCACCGTGGCCCCTCTGGTCGTAGGCCACCACCCTCAGGCCGCGGTCGACCAGCTTCGGAACCACGAGGGTCCAGTAGCGGGTGGCGGCGGTGAGGCCGTGGGAGAGGACGACGGTGGGACCCTCACCGGAAGTGACCACACCCAGTTCGGCCCCATCGGCGGTGGAAACGGTGGTGTAATCGCCGTCCAGGGGCCCCAGTGTCCGACCGGCCCACGGATCGGGTGTTCGGTACAGGCGACGGAGGCGGCGGCGGGCGTCGAGGACCCCGAGAGCGGTACCCAGGGTCATGGCGGCCCCCACCGCCCTCATTCCCCGGTGTCCACGGCCCCTCGGCCCGGCCGGTGGTTCTTCCATGGGGATCAGCTCCCGGACTCGAGGCGGAGGAGGCGCTTGTGGATAGTGGCCGCCAGGCCGGTGGAATCCAGGCCCAGCTCGGACCGGAGCAGGTTGGGGTCGCCGTGCTCGAGGTACTCCACCGGAGTGCCGATGTTGAGGGTGGCGGGGCCCCGGCCCGGGCCCGACAGGCGGGAGAGGGAGTCGGCCACCGCCGAACCCACGCCGCCCACCCGGATACCGTCCTCGACGGTGACGACGAGATCGTGGGTGAAGGCGTCGCGGAGCATGGCCCTGTCCAGTGGGGCCACGACACGGGCATCCCAGATGGTCGGCTGGACACCCTCCGAACGGAGGATGTCCGCCGCCTCACGGACATCGGCGAGGCGGCAGCCCACCGAGATGATGCACACCCTGTCGCCGGTCTCCACCCGGCGGGCGTTCAGGCCCGATCCGACCTCACCGTCGCCGGCCTGGGGCGCCGCCCCCTTGGGCCAGCGAATGGCCACGGGACCCTCGGTGATGGCCAGGGCGGTGGAGAACATCGCCTCCAGCTCCTGGTAGCTGGAGGGGGTGAACACCGTCATCCCCGGAACCCTCAGGAGCAGCGACAGGTCCAGCACCCCGTGGTGGGATGGTCCGTCGGGTCCGGTGATCCCCGATCGGTCCAGACAGAAGATGACCGGCATGTGGTGCAACCCGACGTCGTACTCGACCTGGTCGAAGGCCCGGCTCAGGAACGTCGAGTACAGGGCGACGACCGGCCGCAGCCCGGCCATCGCCATTCCGGCGGCGGCGGTGACGGCGTGCTGCTCGGCGATTCCGACGTCGAAGAACCGGTCGGGGTACCTCTCCTGGAATGGGATCAGACCGGTGCTGCCGGGCATGGCGGCGGTGATGGCCACCAGCTCGGGATGCTCGGCCGCCGCCGCCAGGAGGGAGGAGGTGAACGCCGAGCGAAACTCGGGCAGGACCGAGGGCCGGGAGGTGGGACCGGTGAGGGGGTCGAACAGCCCGGTGTCGTGCAGGTGGTTCTCGGTGTGTTCCTCCGCCGGTGTGTAGCCCCGGCCCTTCTGGGTGAGGACGTGAACCACGATGGGACCCTGGTCGTAGGCGGCGGCCGCCCTCAGGGCCGACTCGAGGGCGGCAATGTCGTGGCCGTCGACGGGCCCGGTGTAGCGAACCCCCAGGGTCTCGAAGAATGCGGGGGGTTCCCACATCTCCCTCATGGCCGCCGCCGCCCCGACCAGACCCCTCTTGACCTCGCCCCCCAGGGGCACCCGCTCGAGAACCTCGGCCAGACGGATCCTGCCCTTCACGTACTGGGGATGGGAACGCAACCGGGAGACGGCGGAGGACAGGCGGCTCACCGTGGGGGCGTAGGAGCGGCCATTGTCGTTGAGCACGATCACCGCCCGCTGGCGACGGTGACCGAGGTTGTTCAGGGCCTCGAAACTCATACCCCCCGTGAGGGACCCGTCGCCGATGACCGCCACGACGGTGCGGTGATCCTCACCGCGATTCTCGAACCCGGCACTGATGCCGTAGGCGTAGGAGAGCGCGGTGGAGGCGTGGCTGTTCTCGATCCAATCGTGCTCGGACTCCCGGCGGTTGGGGTACCCGCTTAGCCCGTTGCGCTGACGCAGGCTCTCAAAGGCCCGGCGCCGCCCGGTGATGAGCTTGTGCACGTAGGCCTGGTGTCCGGTGTCCCAGAGGATCACATCGCGGGGGGATTCGAACACCCGGTGAATGGCGAGGGTCAGCTCGACCGCGCCCAGGTTGGAGCCCAGGTGCCCGCCGGTTCGGGACACGGACTCGACGATGAACTGGCGGATCTCGGCGCACAGCTCCTCGAGCTGGTCCTCGTTCAGGGCCCGCAGATCTGCCGGGCTGTTGATCTTGTCGAGCAGCATCCCGGCCGCAATCTCCTAACTGAACGGACCACCTCGAATCATTGTAGGACTCCCCGAAGCCGGTGGGTTCCCGCGCCCCTCCCCGGTCCGCCC
>Ga0256841_1003491_pt1 | contig 11742 bp, 13 predicted proteins | sample 356308metaG_FD_185971 | JGI IMG/M metagenome (GOLD analysis project Ga0256841, IMG submission 185971) | Hydrothermal vent microbial communities from Mid Atlantic Ridge, Atlantic Ocean - 356-308 | ecosystem: Environmental > Aquatic > Marine > Hydrothermal vents | place: Atlantic Ocean: Mid...
GATGGAGCACGTGATCGATCTCCTCCGGAGCCACGGCCTCACCGACATCGTCGTCACCCTGGCCTTCCTGCCCGACGCCATCCGCAACCACTTCGGCGACGGCTCGGAGTTCGGGGTGCGGATCACCTACGTCACCGAGGAGGTCCCGCTGGGCACCGCCGGCTCGGTGAGGAACGCCGCCGAGCTCCTGGACGACACGTTCCTGGTCATATCGGGCGACGTGCTCACCGACGTCGACCTGGGAACGGTGATCGGGACCCACCGGGACAACCGGGCCCTGGCGACCATCGGTCTCACCCCCGTCGAGAATCCCCTGGAGTTCGGGATCGTCATCACCGACGAGAACGGGGCCATCGAACGCTTCCTGGAAAAGCCCACCTGGGGTCAGGTGTTCTCCGACACCATCAACACGGGCATCTTCGTGCTGGAGCCCGAGATTTTCGACCACATCGAGGAGGGTCGGCCCGTGGACTTCAGCGGGGAGGTGTTCCCGGCCCTGCTGGAGGCGGGGGAACCGCTCTTCGGATCGGTGGTGGAGGGGTACTGGGAGGACGTGGGAACCCTGGACTCATATCTGAGGGTCCACGCCGACGTGCTGGACCGCCGGGCTCACGTGGTGGTCCCCGGTTTCGCCATCCGGGAGGGGGTCTGGCTGGGCGAGGGGGTCGATCTCGATCCCGAGGCGATGATCGACGGACCGGCCCTCATCGGTGACAACTGTCGAATCGAGGCCCGGGCCCGACTCGGTCCCTACACCGTGCTGGGTTCCAACGTCAGGGTCCGCGAGGGCACCGACCTGGAGAGGGTGGTCATCGGCGACCACACCTACCTGGGGCACAACGTCGACCTCAAGGGCACGGTCACCGGGCGCTCCTGCGACATCCGCGACGGGGCCCGGGCCCTCGAGGGTGCGGTTCTGGGCGATGAGTGCTTCATCGGCGCCGGGGCCTCACTGGCGGAGGACGTCAAGGTCTTCCCCTTCAAGACCGTCGAGGCCGGGGCGGTGGTGAACAGTTCCATCGTCTGGGAGTCGAGGGGGGCCCGGAACCTGTTCGGACGGGACGGGGTCAGCGGCCTCGCCAACGTGGATCTCACACCCGAGTTGGCGGTCAGGGTGGCCATGGCGTGGGGGTCGACCCTCCCAAGGGGATCCACCGTGGTCGCCTCCCGGGACACCAGCCGTTCGGCCCGGGCCCTCAAACGGGCCCTGATGGCCGGGCTCAACTGCACGGGGGTCAACGTGCTGGATCTCGAGGCCCAGTCGGTGCCCGTGACCCGATTCATGACCCGCAGTCCCGTAGCCGCCGGTGGTGTGACCATACGGCTGGTCGAGGGGGACCCCGACTCGGTGGTGATGAGGTTCTTCGACGACCGGGGTCTGGACATCACCGAGGCCCGACAACGCTCCATAGAGCGGGTGTTCCAGAGGGAGGACTACCGCCGGGTGATGCCCTCGGCCATCGGCGAGATCAACGTCCCCTCCCGACCCCTGGAACGCTACGCCGCCGCCATCGCCGAGACCCTGGACATGGAGGCCATCGGGGCCCGGGCCCACAAGATCGTCATCGACTACTCCCACGGCTCAACGGCCCTGGTGCTCCCCAGTGTCCTGGCCAAGCTGGAGGCCGAGGTTCTGGCCGTCAATCCCTACGTCTCCACGGTGAAGGCCATGGAATTCAACCCCCTGGCCCAGGCGGGTCGGGTGGCGGACCTGGTTCGTACCTCGGGGGCCGACCTCGGTGTGGTCATGGATCCCGATGGCGAACACCTGATGATGGTGGACGACACCGGGAAGGTCCTGGACCCGATCCACTCGCTCCTGGCGGTGTGTCTGCTCCTGGCCCGTACCGGCCCCCACACCGTCGCCGTTCCGGTGGCGGCCACCGCCCAGGTGGAGAGGATCGTCGAGGCCACCGGGGGCGAGGTCCGTCGGGTGGCGATGAGCACCGGGGCCCTGCAGCGGGCCGCCCTCCGTCAGGGGGTGGATCTGGCCGTGAGCCTCGACGACGGCTTCATATTCGGCGATGTGGGCGGGGGATACGACGCCGCCGCCACCCTGGCCAAGGTCCTGGAGCTGCTGGCCCGTACCGGTCTGCGGATGTCCGAGGTGGTGGCCCGTCTGGAGCCGGTCCACGTGCTCACCGAGGCGGTGCCCACCCCCTGGGACTCCAAGGGCCAGGTGATGAGGCGTCTGGTGGAGCAGTTCGGGGCCCGGGATCCGATCCTGATCGACGGGATCCGGATACCCCACGGCGACGGTTGGGTGCTGGTGCTGCCCGATCCCGGTGAGCCCCTGACCCGCATCTGGGCCGAGGGCCCCGATGACGCCACCGCCCGTCGTCTGGTCGAGGAGTACACCCGCCGAATCGTCGAACTCTCACGCTGAGGTTTCCCCGTGTCGGGGTCGAGGGAGTGCCACCGGACCCCACCCTCCCGCTGAGGTCGAGGATCGGACGGGGGTCTGACGCGAGGGCGGGCTCCGATCCGATACGGTCGCGGCCATGGATGTGCCTTCGGATCTGCTCTACTCCAATGACCATGAATGGGCCCGCCGTGAGGATGGACGGGTGAGGGTGGGAATCACCGACTACGCCCAGGATTCGCTGGGGGACGTGGTCTACGTCGACCTGCCCCCGGTCGGAACCGAGGTGGAGGCCTCGGCCGGATTCGGTGAGGTCGAGTCCACCAAGTCGGTGTCCGATCTGTTCGCCCCGGTGGGGGGGAAGGTGGTCGAGGTCAACGAGGCCCTGACCGACACCCCCGAACTGATCAACTCCGACCCCTACGGGGAGGGCTGGCTGATCGTCATCGAGCCGAGTGACCCCTCCGAACTCGACTCCCTCCTGGACGCCGCGGCGTACGCCGAACTCACGGGAAACTGAGTCCAGGTGGTCGGTAGCTTCTGCAGCCGTTGCGGGCACGAGAATCCCCCCGGGTCCCGGTTCTGCTCCTCCTGTGGGGAGAGGCTCCGTCCCGAGGTCGACGACCGCACCCTGGGTTTCGACCCCATCGAGGGCGCCGAGCAGGAGAACCGGGCGGCGGAGGTGTCGGGCTACCTGGTCGTAACCCGGGGTCACCGGTCGGGGGTCAGGTTCCCGCTGACGGGGGAGACCGCCACCGCCGGCCGGCACCCCGAGAGTGACGTCTTCCTCGATGACATCACCGTGTCCCGACGCCACGTGGAGATCCGACGGGTGGGTGATCACCACGTGATCCGGGACGTGGGCTCGCTGAACGGAACCTACGTGAACGCCGAGCGGGTGGAGGAGGCCGTCCTCTCCGACGGTGATGAGGTGCAGATCGGCAAGTTCAAGTTGGTGTACATAGAGGAACCGGGGGGTGCGACGGAGTGAGTGGCTCCCGGGAGCACCTCTCCATCGGCGAGGTACTGACCCTGATCCAGCAGGACTTCCCCGATGTCACGATCTCCAAGATCCGCTTTCTGGAGAGTCAGGGTCTGCTGAGTCCCGAACGGACCCCGTCGGGGTACCGGAAGTTCCGTCAGGCGGACCTCGATCAGCTCCGCTGGGTGCTGCGTCAGCAGAAGGAACGGTTCCTCCCCCTCAAGGTGATCCGGGAGAAGCTGGCCCGGGGCGAGCACCTGGCATCCGAACCCACCCCCGATTCACGGTCAGGGTCCGACGACAGGGGGGCCGGCTCCGAGGCGGGCGGTGGAGGGGAGGTCCCATCCGTCGGGGATGGTGCCACCGATCACCCCCGGGTCGACGTCGGCGATGGGATCGGGGGTCTGGAGGACGCCGGTCCCACCTCCCTGGCCCTTTCGGTGGAGGAGTTGTTGGCGGCCACGGGGCTGAGCCCCGAGGACCTCCAGGCTCTGGAGTCCTACGGACTCATAGAGTCACGCTCCATCGGACCGGCCACCTACTACGACGGCGAGGCCCTGATAGTGGCCAAGCTGGCGGCGGGGTTCGCGGTGTTCGGTGTTGAGGCCCGACACCTGAGGATGTACAAGATCGCCGCCCAGCGGGAGGCGAGTGTGTTCGAACAGGTGATAATGCCCCTGGTGCGGCAGAGGAACCCCTCCTCGGCCCGCAAGGCCCGTGAGCAGCTCGAGGAGATGGCCAGGATGGGGGCCAGGATGAGGGGGGCGATGATCCGCCTGGCCCTGGGGGACCATCTGGAGCCCTGAGGGCCGGGGCCGGGGAGGCGACCGGGGACGGTGGGGAGAGGGGCGGCGCCGGCCGATTGCGTTTGGGGGCGGCGCGGGCCAACCGGGTTGTGGCGGCGGTAATGTCAGGACGTGATCGAAATGGAGCTCATAGGGGTCCAGTTGGAGATGCCCTCCAACAGCCCTGTCCTCCTGTTGCGGGAGTCCAACAGCCAGGGACGGGTGCTGCCGGTCGTGATCGACCTGCCCGAGGCCCAGGCCATCGGTAGGGGTATGGACGGTGTGCGCACGGCCCGGCCCATGACCCACGATCTCATGAAGAGCCTGCTGGACGCACTGGGAGCCCGGGTCGTGAAGGTCACGGTCACCGAACTGGTGGATCGGACCTTCTACGCCGTGGTCGAGCTGCAGACGGCCGGGGGCGAGACCCTCGAGGTGTCCAGCCGTCCCTCCGACGCGGTGGCCCTGGCGGTGAGAACCCAGAGTCCCATCTTCGCCTCGGAGGAGGTGATGGACGAGGCCGGTCAGTTCCTGGAGGGCCTCTCCCGGGACCGGGAGACCGATGAGGTGGATGAGGAGGTGGTCGAGGAATTGGTGGATGAGTTCAAGGCCTTCCTCAACGACATCTCCCCGGAGGACTTCCAGAATTAGAGCCCCGGCAACCGGGGTGGCGATCAGCCTCATTCGCGCGGACCGCGCGATAATTCGCGCAAACGGTGGTTGACCCTGACCCTCCGTACCCGTACCTTGCCTACAAGGACGTAGTTCCACCGATGTAGGTTCCCGATCGGGAACGGGCGGTGGAGAAGGGACCTCAGATGGCAGGCGGCGCGGTAGAGAGCCAGTTCACGGGCAAGAGGGCGGCGGAGATCGTGGGGATCACCTACCGTCAACTCGACTACTGGGCCCGGACCGATCTGATCCGCCCCTCGGTCAACGACGCCTCGGGTTCGGGGACCCGCCGGGCCTACAGCTACCAGGATCTGCTGGAACTCAAGGTCATCAAGACCCTGCTGGACTCCGGCATCCGCCTGGAGCAGGTTCGCCAGGTGTTCGAGTACCTCCGCCACGACCTGGGCCAGAACGTGACCACCGCCAACCTGGTCATCAGCGGCTCCACCTCGGTACTGGTCAAGTCGGGGGAGGAGATCATCGACCTGATCCGCAAGGGCCAGGGGGTTCTCAACATTCTCCCCCTGGCCGGGGTGAAGGAGGAGCTGGACGCGGCCATCGTCGACCTGCACCCGCTGCCCGGCGACATCTCCGCCGATCGTTCCTACGGGTTCTGACCGGGGGGGTGTTGGCTTCGGGGGCTGACCCGTGTTGATGGCCTCCGGCTTGTGACTCCGGTTCTGACCCGGGGGTGTTGGCTCCGGGGGCTGATCCGTGTTGATGGCCTCCGGCTTCGGACTCCGGCCCTCAGCCCCACCTGCGGTAGAGCTCACCGATCCGCTTGGCGCCGGTCACCCGCTGCTGGAGCCGGCCCAGGGCCAGGCTGGGGTCGATGGCCTCCCGTTCGGCGACCTCCCGGCTCAGGGCCCGGCGCACCTCGGGGGTGAGGGCCATGAACTCGACCCTCATCTGGCCCGACACGGTGAAGCCGTCACCGGGAACTCCAATCACCCTGGCCCTGAGGTTCACCTGGTCATGGGTCAGGGGAAGATGCATCACCAGGACGGCGTCGGCCGAGGGTAGGTCCCGGGACCGAAGTCGGGCGCCGACCACCGACAGGTCCATGAGCTCCGATTCCCGCTCGGGACCGGGATGACCCCGGTCGTCCAGCTCGGACCAGAAGACCGGCAGCTGCAGATTGGCCCGGGGGGCCCGCCGGCCCTGCATCCGCCAGGCCCGGGTCGGCTGACGGAACGTCATGCGGACGCCGAGGCCGGCTGAGCAGATCCTCGTGAGGGAGGTCGTGAAGCAATCCACGCCGTCGCCGGTGGCCCGCTCCCCCGAGAGGAGAATCCCCGGGTTGAGCCAGCGCCGGGGGTTCATGGCCAGGGCCGAGAAGGTCTCCTCATCGGAGGCGATCACGGCCACCTGGAGGGTCGGACCCCCCTCGGTGTGGGCGATGAGCCTGATCGTGACCACGTCGCCCTCATCCACCCTGACCGAGGAGGCGTCCACGTCAGGGCTCATCGCCCGGGTACTCATGCGTCGGTACCGGTGTCGAGGTTCTCGGCGATGTCCCGGAGGCACAGCTCCTCGGCCCGGCTGCTGCCACCGAGCAGGGCCGTCTGGCAGACCTCCTTGGTCCCGTCGGGCAACTCCGTCAGGTCCGGGCGGTGCTCGGCGACCCGGCGGCAGCGTTCGGCCAGGTCGATGTTGACCCCGGCGTTCTCGGCCCCCACGGCGGAGCGGCAGGCCTGCACGATCCGCTCACGGGCGTCGGCCCGCTTCAGGGTCCGTACGCAGCGGCTGAAATCGTTCCCCGAACCCGCGTCGTCGGCGACCTGGTCGGAGGACGATGCGTTGGAGCCGTCGTCGGCGGTCGCCTCCCGGCAGGCGTCGACTATCCGGTTGCGGATCTCCTCCCGGGTGAGGTCTCCCTCGCCGTCCTGACCGCCGTCGTCGGCGTTGGACAGGGCATCGCGGATGATGCGGCAGGCCTCGGAACTGGCGGCGTCGGTGCCCTCAGCGGCGACGTCCTCGCGGCAGGCTCGCAGGAGGCGCTTCCTCACGTCGGCCCGGCGGGAGTCCGGACGGTCTCCGTCGCGGCCATCGGTCGACACGTCGGGACGGTCGGTGGAGTCCTCGGGACGGTCGGCGGATTCATCGGTGGAGTCCTCGGCCCTGCGGTCACGTCGTTCCTGTTCCCGGCGGAGCTTCTCCTCACGTCGGCGGCGCCGCTCCTCGGTCCGGCCGGGACGCTCGGCCCGGGTGCGGCCGTCGGAGTCCTCGCCCACGTGCTCCCCGTCGGGACGTTCCGGTTCATCGTCTCGGGGGCGAACCACGATGGTCGTGGTGGTGGAACCGTTGTCGTCGGGCTGGTCGGCCTCGTCGCCGTGATCGTCATCGGGGTTGTCGACGACGGTGGTCGTCGGACCAGTCTCGCTGTCGTGGCCGATGGTCGTGGTGGTGGAGCCGGGGCCGTCATCGCCCTCGGAGGCGCCGGCCGGCCCGGCCAGGGTCGCCGCCAGGAGCATGAGGGCGGTCAGTGTGGTGAGGACCTTTTTCATGGGGAGCCTTCGGTCTGGGGTTTCCCCAGAGAACGGCATGCCATGGGTCACACTGAAGTTCTTTTTGCTCCCGGCGGCGGCGGGGCTCAGCTCTCCTCGGGGATCAGGTCCAGGGAGGCCGAGTTCATGCAGTAGCGCTGACCGGTGGGGCGGGGCCCGTCGGGGAAGACGTGACCCAGGTGGGCTCCGCAGTTGGCGCAGCGGACCTCGGTGCGCACCATGCCGTGGCTGGTGTCGGTGATGGTGGTCACCTTGGAGTCGTCGATGGCGGCCCAGAAGCTGGGCCAGCCCGACCCACTGTCGTACTTGGTGTCGGAGCGGAACAGCGGCTCGTGGCAGACGACGCAGGCGTAGACGCCGGGAGTCTTGTCGTTCCAGTACAGCCCGGTGAACGCCGGCTCGGTTCCCCCGTGCTGGGTCACCTCGTACTGCAGGGACGTGAGGCGGCTCCTCAGGTCCTCCCGGTCAACGCTGTCGGTATCTCGGTTCATCATCTCTCCCTCGGTGGTCGGGACCCTACCCCGGTCCAACGTGAGGATTGGGCCCCAGGTTCCCCCGAACCGGTCGGAATGACTCCGAACTGTGGAAAACAATTCGCCGGGGACGGCAATTCACAGGGTTCGGGCACTGGATGCCCACAGGCCCGACTTCTTAGATTGGGAGCAGGCCCCCACGGGGTCGATCGCAGACCGGAGGTTCGGGAAATGGCGTGCTATGAAGTCACACTCGGCGACCGGACCACCTACGTGGTGGAGGACGCCGACTCCTACAGTCAGGAGGGCCCCCTGACCACCTTCTACGAGACCGGTGGCCGCGGGGTGATCGATTCCTGGGCCCAGCGGGTGATGAGCCTGCGGACCTCGGAGATCCTCATGGTCCGGAGGGTGGACGACCACCGGTCCCCTCCGGGAATGCTCGAGATCGCCTGAGGTTGCCCTACCGGCCACGTGAAGTCCGGTCACATGAATCCCGGTCACATGAATCCCGGTCACGTGAAGTCCGGTCACATGAATCCCGGTCACATGGACTCCGGGGCCCGGGCCGGGGGATGGGGATCGGGTGGGCCCGCTCAGATCCCGCTCAGATGGAGACCAGCAGCAGGCGGGCCAACTCGGCCGGGCTGGCGGCCAGACGGGCCGCCCCGGCCCGTTCCAGCTCCTCGCGGTCCCCGAAACCCCACAGGACCCCGATGCTGCAACCCAGTCCGGCCAGCCGGGCCCCGTCGATGTCGTGGCTGCGGTCGCCGACCATCACCGTTCGAACCGGGTCGAATCCGGTGGACCGGCTGACGTGGCGGATCACCTGGCTCTTCTCCCGCCGGGAATTGTCCAGCGACGCCGCCCCGATGGCCTCGAACCGGTCGGCGATGCCGAACCTCTCCAGTATCGGAACGGCGAACACCTCGGGCTTGGACGTGGCAACCGCCAACCGAAGCCCCTCGCTGCGCAGGGCGTCCAGCACGTCGATGATTCCGGGGTAGAGCCGGTTCCGGTGCAGGCCCTCGGTGGAGTAGTAGGAGCGGTAGGCGACGATCGCCTCCTCGACGAGTTCCTCGGGGACGCCGAGCTGTTCCACCATCACGTCGTGGAGGGGAGGCCCGATGACCCGGTGCACCGCCTCCTCATCGAGGGGAGGCTGACCCAGGGATTTCATGGCCCGATTCAGGCCCTCGATGATGCCCTCGGAGTTGTCGCTGAGGGTCCCGTCCAGGTCGAACAGGACGTTCTCGATCCCCGTTGATCGATTGTCCATGACCGAAGTGTGGCAGCCGAACCGCGCCCGGGACCAAATCGGCCTGGTCTCGGGATCCTCCGGACCGTCCCTGGGGATGGTGGGGGCGGCCCTTGCGGCGAGAGGCCCTCTAGGGTCTGGCCATGGCGAATCTGGAACCGTTGTCCCGGGGTGAGCTCCCTGAGTTGGAACCCCTCCTGCAGATGGTCGAGTCGGTGATGGGGTTCGTCCCCAACTCCATGCTGACCATGGCCAGATGGCCCGAGTTGCTCAACTCGTTCGCCGGGCTGGCGGCGGTGGTGTCGGGACCCGGCGAGGTCGAAGGCGGGCTCAAGCACCTCGTGTCGTTGATGGCCAGCCGGGCCGCCGGCTGCCGCTACTGCCAGGCCCACACCTCGGCGGGGGCGATCGGGGCCGGGGTACCCGAGAGGAAGGTGACCGAACTGTGGAACTTCGAGACCAGTGAGGTGTTCAGCGAGGCCGAACGGGCGGCCCTCAGGTTGGCCCGGGACGCGGCCCAGGTCCCGAACCTGAGTGGGCCGGGCCACTTCGAGGAACTCGGCCGGTACTTCGATTCCCGCCAGGTGGTGGAGCTGGTGGCCCAGATATCCCTCTTCGGGTTCCTGAACCGCTGGAACGACACCCTGGCCACCCGGCTCGAAGCGGAACCGGCCGAGGTGGCCTCGCGGGTACTGGGCCGATCGGGGTGGGAGGCCGGTAAGCACTCCCGATGAGGAGCGCGGCCCCGGAGCACCGGTTGGGGGCACGATGGCCGCTGGGGAGCGGCGACCGTCTCGGCTGGGGTGGCTTTCAGGGGATGAGACGCAGGATCTGTCCCCGGTTGAAGAGCACCGGCACATCGAGTCCCATCCGCTGGTAGACCGCCGCCGGCACTGATATGTCGGCCAGGTGCAGCCGACCCACCGCGGAGCTCGACCTCATTCCGGTCTTGGGCAGGGCGAGGGTGAGGGTGGCCGAGGCGTTCACGTGGAGACCCGGGGTCTCACCCGTGTCGGTGTCGATCCCGCTCGGGACGTCGAGGGCCACGACGGTGGTCCCCTCCGCTTCCCGGTCCGAGGCCCAGGCGATGAGGTCAGCCGCCGGACCCGAGGGAGACCCGACCAGGGAGTAGCCGATCACCCCGTCGACGATGACATCGGCATCAGCCCGTTCCGGTGCCCGGGCCGCCACGGCCATTCCCATGGCCTCCAGGATCGTCCTCTGGTGATCGGTCACACCGCCGACCCGGGGTGGGCGGGACAGATGGACCTCCACGGAGCATCCCCGGTTGGCGAGGTGGCGGGCGGCCACCATCGCGCCACCCCCGTTGCCACCGGTACCGGCCAGAACCGTCACCCGGCCCGGAACCGATCCCCGAGCCGACCCGGCCAACTCACTGATGACCACCTCGGCCAGGGCCCGCCCGGCGTTCTCCATCATCTGGATGAGGCCGAGGCCCACCATCGACTCGGCCAGGCGGTCCACCTCGGTCATCTGGGCCCGGCCGACCATGGGTACCGAGCTGAGCGGGATCTCGGGAAAGTCCATGGGATCCACGCTAACCCCGGCAACCGGTCGGTCGGGTGGGCGGGGATCGGGGGCAGATCGAACGACCTGTCTCCCGACGGCCCGGTCCTCCGACGGCCCGGTCCTCCGGCGGACCTGTGTTCCCGGGGAGGCCGGGGTCCCGGCCGGGGGCTCGGGAACCGGTCCAGCGACGAGCTAGCGGGAACCGTGCGGCAGGGCCTGGTGGTAGGTCCCCAGTCCGGCGGCGGCACCGATCCAGGCCGCCCCCACCAGGAGGTTGGCGATGGGGTCGTAGGAGGCCCGGTGGGCGATCAGCAGGGCCAGGCCCTGAACCAGGACGCCGAGGACCAGAATCGTGGTACTGCTGCGACGCAGGGCGCGGTGGGTCTCCGAACTCCTGTCCACGGTCCCGTTGCCGGCGGCCAGGTGCAGACTCCGCAGGATCAGGCCCAGTCCGGTTACGACCACACCGACGGTGATCACGATCACCGAGGCGAGCAGGGTGGCGGTCATGGGATACCTGTCGGCGCCCAGGCACTCTCAGTGAAGGTGACGGTCGATCTCGTCAGCCCCCGAATTCGATCGCCACGGACGGTGGGGGCGGGTTGGTGCTGATCCATCCGTATGGTCGCCCCGGGCGGTGGGGTCCGTGTCCCGGTCGGGTGGGTCTAGGTGCCCGGGCTGATCGGTATGGTCGCCCCGGGCGGTGTTATGCGCGGTGTGGAGGTGGTCTGGAGTATCCCGTGGCCGTCACCGGACACGTCGGTGTTCGTGCAACCGCCGGCCGCCCAGTCCTGATAGTTGGTGATGACCTCGGTCACCGGGTGGACGGCCCCGTCGGAACCCCATACGTCGAGATCACTCCAGCGAACCTGGCTGGTCGGCGCGTCGCAGGGGGCGAACACCTCGCTCCACACGACGATCGCATCCAGTTCATGTCCCGGCGCCAGGAGGCTGCGCACCACCGTGACGTCGCCATCGGGGGAGGCCACCGAACCCGACCAGCCCTCGGAATCCCGTTCGATTCTCAACCGGTAGGGGCGAAGGGGCTCCCAGTGGTAGTCCCTGGTGTTCGGGTTGCCGTCAGCGCTGGGCAGGGCCGACTCGGTCCCCGGGAGGATCGAACCGTAGGAGGAGTATCCACCCCAGTTGACGGCGGTTCCGCCGGGGTGCCCC
>Ga0256841_1003492_pt1 | contig 11735 bp, 10 predicted proteins | sample 356308metaG_FD_185971 | JGI IMG/M metagenome (GOLD analysis project Ga0256841, IMG submission 185971) | Hydrothermal vent microbial communities from Mid Atlantic Ridge, Atlantic Ocean - 356-308 | ecosystem: Environmental > Aquatic > Marine > Hydrothermal vents | place: Atlantic Ocean: Mid...
GCAACCTCAACACCCCGCCCGCGCTGGCGCGCTTTTTCTGGCACCTGGACCCGGCCGGGGAGGGCGCCGTGGTGGAGCTGGGCATCGACCGGCCCGGCGAGATGGACGACCTGCTCGAGCTGACCGCCCCCGACTTGGGCGTGCTCACCGCGATCGCCCCGGTGCACCTGCAAGGGCTGGGCGACCTCGAGGGCGTGGCCCGCGAAAAGCTGAAGCTGCTCGCCGCGAGCCCCCTGCGTCTGGCGCACACGGGCACCCGACCCTGGGGGCTTCCGGAGGGCACGCGCACCTACGGTTTCGAGCCCGACGCGGAGTTCTCCGCCGGCGAACTGGAACTCGACTGCAGGGAGACGCGCTTCCGCTACGCCGGCCGAACGCTGCGGCTCGGCGTACCGGGGCGGGGAGCGGCCCTGGCGGCCCTGGCGGCCCTGGCGGCGGCGGAGCTGCTTGGCCGCGACGTGGTCGAGGCGGCCGAGCGGCTGGAGAACCTGAAGCCCGCCCCCGGCCGGCTCGAGCCCCTGCGCATCGGGCGAACGCTCTGGCTCAACGACACCTACAACGCCAGCCCCAAGGCGCTGGAGGCCGCGCTCGAGGTGCTGGCCCGCTGCCCCGCGCCGCGCGGCGTGGTGCTGGGTACGATGCGCGAACTCGGCAAGAAAGCCGAGCGGATGCATCTGGAAGCGGCCGAGCGTGTCATGGCCACCGCGGACCGCGCCCTCTTCGTGGGCGCGTACGCCCGGGCCATGGCCGCGAACCGCCCCGGGGCCGTGGCCGCGGACGACGTCGCACAAGCCCGTGCGCTCCTGCCCGAATGGTCGCACGGGCTTGCGAGCGTGCTCGTCAAGGGGTCACGTGCGCTCGAGCTGGAACGTCTGCTGGAGGCCGCCCGTGCGTAGCACCCCGGCCGCCGTGCTCCTGCTGCTGCTCGCGGCCTGCGCGCCGCAGCCCCTGCAACCGACGTCAACGCGCACGCAGGTCTTTCCCGGAGGTGTGGTGCAGGGGCGCTGGGTCACCACCGCCGCCGGCAGCTTTGCGCTGCCCGCCGTGCCGCTGGACGTGGACGCCAACGCGGACGTGCTCGAGGTGCTCTACCCCTACGTCTGGCAGCGCTACCGGAAGGGCGAGCGGTTCGCAACCCACGACCTGCCTGCACGGGCGCGCGCGGTTCGGGCCTCGCCCGAACCGCTGGTCCTGCTGGAGCGCGGGCTCTTCACCCCCGCAGCGGGCCTGCTCGGCTACCCCGCCCGCGACGCGGTACGCACCGACCGGGGGGTCTACTGGGTGAACGAGGAAGGGCTCTGGCGCGGACAGGAACGCCTTCAGGACGGCGACTTCGTGCGGGTCCTGGACCTCGACGACGAAGTGCTGGCCCTGGGGCATGCAGGCGCACTGCGCTGGCCCGGGGGCTACATGCTGGACCTGCCCGATGGATGGATTGCGGCCGACGCGGCCGCGGACCTTTACCTGCTCATGCCGGACGGGGTCCACCGCTACGACCGTGAAGGGTACGAGCTGGGCTTCTTCGCCGGTGCCTTCACGGACCTCGCGGTCGGCCCCCAGGCGGGTCTCTGGCTGTTGAGCGCGGACGGGAAGACGGTGCACCTGACCCTCGACCTGGAGGAGGCATGGTAGCCGCCGCGGCCCTGCTCGGCTGGTTCCTGGTGGGCCTGCAAGCAGCATTGATGCGCAGCCTGGGCCTTGGCAAGAGCGTGCGCAGCGACGGGCCCGCGAGCCACCTGGCCAAGGCGGGCACGCCGAGCATGGGCGGCGTCGCCTTCACCCTGGCGGCGGCGCTCGTCTACCTGCTCGCCGGCTCCGGCCCGCTGGCTCCGGTCTTCCTGCTGGCCGCAGGGTTCGGACTTCTGGGCTTCGCCGATGACCTCGGCGGGCTGTACGGCCGACCGCTCCGGGCGCGCGAGAAACTGGCGCTGCAGCTGCTCATGGCCCTGGTCTTCGCCGCCTTCGCGGTCCGCTCCGTGAGCTTTACCCCCTGGACCGCCCTCGACTTCGCGCTGATTGCCGCAGCCGTGGTGGGTGCGGCCAACGCCTTCAACTTCACCGACGGCCTCGACGGCCTGGCTGCGGGCGTGACCGCGGTGATCCTGCTGCCCTTCCTGCAACTGCCCCTGGCGCAGGTCTTCGTGGGGGCGCTGCTCGGTTTCCTCTGGCACAACGCCCCCAAGGCGCGCATCTTCATGGGCGACGCCGGCAGCCAGCTGCTGGGGGCACTGGTGGCGGGGATCTTCGTCCTCGAGGGCAAGGCCTGGTACCTGCCACTCGCCGCGATCGTGCCGGTGCTGGAAGTGCTCTCGGTCGTGGTTCAGGTCGCCTGGTTCCGCCGCACCGGCCGCCGACTGCTGCGCATGGCGCCGCTACACCACCACTTCGAACTCGCAGGTTGGGGCGAGGCCAAGGTGGTGGTGCGCTTCGTCGTCGTCACCGCGGTGGCCACGGCGCTGGCGGTCCAGCTGTGGGGAGGCAGCGGGTGACCCTCGTCTACGGCCTTGGGCGCAGCGGTCTGGGCGTGCTGCGCTTTCTAGTGCGCCGCGGCCGCGCCGCCTGCTTTCACGACGACCGACCCCGCCACGCCGACGTCGAAGCGGCGCGGGCGCTGGGCTTTGCGGCCTGCACTCCCGAACCGGGCCGCTTCCGCACCGTCGTCGCCGCGCCCGGCGTGCCCATCGACCACCCCGCGCTGGTCGCCCTCGAGCGCAGCGGGGCCGAGGTGATCGGCGAGGTGGAGCTGGCCTGGCGGGAGACCGACCTGCCGCTGGTGGGCGTGACCGGGACCGCCGGCAAGACGACGACGACGGTCTTCACCGCCCGCCTGCTCGAGCGCCTGGGGCTCCCGGCAGCCGCCGCGGGCAACGTGGACCCGCCCCTGGTGGACGTGGTCGACCGCCCCGGGCTCGCGGCCGCGGTGGTGGAGCTCTCCAGCTTCCAGCTCGAGCGCGTCCACAACTTCCGGCCGCGGGTAGCCGTGCTGCTCAACCTGGGCACCGACCACCTCGACCGCCACGGCAGCCTGGAGCGCTACCACGCCGCCAAGCTGCGCCTGCTGGCGAACCTGACGCCCGAAGACGTGCTTGTCTACAACGCCGCCGACCCGCGGGTGCGCGCCGCCGCCAAGGCCTCGTTGGCGCGCAAGCAGCCCTTCGAACCCGCCGCCGCGCCCCGCGCCACCAACGCCCGCGCCGCCGCCCGGGCGGCCGCGGCACTGGCCGAGGCGCTGGGCCGCACCGCCGATGCCCGGGAGCTGGAAGCCTGGGCGCTCGAACTCCCACCCGTACCCGGCCGCTTCGAAGCCGTGGGCCGGGTGGGCGACGTCGTGGTGATCGACGATTCGATCGCCACCCGCACCGAGGCGGTGCGCGCCGCACTGGAGGCCGCGCCGGCGCCGGTAGCCTGGATCGTGGGCGGTGAGGACAAGGGCGCCGACCTGAGCGCGCTCGAAGCGGTGGTGCGCGAGCGCGTCGCCCTGGTGCTGGCGATCGGGCGTGACGGCCCCCGCTTCGCCCGCGGCTTCGAGAATTGGGCACGGACGGTGGTGGTCGAGGAAACCGAGGGTCCGCGGGCGCTCGAGCGGGCCCTGGAGCTTGCGCTGGCCGAACCCGGTGTGGCCAGCGTGCTGCTCGCCCCGCTGGCCGCCTCCTTCGACCAGTTCGCCGACTACAAGCACCGCAGCCGCGCCTTCCGCGAGGCGCTCGCGCGGGTGGGGGGGTGAAGCGTGGACCGCATCCTGATCCTGGCCCAGCTCCTGCTCATGGGGTTTTCCTTGCTCGGCATCGCCGCCGGCGCCCCGGCGCTGATGGAGCGCCACCTGCTCACGCTGGGCATCGCCTTCGGCGGCACGCTGGTGGCGGCGCTGGTGCCCCCGCGCTGGATCATCGCCCAGGCGCGCTGGCTCTACGTCGTCGGTCTCGTCGCCCTGGTGGCCGTGCTCGTCGTGGGCCGAGGCCCTGCGGGGCAAGAGGAGGTGCGCCGCTGGTTCCAGCTGGGCGCCTTCTCGCTGCAGCCCTCCGAGTTCATGAAGATCGCGCTGGTGGCCTACCTGGCCTCGTTCTTCAGCCGCCGCGGCACCGACTACCCGATCATCGGCCCCGTCGTAGCCATTGGCCTGGCCGCGGGGCTGATAGCGGTCGAACCCGACCTGGGGACGGCGCTCTTCCTGCTCTTCCTGGCCGCGTTCATTTTGATCGTCATCGGCGTGCCCTTCCGTCGGCTGGTCGCCATCGGCCTGCTGGTGACGCTGATCGTCGCCAGCATCCACGGCGTCTTCTTGAACCGCTTCGAGTACATCACCGACCGGGTGGACGCCTGGCGGGTCATGAACCTGGATCCGACGCTGCTCGATCGCTGGGAACCCGAGCGCGCCGAGCGCATCCGCGCCGCCGTCTACCAGCCCGAGCGCGCGCGCCGGGTCCTGCGGGCCGCTGGCCCCCTGGGACACGGTCCCAGCGCCGAGCTGCCCACCAACCTGCCCGAACGGCAGAACGATATGATCTTCGCGGTCGTCACCTACGCAACCGGCTGGATCGGTGCGGGCATGCTGCTCTTGGCCTACGGCCTGGTCTTCGCCCGCGGCATGCAGATTGCCACCCGCAGCACCGGGGCGCTGAGCGTGATGGCGCTGGGTCTGACCGGCTACCTTACCGGACAGGCGCTAATGAACGTGGCGGTGACGATGGCCATCGTACCGGTCACGGGCATCTCGATGCCCATGGTCAGCGCCGGGGGCAGCGGCCTGCTGGCCGCAGGGCTGGCCTTCGGGGTGCTGCACGCAAGCGCGCGCCGCGTCGGGCTTCCGGAGGTGCGCTCGTGAAGATCGTGGTCACCGGCGGCGGCAGCGGCGGGCACATCTTCCCCGCCCTCGCGGTCGCGCAGCGGCTCATGGAGCTGGGTCACGAGGTCCACTACGTGGGGGCCGAGGAGGGGATGGAAACCCGAATCGTGCCCGAGGCGGGCGTGCCCTTCCACGCGCTGCCCGCCGGCAAGTACAACCGCAACACCTTTCAGCCGCGCGAGGCCTGGAAGGCGCTCCGGGGGCTCGCAGCCGCTCGGGCGCTGCTCGTCCGCCTCAAACCGCGCGTGGTGCTGAGCACCGGCGGCTTTGCGGGTTTTCCGCTGGCGTTCGTCGCCGAGATCGCCGGGGTGCCCGTGGTGCTGCTGGAACAGAACGCCACGCTTGGGCTGGCCAACCGCTGGCTGGCCCCCCGGGCGCGCCGCATCGCCCTGGCCATGGACGTGAAACTGCCCCGCAAGCTGGCCTTCAAGGCGCTGGTCACGGGCATGCCGGTGCGCGAGGAACGCCTCGACGCCCGCGCCGCCAAGGAAACGCTGGGCTTCGACCCCGAGCGCCCGCTGCTGCTCGTCATGGGCGGCAGCCAGGGCTCGCTGGCGCTCAACCACCTGTTGCCCGAGTTGCTCGAGCCCTATCAGGGCACCTGGCAGGTGCTCCACCAGACGGGCGAGCGCGGACTCGAAGAAACCCGTTCGCGCACCGCCGACAGGGTCGGTTACCGTACCGAGGCCTTCGTGGACGCCGTAACGGCGTGGTCCGCCGCCGATGCGGCCGTGACCCGCGCGGGGGCCACCACCCTGGCGGAAGCCGCTTACCACGGGGTACCCCTCCTGGCCGTGCCGCTGCCTGCCAGCATCGACGGCGGCGCCCAGGAACACAACGCCCGCTTCTACACGACCCGTGAGGCTGCGCTCGGGGCCGATCAGGAAAAGCCGGGTGATGTGGCGGCGCAGCTGGAACGGCTGTTGGGGGACGCCGGTCTGCGCGCGCGTTTGCAGGCCAACCTACGCGAGCTTTCCCCCGCCGGCGCCACCGAACGCCTGGCGCACCTGCTGCTGGAGGTGGCCGAGTGAAGCACGTGCACTTCATGGGCATCGGCGGCGTGGGCATCAGCGCCCTCGCCTACGTGCTGCACCGTGAGGGCTGGAAGGTTTCGGGCTGCGACGCCCGCCCCTCGGGGCTGGCCCGGCGCCTGGCCGAGCTGGGCGTCGTCGTGCACACCGGGCACGCTCCGGAACACCTAGAGGGGGTCGACCTGCTCGTGGCTTCGAACGCGGTGCCCGCCGACCACCCGGAGCGGCGCGCCGCCGAGCGCGCAGGCGTGCCGGTGATGGCGCGCATGCAGGTGCTGGCGGGCATCCTCGAACGCGGCCGCTCGATCGGCGTGAGCGGGACCCACGGCAAGACGACCACGACCTCGATGATCGCCCACGTCTTCACCGAGCTGGGAGTCGACCCGGTGGTGCTGGTGGGCGCGGCCGTACCCAGCCTGGGTGGCAACGCCCGCTGGGGTTCGGGGCCGCACCGCATCGCCGAGGTGGACGAGTCCGACCCCCTCTTCGCCGAGGTGGCCGTGGACCTGGCCGTGCTCACCAACCTGGAAGACGACCACGTCGCGGGGGGCTCCGCGCGCCAGACCTACCACCCCGACTACGCCAGCCTGCGCGCCGCCACCCGCAGCTACGCTGCGAGCGCCGGCCGCGTGCTCTACAACGCCGACTGGGAGGAGCTGGAAGGGCTGACCGAGGGGCTCGAGCGCGTGGGCTACGGCCTCGAACGCGGCCGCTACCGCGCCGAAGACGTGGGGCTCGAGGCGGGCGGCAGCCGCTTCGTGCTGACCTTCGACGGCGCGGTGCTCGCCGAGGTCACCCTCGCCGTTCCGGGCCGCCACAACGTCGAGAACGCCGTCGCCGCGCTGGCCACGGCGCACCTGGAAGACCTGGACCCCGTCCTGGCGGCGCGCGCGCTGGCGGGCTACAAGGGCGCGGCGCGGCGCTTCGAGACCACCGGGCACCTGCACGGCGCCTGGATCGTGGACGACTACGCCCACCACCCCACCGAGGTGCGCGCCACCCTGGAAGCGGCCCGGGCCACCGGCCGCCGGGTGCGCGTGGTCTTCCAACCCCACCGCTACCTGCGCACCCAGCAGATGTGGGCCCGCTTCGCCGAGGCGCTGCGGGACGCCGACGAGGTCTGGGTGCTAGACGTCTACGCCGCAAGCGAGGAGCCCATTCCCGGCGTGAGTGGTGCGCTGATCGCCGACCGGCTGCGCGAGCTGGGGCACGAACGCGCCCGCTTCGCCGCCTGGGATGAGGTGCGAACCGCGCTGGCGGAGAGCGCAAAGGCGGGCGACCTGATCCTGACCATGGGCGCCGGCGACGTCTGGAAGCTGGGGCGCGAGCTCGTGGAGGGGGCGCGGTGAAGATCGAGCGGCGCAACCTGGCCGAGCTCACCACCCTGGCCGTGGGCGGCCCCGCCGAGGTCTGGACGGTGGAATCGCCCGAAGACCTCGTGCGGGCCGCGTCCGCTCCCTACCGGGTGCTGGGCAACGGCTCCAACCTGCTCGTCGCCGACGGCGGCGTACCGGAGCGGGTGATCCGCCTGGGCGGCGTCTTCGCGCGGGGCACCCTGGGCCGGCCCCGGGAAGGCGGCAGCGTGCACCTCACCCCCTGGATCGGGGCGGGTGTGCTGCTGCCGGGCCTCGTTCAGGAAGCCGCCCGGCTCGGCCTTTCGGGGCTCGAGCCCTTGCTGGGCATCCCGGCGAGCCTCGGGGGGGCGGTGCGCATGAACGCCGGAACCCGTTTCGGAGAGATCGCCGACGTGCTCGAGGCCGTCGAGCTCTTTCACGAAGGCGTTTTCCACGTCCTCGAACCCGGTGAGCTGGGCTTCGGCTACCGCAGCAGCCGCCTGCCCGCGGGCGCGATCGTGACCCGGGCGCGCCTGCGCCTCACGCCGGCGCCGGCCGCGGCCGTCGAGGCCCGCATGGCCGAGGTGGACGCCGCGCGCAAAGGGCAGCCCAAGCGCAAGAGCGCGGGCTGCGCCTTCAAGAACCCCCCGGGCGACGCCGCGGGCCGCCTCATCGACGCGGCCGGGTTCAAGGGCCTGCGCGTGGGCGCGGCGATGGTGAGCCGCGAACACGGCAACTTCGTCGTCAACACCGGCGGGGCCCGCGCCGAGGACGTCTGGAAGCTGGTCAAACGCATCCAGGAGGAGCTGGGGCTCGAGTTAGAGTGGGAGGTATGGGGGGAGCTGCCTTGAGCCGTTTCGTGCTCGCCGTGCTGCTCGGCGCCACGCTCTACGTGGCCAGCCTGGTCGTCTGGCCGGTCGAACGGGTCGAGGTGGCGGGCAACGCCCACCTGGACCGTGAACGGGTGCTCCAGCTTGCGGATCTCTACCCCGGCGATCCCTGGCTCTGGGCGACCCAGGGCCGGCTCGAAGCCCTGCGCAGCGATCCCTGGGTGCTCGAGGCGCGGCTGGAGCGACCGCGCGTGGGGGCGGTGCGCATCGTGGTGCGCGAGCGCGTTCCCGTGGCCACGCTCGAGACCCCCGAAGGGCCGGTGGGCCTCGCCGCCGACGGTACCCGGCTGCCTGGAGCCGTGCCGGTGGGTCCGGTCGTCGAGGGCTTCGGCGAAGACCGCACCCTGGAGGCGCTTCAGATCGCACAGCTTTTGCCTACGGCCAAGCGGATCGGCTACAGCCCCGCGGGTTTTACCGTAGACTGGGAAGGAAGGCATCTTTGGATCCGCAACCTGGAAAACCTGCGGGTCTGGCTGCCGCGTGTGAAGGAAATGCGGGGTAACGACGTGGCCATTTATTCCTGGGGGGTGAGCATCCGCCGATGAGCGACCGCATTATCGTAGGGCTGGACGTAGGAACCACCAAGGTTTGCACCGTTATCGGAGAAATGAGCGAGGACGGCATCCTCGACGTCATCGGGGAAGGTACCGTCCCCTCTCAGGGTATGAAACGAGGCGCGGTGGTCAACCTCGACAAGACCACCGAGGCCATCCGCGCCAGCGTCAAGCTGGCCGAGCGCGTCGCCGGCGTACCGGTGGAGCGCGTTTTCGTGGGCATCGCCGGGCCGCACATCAAGAGCGTGACCAGCCACGGCCTCGCGGCCATCCGCCGCGGCCACAGCATCGGCCCCGCCGACGTGGAGCGCGCGGTCGAGCAGGCCAAGGCCTACCCCTTCGACGGCGACTACGAGCTGATCCACGCGCTGCCGCTCGAGTACCGCGTGGACGGCCAGGAAGGCATCAAGGACCCGCTCGGTATGGCCGGAGTACGGCTCGAAGTGGACGTCCACCTGGTGGCCGCAGCAGGGGGCCCGCTCACCAACCTTCGCCGCGCCGTCGAAGCAGCGGGGCTCGGCATCGAAGGCTTGGTGCTCCAGTCCTACGCCTCCGGCCTCGCGGTGCTCACCCCCGAGGACCAAGAGTCCACGGTCATGCTCGTCGATATCGGCGGCAGCACCACCGACGTGGCCGTCTTCCAGAACGGCCAACTGGCCCACTCCTCGGTCATCCCCTTAGGGGGCGAACAGGTGACCGGCGACATCGCTCAGCTGCTCAAGATCCCGCTCGAGGAGGCGGAGCGCATCAAGAAGAAGTACGGGGCGGCGCTCGTGGAGATGGCCGATCCCGACCTGATGCTCGAAATCAACCAGGACGGCAACCACGTGCGCGACGTACCCGCGCCGGAGCTGGCCCACTACATCCGCCCGCGGGTGCGCGAGATCCTGCTCCTCGCCCGGGGGGCGGTGGACGAGCAGCTGGGCCCGCTCGAGCTGACCGTGCACAAAGTCGTGCTCACCGGAGGTTCCGCGCTCTTGCGCGGGGTCGAGGAGCTGGCCTACCAGGAGTTCCACCTGCCCGTTCGCCTGGGCCGCCCCGAGGGGCTCTCGGGGCTGGCCGACGTGGTGGCCTCCCCGGCCCACGCCACCGCGGTGGGGCTGGTGCACTTCGGCAGCAAAAACGAACCCGCTCCCGCGTTTCAGCGGCGCGTGCGCCGCAGCGCGATCCGCGCCGAGGGCGAGCGCGAAAAGGAAGCGGGCATATGGGAAAAAATCAAGGGGATCTTCGAAAACTTCTTTTAGGAGGCGGCATGCAGGGTGCAACGATCAAAGTCATTGGTTTGGGGGGGGCCGGCAACAACGCCGTGAACCGGATGATCGAGTCCGGGCTCCACGGCGTCGAGTTCGTCGCCGGCAACACGGACGCGCAGGTGCTGGCGCGCTCGCTCGCCGACATCCGCATCCAGATGGGCGAGAAGCTGACGCGCGGTCTGGGGGCCGGGGCCAACCCGGAGATCGGCGAGAAGGCCGCACTGGAAACGCGCGACCTGATCGCCGAGCAGCTCGACGGCGCCGACCTGGTCTTCATCACCGCCGGCATGGGCGGCGGGACCGGCACCGGGAGTGCTCCGATCGTCGCCGAGATCGCCCGCGAAATCGGCGCGCTCACGCTGGGCGTGGTCACCCGCCCCTTCAACTTCGAAGGACCGAAGCGCCGCCGCGTAGCCGAAGAAGGCATCAAGCGGCTGCGCGAACGCGTGGACGCGATGGTCGTGGTCAACAACGACCGCCTGCTGGCCGCCGCCGACAGCAAGAAGATCGCCCTACGCGAGGCCTTCTTGATGGCCGATCGGGTGCTCTACCACGGGGTCAAGGGCATCTCCGACGTCATCAACGCCCCCGGAGAGATCAACGTCGACTTCGCCGACCTGCGCAACATGCTGAGCGGTGCCGGCCAGGTCCTCATGGGCATCGGCGCCGGCCGCGGCGAGAACCGCGTTCAGGAAGCCGCCCAGACCGCGATCAACTCCCCCTTGCTCGATCGCACCATCGAGGGGGCGCGCAACGTGCTGCTCAACGTGGTGGGCTCGGACGAACTCACCCTGGCCGAGGCCATCGAGGTGGCCGAACGCGTTCGCGACGCCACCGGCATCGAGGACGTGGACGTTCTCTACGGCATCACCTACGACGACCGCGCCGCCGACGAGATGCGCATCGTGCTGATCGCCTCGGGTTTTTCCGAGGCCACGGTCATGCCCGCGAGCGCCGAGGGCGGCACGGCTTACGACCCCAACGACCTGGAAATCCCCGCCTTCATCCGCTACGGCGACGAGGGCCCCGGCCGCCTCTGAACCCGCGTCGACCGAAGAACCCACCGCCCCGGCGGTGGGTTTATCTCATGCCCGCTTCGAGGTGGAAGTCCGCAAACAGACCCTCGCTTTTCGGCACGAGCCGGCTTCCTGGTGCTCGGCGCCTGCGCACTTCGGGGGACTGCCCCATGAGGGCGGGAGGGGCGTGTCGGTGCGGAGGGCAACATCAGGGAGCCGATGACCGACCCCCCACGAGCTACGGGCTGCATGCAACAGGCCCACCGCATCCGTCAAGCACGACGATACCTCTAACCGGGCCGCCCCAACCGCAAGGCGGCGCGACCTATGTCTTCCGGGCGAACAGGTTGGTCCGGTTCGCTCAGGCGTTTTTGCCGTGGCAGTGCTTGTACTTCTTGCCGCTGCCGCACCAGCAGGGATCGTTGCGCCCGATCTTCTTCTTGGGCTCCTGGCGCTTGCCTTTCGCCTTTGCGGGCTGTGGGCCGGCAGCCGCGGCGGCGGGCTGCGCCTTTTTCTCGGGCACCGGCAGGTAGACCTGCGGCTTGGGCGGTTCGGCCTCCACCTTGAGGCGGAAGAAGAACTTGGCCGACTCGCTCTTGATGTGCGCGATCATCTCGTTGAACAGGCGGGTGGCCTCGAACTTGTACTCCTGGAAGGGGTCCTTCTGGGCGTAGGAGCGCAGGCCGATGCCCTGGCGCAGCACGTCGAGGTTGTGCAGGTGCTCCTTCCAGTCGGAGTCGACGATGGAAAGGATCACGAAGCGCTCCACCGCGCGCATCACCTGCGGGGTAAGCTCCTGCTCCCGCTCTTCGTA
>Ga0256841_1003493_pt1 | contig 11732 bp, 8 predicted proteins | sample 356308metaG_FD_185971 | JGI IMG/M metagenome (GOLD analysis project Ga0256841, IMG submission 185971) | Hydrothermal vent microbial communities from Mid Atlantic Ridge, Atlantic Ocean - 356-308 | ecosystem: Environmental > Aquatic > Marine > Hydrothermal vents | place: Atlantic Ocean: Mid...
AAATATGGATGGGTCGCCGGTATTTACACACGGTGAAGCGTTTGACAAATGGTAGTCAAAAGCCAGAACATCAGCAAATGCAGGATCTTCATCAATATTATTTTCATAAGTGCCGGTTGCACCTATTCCATTAGGCTCAATTCCTGCTTCACCACCTCCTATATCGCAATAACTTATATCAAGGATACAATCGCTTGTTGACACGGAAATTTGTTTTCCCTGAGCGGCAGAATTACTAAGTAAAATACAATTCACAAAATCGGGGTCTGAAAATCCATATATGTCCACAGCTCCACCCATACCAATTGCTGAATTCTTTATAAAAGTACAATTGATAATATCAGGGTTGCTGTTGTGATGAACTATTAAGGCGCCGGCATCTGCAGATGCAGTATTATGATGGAACAGACAATGGTCAATTGTAGGATTGGATTCTAAAAATAGTACCATAGCACCACCATAAGATGCATCATTATTATAAAAATCGGAATTTTTTATTATAGGGCTACTACTCCATAAACCAATAGCTCCTCCACTTGGTGGATAATAACCTGATTTGTCCACCCAATTATATCGGAACAAACAATGATCAATTTTTACTTTACTAAAATTTTTCATAGCCACTGCACCACCACTATTAGTTCCTAAAAGGTCTCCTTGTCCATAACCATATTCAAAAATACAATTGATCAAAAGTGAAGAATCGTTGGTAGTACCGGTATCGAAAAATTCTATACCACTCCATCCCGCATCCGGGTTAATTGCAGTAAATACAATTCCACCTGTATTTGAGTCATTACCCTGGGCAAGAATACGTCCTTTAATGTCAATTTTTGCGTTATCCCTGCTTTTTACCCAAACCCCCGGCTCAATAGTTAGTGTTTCTCCATCGGGCACTGTAATACTTTCTTCAATAATATAGGGGCTGCAAGAAGCCATCCATGTACCGGATACATCACCTTCATACACACGGGTGCAATTACTTGTTTTTCCAATAAGGTTTCCGACAACAACCTGGTAGTACGCACCATCCCTTCCATTCCCTGAAAAAGGACTATCATACGACATTTCAAAATCCATTATCAATTGCCGCAGCTCTAAATCCTTGAAAAATCCATCTGCGATTAATTGAATATCAGGGGAACTGTTTTCAGATGCATTATATGCAATTGCAGGAGATGTTAAGACATTTGTTGTTAATTCAAAATATAAGGTATCGAGCATAAAACCTATGAGAGGTTCATCATCTAACTCAATGTTTATCAAACAATGATAATAATTTAAATTATACTGGCCAAACCAATCTTCCCCTTCGATGTCTTCATCAAGACTGCAAATGCCTGCTTTGATTTTGATCTGGTCGGGTGTATATCCCCTGTATTCCATTTGCAGGTAAAAATTATTAAATCCATTATTGTTATTTAGGAAATGTCCAAATGCCGCATTGGGATCCGGATCAATTCCGGCATAATCGCGTGAAGCACCAAAATATCCATAGTTTTGATGGCCATCTCTCAGCGGTTCGGGGCCTGTCCCGTCAGTATCCCAGGCTACCGCACCCTCATGGTCGGCGGTAAGGCCTTGAAATGGAATTGTCGGCAATCCTTTTTCAAAGGTAAAGTTTAAATCGAAGTATGCACCTGACCTGCCATTTCCTGTTAAATCAGATGCAACGGTTACGTCTAAATCAAATTTTATTTCTTCCGTACCAATATCAGAGAGAAGCGCATTGGCAACATTTTTAACAGGGTCGGAGCTATTTCCTGAAATATCATTGACTTTAAGATAAGCAGACTCGAATCCCTGATAGCCGGGTTTGTGGAGATAAATAGAATAATCCCCGATAGCTTCCACCAAGGGTTCTCCATTAAGTTCAAATGTGCAATTCACAGGATAAAAGTTGGCGTAATGCTTATCCCCGATTGTAAAATAGTCTATGCCTGATACATCATTGCCAAGGTCGCAAAGTGCTATTTTAACGGTAATTTCCTCTGCTGAGAATCCATTATCCAAAAGGGATTGTTCAAAAAGAGGGAAGCCGTTGATGTTGTCCAGCATATGTCCTCCGGATGTTGATGTATTATTCAGATAATCATTCGTAGCGGAATAATAAAAAACATTTTCATGACCATTGCCATAAGGCTCCGGGCCTGTTCCATCGGCATCCCATGAAGCACCGCCTTCCCCTTCCGAGCAAAGACCCTCAAACTGAATTTGTGATTGTGTTGTAATTGTGGTTAACATAAACAAGATAAATGCTGTTAACGCGATTGCGAAAGTTTGTTTTTTGATTTTCATAAGTCCTCCGTTTTTAAAGTTAGTTTCCATAATTATGATTTGATACAAATATACAACACTGAGAAGGCAAGTATGAACTAAATGAATAAACGCCGGGGACTATTTATTAAACGCCGGGGTTCATCGAACGAACGCAGTGATTATATGTAGAAAGTTGTATATGTAAGAAGGGTTTTCGGACGGTTTTCAGGAAGAAACGGATGCGGGTTTTATGTGCATTTTGAGAATATTCGGGTAAAGGGAGAACGGGCACTACCGACAGCGGGAAAATTTTTACGCAATGATTACAAACTACGAGTAATTTTCGGGAATAGTTATTACAACCTTTGTCCCTAACGGCTTATTGTTCTTATCTTTAAGATCAATGATTTTGAGGGTTATTTTGCTCTTTAGCTTTTTATTAATAACTTCAAGTCTGTCCTTTGTAATGGTTGTAGCCATGGACACATGAACTTTCTCCCTGCCTTTTTCAAGTTCGGCAGCCTTTTCACGGCCTACACCATCATCGGTGACTTCAAAAAACAAATAGTTACCGGAAGAGTAAAACTTTATCTTAATATTTCCTCCGTTCTTTTTATGTATAATTCCGTGTTCGATGGCATTTTCGATGAAGGGCTGGGCAAGCATCGGTGGAATTTGATAATTCTCAGGTACTATTGCTTCATCCACTTCGATTGAATATTCAAGCTTATCGCCCAGTCTTAGCTTTTGAAGTTTAAGGTAGTTTGTTATAGTTGTTATTTCCTTGTCTAAAGATATTACGTTCTCCTTTGAATTTTCAAGAATATTCCGCATCAGTCCGGCAAATGTTGTCAGGTATGTATTAGCTTCGGCAGGTTTGTTGCCATACATAAACCTTTGAATATTTGTAAGTGCATTAAATATGAAATGCGGATTCATCTGTGTCCTGAGAAGTTTTTGTTCAAGCGTCATATTTTGTTTTGAAGCCTTTAGCTTTTCCTGGCGTGAATATAAAATAGTAGAAATGATCAGTAATAGAGCCAGTCCTCCAATACTAATATACACATATTGCGACCGCTCCAGTTTATATTGCTTCAGTTCGTTTTCATTTTTCAGCATTGAAATTTCCTGTCCTTTTTTTTCAGCTTCGTGAATAGCTTCGAGATTTGCAATCTGCCTGCTTGCTTCGAGTGTGAATATTGTGTCGCGTGCCGCAATATATTTTTTGTAGTGCTCAAATGCAATGTCGGTTTTGCCTAATGCAGAGTAAACGTCGGATATCCCTTTGTGCGCTTCCATTAAAATTTTTTGCAACTGGAGCGGTGTTGCTATTTTTATGCTTTTTTGATATTCATCAATAGCTTTGTCATACTCTTTTTGTTGAAAATGAAGTTGTGCCGATTTTGCATAGGTCTCGGCAAGGTCACGTTGCAGCCCGAGTTTATTAAATATTGACTGTGCAAGGTGGTAATATCTCTGTGCCTTGGTAATATTTCGCGTATATGAATAGTAATCACCAAGTTTGGCTTGTGCCCGTGCTTTTTCGGGGAGATTATCCGTTTTATCAAATATATCGAATGCCTTTTTATAACTGATTTTCGCAACATCCATACTATCCTGTTTAAGGTAAACATCTCCGGCAGCCATTAATGCCTGTGCCTCACCGCGTACATAGCCTATATTTCGAGATAGTTTAATAGCTTCATCAAATTGTCTTTTAGCAAGTTCATCTTTTCCCCAGTCGTAAAAAAGCTTTCCTTTATCAAAAAATGAAATGGAAATACTCTCGTCTATCATATTATTCATATTAATTTGTGATGATTTTTTAGGATGAGCCAAATTATAATCTTCCCTGTAAGTCCTTTTCATCTTTAAGCCTTCATCAAGTTGTTCGAGTGCATTTGTGTAGCGACCCTGTATCTGGCAAAGTTCACCAAGTCCGTCGAGGCACATTGCAACACCAAGTATGTCATTTTTCTCTTTCCGCATCTCCATTGATCTGAGGAAATTCATCTTAGAGCTGTCGTACATGCCGGTGTTCATCTGAACAATTGCTTTACCTTCTATCTGGTTGGCAATATTTATTTTAAAATTGCCTATATGATTTAACTTTTTGTCGGTTTTTAAACTCCTATTATATTTATTCTGCGACAGAATAAATTTATTTATTGACCTGTTATGGTAATATATTGCAGAATCGTATTTCCCCCACTGGCCATAAGCCCTTGCTATGAATCCGAGAAACTTTGCTGCCATATAATCATTGACACCATTCGTTAATTTAAATTTATAAAGATTATCCAGAATTTTTTTATGTGCATCAACTGCGAGTCCATAATATCCATGTCTTGTATAGAAGCTACCTAATTTCCCAAAATATAAAATGAACTTTATATCAGAAAGGGGGTATCCTTCTTTCAGGACAAGTTCATTCAGCATTTTCAGCATATTGCCTTCTTCAGTATAATCGCCTGATATGTTTAAATGTTTTGCGGCTCTTGTATATCCCGTCATTCGTGCATAAAAGCCGTCGGGTGTTATAATTTCCGTAGATGATTTTTGATAATAGGCAATCGCAGAATCATTTTTATTAATTTTCAGATACCTGTCCGCAATTCTGGTAAATATATTGTACTTTACAACCCAGTATGTACTATCATTAAGGAGTTTTTCAGCTTTAAGAAGATATTTTAGGGAGGAATCAATATTTTGTTTTTTAAGTGATAAGAGCCAAAGTGCAACTGCTTTTCCATCGTCATAACCAAGACTATCGGAAAGGGTTAGTGCCTTTGTTATGTAATTTAATGATTCTTCGGGGTTTTTTGATAGAATTGAATATCCTGTCATATTTAACAGGTCAACTCTTTTAGTACCCGAACTTTCTGACAGTACCTTTTTCAGGCTGTCAGTATTTTTCGGTCTGTTAAAAGTTATGGGCTGTGCTACTGCCAGCACCGGAAAAAGGATAAATATTATTATGATTAGCTTTCGTGCCACAGAGTTTTCTTTTATTCCGGTATAAAATTATAATTAATCTTCAATAGTACTGTTTTTTTTTCAAATATTTAGAGAAATAATATTTTAAAAGCCCAAATAAAATACAAGACTAATGGCAATTATAATAAGAATACGTGTCTGTATCATCCGGATTCCCGGTTGATTATCTTTAGTCCCGTTAGCAAAATTAATAAACAGGCATGTCCCTAATAAAATCCAACCGATAACTAAAACGATGATGCTGATGCCAATTTTCAAAACTGTAAGCAACATTCCGGTCAGGACAACAATTAGCGATATGTGATTAAGTGTTAGTTTAAGCATACGCCAGTCGTTATGCTTTTTGAGAAAAGGAAGACACTGCATCAGGTAAAGCATTACAAGGGCTGCAATGCCGGTAATGATAGTAAGTTTCCCGACGTCAACGTCTATCATTAGCAATATCATACCAATGCTTGCTATTAATGATGCCAGCAACTCAAGGTTAGCCGACCGTTTGATTATTTCCGATACTATATTTTTCGTATTTCCCTCCTCTCTTCTTTCCCTGCCTTTACAATCTGGCAGTGAGCTTGTATGGTTATAAATTTTCCTCTCATTGCGTATTTCGTAACTTATTTTAATTTTTTGGCACTTTCCACAGGAACAAAATCGGCATAAACCGACATGCTGAAAATAATTGTTAAAATGATTAGTAAACTTTTTGATTTCATAATAACCTCCGTTTTTTAATTAATGGATATTTTTTAACAACGTAAAAGTACAACATTGCGAATGCAAGTATGAACTAAATGAATAAACGCCGGGGTTTATTTATTAAATGCCGGGGTTCATCCGGTAAACGCAGAGAATATATGAAGAAAGATAGATATGTAGGAGGGGGAAATACGGTAAATTCAGAACATCCGACCCGATGGGAAATGTGATGCGCCCGTTTTGTGAATTTTCCATTGTGTTTTCTTTTAGCCTTCGTGTCTTTGTGGCTAATTTTAAATCTTTGTTAAATATTTTGGCTTGGTGCCCATGGCTGTCATATATTTTAGCACAGGTATGCAAGGAAGTATAGCTGCGCTATATTTTCCCAAAAAATTCTTGCAACAAATTTCTTTTTCGTGAGGAGACCGGAATTCTATACCCGTTTTTCATAATTAATGTTCCGCCCTCAGTTTTTTCATAACCTTCGATATATGACGGATTTATCAGATGCGACCTATGAATACGAACGAAATTGTGATTATTAAGCATACCTTCAAATTCCTTCAGTGTTTTGGATAGAAGAATATTTTTCCCGTCGGATATATGCACCGTAGTATAGTTTTGATCCGACTCAAGACAAATAATATCTTTCACATTGACAAGAAAAACCTGATCGGTTGTCCTTAGTACAATTTTTTCATCCCCCTCTCCTTTGATATTTGATAGTAAAGCATTCATTTTCAGGCTAAGTTCTGCCTTCATTATGTGTTTAGTCCTTTTAACCGCTCTTATAAGCGTATCCGGATCAATGGGTTTTAGTATGTAGTCAATGGCACTGTACTCAAATGCTTTTACAGCATATTCATTGTAAGCGGTTATGAAAATTATATTGAAATCGGTATAATGGGTTTGTGTTAATATGTCAAAGCCTGCACCGTCAGTTAGCCTGATATCGAGAAACACCAGGTCAGGCTTGGTCTCCTGAATAATAGTTATGCCTGATGCGACACTATCGGCTTCCCCGATAATGTCAATATCAGAACATTCCTTCTTGATTAAGGATGTAAGCAGTTGCCTGATATTACTCTCATCATCTATAATTACTGCACGAATCATTTCATTTGGGATTTATACTAACGCTGAACAGAAGTGCAAACCCTTCAGCGTCATTCAGGTCCGTATGCCATGTCAAAGCGGCAATCAGGTCACTTCATTTCGGCAGGCGGGCGCATTAACTACTTTCCAACATTTGGCTGGTGCGCAGTATAGACAGGTTTACCAAGTAAAACTGTTAAAGAATTAGTATAGAACTATATGTTAAAACTGCAAATATAATCAATATTATTTAATAATAATTGATTTTGTCGAAATTTTTTAAAACTTTGATTTAGAACGAAATATCTCTTTCTTATTCAAAAACTCCGATAGCTTTTCCGTTTTTATATATGGATTCGATTGCTTTGTCAATATGTTCGTGAGTATGGGTTGCCATCAGTGAAAATCTTAAAAGCGATTCTTCGGGTGGTACAGCCGGTGAGATAACCGGATTAACAAATACACCGTTGTCCATAAGTAATTTCGATATCATAAAAGTCTTCTCGTTATTTCTGATATAAACAGGGATTATGGGTGTTTCCGCATTTCCGATATCAATACCGTAGTCATTAAAAAGTTTTATTGCATAATTTGTATTATCCCAAAGTTTTTCAATATGTTCCGGCTCATTCACCATAATATCCAAAGCTGCAATGGCACTGCCGGCAGATGCCGGAGGAAGGCTTGCACTGAAAATAAGAGACCGTGAAGTGTGCTCCAGTAAATTAATAAGTTCGGAGGAACCTGCAATAAATCCGCCAATTGATGCAAGAGACTTACTGAAAGTTCCCATAATTATATCCACATCACCTGTAAGTCCGAAATGCGAAGCTGTTCCGGCACCTTTCTCCCCAATGACACCGAGACCGTGTGCGTCGTCAATCATTATTGATGCATTATATTTCTTTGCCAGCTCCACTATTTTATCCAGTTTTGCAATATCGCCTGACATACTGAATATGCCGTCAATCACAATAAGTTTTACCACTTCCGTATTGCATTTTGTAAGGATTTTTTCCAGCGATTCCATATTATTATGGCGGTATTTCAAAACCTTTGCAAACGAAAGCCTTGTCCCATCAATTATTGAAGCGTGGTCTTCTTCGTCGAGGATTATAAAATCGTTTCGGCCAACCACGTGGGGTATTGCTCCGAGGTTTGACTGGAATCCCGTTGAAAAAGCGATAGCCCTGTCTTTTTTCACCAATTTGGCGAGTTTTTCTTCCAGCTTTATATGTATGTCAAGTGTTCCGTTCAGGAATCGCGAACCGGCACAACCCGTACCATACTTACGAATGGCCTCAATGGCACCCTCTTTCACCTTAGGATGATTTGTCAGTCCGAGATAACTGTTGGAGCCGAACATTAATATCTTTTTACCTTCTATATAGACCACTGCATCCTGCTCCGATTCTATAACCCTGAAATAGGGATATAGTCCGGCCTTTTTAACTCTTTGAGGCTCTGTATATTGTGCTGCTCTTGATTGTAATATCGTTGCCATTTATTTTATTATCTTGGTAGAATCTTGAATTAAAAAAGGTCAAAGATAGACATTCTAGGAAAAAACAAACTATTTTTGTGCGAAATTGTAAAGATATTTTCAAATGGTCACAATCAAGAGAGTGCAGGATAAACGGGATTTAAACCGTTTTATTGACTTCCCATACCGTTTATATTCCGGCGATGGTAATTATGTTCCCGAGCTAAGGATAATGCAGAAAGAGACGCTCAATAAAAAGAAAAATCCTTTTTTTAAACATGCGGATGCCGATTATTTTATTGCCCTGAATGATGCCGGTGAAGTTGTTGGAAGAATAGGTGCAATCACAAATCAGGTCTATGTTGACCATTGGAAAGAAAATTACGGCTTTTTCGGTTTTTTTGAAACGGTAAATGACAAAGAGGTTGTTAAGGCTCTTTTCGATACTGCCATTGATTGGTTGAAAAACAAAGGAGTTGACGGGTTTTACGGCCCTATGAATCCTTCAACGAACGATACCTGCGGTACTTTGATTGAGGGATTTGACACCCCTCCTTATCTTATGATGGTTCACAATAAAGAGTACTATGACGACTTACTCAGGCATTACGGTCTTACGAAAAAAATGGATCTTATCTCCTGGGAACTTTTTGAAGAAAAGATACCGGAAAGAATGATCACATTGAGTGAGAAGATTGAAGAACGTCTCAAAAAGCAGGGAATAATTTTCAGACAGGCCGATTTCAAAAATATGAAGGAAGAAGCACCGAAACTAAGACATATTTATAATAAGGCGTGGGAAAAGAATTGGGGTTTTATGCCCATGACGGAGGAAGAGTTTGATGCTCTCGCAGGTGAATTGAAAATGATTACATCTCCCGAGCTTGTTTATATCGTGGAGGATAAGGGTGAGCCTGTGGCTTTTGCGGCTTCTTTGCCCAATGTGAATGAGATATTTATAAATTTCAGGAACGGACGCCTCTTTCCCGTTAACTTTCTTAAAATGATACGGTTTAAGAAAAAGGTGAAAAGTATGAGGGTTCTTACTCTTGGAATTATTGAAGGATACCGGAAAACCGGAATTGATGCCTGTCTTTATGTTAAAACGACAAAAGGGGGTGCGAAACTCGGTTATCATAGAGGAGAGGCGAGTTGGATACTCGAAACAAACGGCCCGATGAACAGGGCACTGGAGAATATGAACGGTGTACCCTATAAAAAATACAGGATTTATCAGTACCATTTTAAAAACAATAAAATATAAACCGTGTGCGTTTTTCAAAAGAAAAGTTCGGCATAATTGACCTGCTTAACACCGGTTTTCTTGCGGTCGTATTTGTCATCTACCTTTTTTCGCTTCACAATTCACCCTATCTTTTCGGGCCACTGTTTGTTTTTTTATTGACCGCTGTCGTTATTTGGATGGCAGTCCGTCTTCGCCAAAAAGAGAAGAACAGTAAAATCGAGAGGCTGTTTCTCACCTTTTATCCTTTGATTTATCTTTTTGTGATTTTTGAAAGTTTTTTTATGATTCTGCCCTATGTGAATCTCAACAGATATGATCAAGAACTTGCAAACATTGATTACTCGTGGTTTGGCGTTCATCCCACGGTTTGGATAGAACATTTTGTCAGACCCAGGCTGACGGACATAATGTATGCACTCTACATCTTCTATTTCCCGATGCCCCTTTTTATTCTCGGGTATTTGTATAAAAAAAAGAGGCTTACCGACCTTGACAAGAGTGTGTTCGTTTATCTTGTAGTTTATTATACGGCCTATTTGGGTTACTTCATTGTTCCTGCTGCCGGGCCGAGATTTTACGAACCACTTATGCAACTGCAAACAAAAAACCTTGACGGTATGTTTCTGGCGGTTCCCATACGCAATATCATTAATTTTCTGGAACCCAATAAGCTGGATGCTTTCCCGAGCCTCCATTCCGCAATTTCGTTTACAACACTTCTGGTGATGGCAAAATATAACAGACGGATGTTTTGGATTTTTCTGCCCGTGATTACGGGGATATTTGTATCACTTGTATATTGTCGTTATCACTATGTTGTTGATATTGTTGCCGGTGTGGGATGGTCGTTAACAGGATTTTTGGCAGGTAATTGGTTTTATACTAAATTTGTGCAAGGTAAATTTACTACTTTTGTGAAATTCACAGATTAAGAGTTTATGTTCAAAGGAATAATATTCAATAAAAAGGATATCCATTTTTATGTGATGCTTCTCAGCGCGCCGGTATTGCTGACGCTGTACAGGTATCACGGTTATCCCGAATATTTTTCCGGATATTTTCCGGCATTGGCCGACGATCCGCAAGCCGGTATTTATGCAAGATACTGGCAGTTCATTATCTTTTTTCTGCTGATGTTTGTTTTGCCGGTTATCTATGTGAAATTTGTGATGAAAAAGCCCTTGTCGGTTTTCGGGTTTGGATTGGGAGATGTTAAATATGGCAGTAAATGGTTGATAACCATACCTGTAGTTGTGGCTCCGTTGATTTTTCTTTCGTCAAAAATGCCTGATGTCAGGCTGGAATATCCGCTTGCAAAAATTTTATTGACCGACAGGCAGCACTTGCTTGTTTATGAGTTGATGTATGTGGTTTTTTACTATATCGCCTGGGAATTTTATTTCAGAGGATTTTTGCTGTTCGGGCTTAAAGAGCGATTCGGTGCCGTGAATGCCATACTGATACAGACAGTCTCTTCTTGTCTTGTGCATATCGGAAAGCCCGAAGGTGAGATAATCGGTTCTATAGTTGTCGGGATACTTTTCGGGATAATTGCTTTGCGCAGTCGTTCCATCTGGTATGTCTTTCTGATACATGCATCCATTGGGGTACTGACCGATATTTTTATAATCTATTTTAATTGAAAATGAAGGTTTTGGTGACGGGAGCAAACGGATTTATCGGCAGCAACCTTGTGAGGCGGCTGCTTGACGACGGTTATGATGTGAATGTGCTTGTCAGAAAGACTTCCGACCTGAAATTTCTTACCGGATTGCAAGTTAACTATTTTTACGGAGATATTACCCGTGCGGAGACCGTTGAACCCGCCGTTGAAGGCGTTGAAAAAGTTTTTCATGTTGCCGGGCTTGCAGCCGACTACGGAGCCTTTGGAATTTTTGAAAAGGTGAATTACCGCGGCACTGTCAATGTTGCCCAAGCGGCAGACAAGGCAGCCGT
>Ga0256841_1003494_pt1 | contig 11730 bp, 6 predicted proteins | sample 356308metaG_FD_185971 | JGI IMG/M metagenome (GOLD analysis project Ga0256841, IMG submission 185971) | Hydrothermal vent microbial communities from Mid Atlantic Ridge, Atlantic Ocean - 356-308 | ecosystem: Environmental > Aquatic > Marine > Hydrothermal vents | place: Atlantic Ocean: Mid...
GACCAAGAGTTCTTTCTTTGGAAAGCTCTCTCGGGCCATAGCGGGCAAATCCACTGTTGATGAGGAGGTGCTGGATGAGTTGGAGCAGATTTTGATCAGCTCGGATGTGGGTTTGGATACTACCATCAAAATCATCGAGCGCATTGAGGCCCGCGTGGCCAAAGACAAATACCTCAACACCTCCGAGCTGAATCAAATCCTCAGGGATGAAATTGTTCAGCTGTTGGCAGAAAACAACACGGAGGAAGTGGAGGATTATTTGCCGCAAGGCGCTCCCAGGCCCTATGTACTTTTGGTCGTAGGGGTGAATGGAGTGGGCAAAACCACCACCATTGGCAAGCTGGCTCACAAACTCAAAGAGCAGGGCAAAAAGGTCTTGCTGGCAGCCGGGGATACTTTCCGCGCTGCGGCCGTGGACCAACTCAACATCTGGGCTGAGCGCGTGGGCTGTGATTTTTATTCCAAAGGCATGGGCGCTGACCCCGCAGCAGTGGCCTATGAAGCCGTACAAAAAGGGCGCAACGAGGGCTACGATGTAGTCATTGTGGATACGGCCGGGCGCCTGCACACCAAGATTAACCTCATGCGGGAGTTGAGCAAAATCAAACGTTCGGCAGGGAAGAGCCTGGAAGGTGCACCCCATGATGTGATGCTGGTGCTGGATGCCACTACGGGGCAGAATGCCATCGAACAAGCCAAGCAGTTTACCGAAGCTACGGAAGTCAGCATTCTGGCTCTGACCAAACTCGATGGCACGGCCAAAGGCGGTGTGGCTATAGGAATTTCCGACCAGTTTAAAATTCCCATCCGCTACATCGGTGTAGGAGAGGGCGTAGACCAATTGCAGCTCTTCGACAAGGTAGCTTTTGTAAATGCGCTCTTTGAAAAAAACGTGGAGGGTTAAGAGGCCCTTTGTGTTTTAGACATCAGCCGGCCTGCTCATTTTTTTCGATTAAGACAAATCACGAACATGAAAGAAGTCTATATTCTCTCTGCAGTGCGAACCCCCATAGGCAGTTTTGGGGGTGTTTTTTCGTCCTTTTCCGCTACCCATTTGGGCAGCCTGGCCATTAGAGGAGCCCTCGAGCGAGCCGGTCTTTCCGGTGAAGAAGTGGCCGAAGTGTTCATGGGCAATGTGATCAGTGCCAATTTGGGGCAGGCCCCCGCACGACAGGCGGCCTTGGGCGCAGGCATACCCCATACCGTTCCCTGCACTACGGTGAACAAGGTGTGCTCCTCCGGCATGAAATCCATCATGTTGGCAGCACAGGCTATCCAGCTGGGGCAGGCGGATGTAGTCGTTGCCGGAGGCATGGAAAGCATGAGCAATGTTCCGTATTACGTGCCTAAAGCCCGCTGGGGCTACAAATATGGTGGAGGTAAATTGCTGGATGGCCTGGAGCGCGATGGCCTGGTGGATGCCTATGACCAGTGTGCCATGGGCGTATGTGCAGACCAGACGGCGGAAAAATACAAGGTGTCGAGAGAAGAGCAAGACGAGTATGCCATCATGTCGTACAAGCGTTCGGCCGAAGCCACGGAAAAGGGTTTTTTCAAAGCCGAAATTGTGCCGGTTTCCGTTCCGCAACGCAGGGGAGAGCCCTTGTCGGTTGCCGAGGATGAGGAATTCAGGCGCGTGAAATTCGAGAAAATTCCCGCCTTGAAACCAGTTTTCACCAAAGAGGGTACGGTTACGGCTGCCAATGCTTCGACCATCAACGATGGCGCTGCAGCTTTGGTTCTGGCTAGCAAGGAAAAAGCGGAAGAGCTGGGCCTCAAGCCCGTTGCCCGCCTGGTTTCCTATGCCGATGCAGCCCATGAGCCTCGTTGGTTTACTACCGCTCCGCCTTCAGCTGCAGAGAAAGCACTTCAACGGGCAGGCTTGAAGCTCGAACAGATTGACTTCTTTGAGGTTAATGAGGCCTTTGCCGTGGTGTCCATGGTCTTTGCCAAAGAATTGGGTATTCCTTACGAAAAAATGAACGTCTTCGGCGGAGCGGTTTCTCTGGGCCATCCCCTGGGCGCTTCCGGTGCACGCATTGTAACGACGCTGAACAACGTCTTGCATCAAAAGGAGGGTCGCTATGGCCTGGCAGCCATTTGCAATGGCGGAGGAGGTGCTTCCGCTTTAATCATCGAACGGCTTTGAGCTATGATTTTGTCAGATACGGAAATCCGTAAATACCTGGATTCGGGCGAAATCGTCATTGAGCCTTTTCGGCCCGAATGCCTGGGCACCAACTCTTATGACGTCCACCTGAGCAAGCACCTGGCTGTCTATAAAGACGAAATCCTGGATGCCCGCAAACACAATGAGGTGGAGCATTTTGAGATTCCGGAAGCGGGTTTTGTGCTCCTGCCGGGAAAACTCTATCTGGGAGTTACCGAAGAATACACCGAAACCCACAACTGCGTACCCTTTCTGGAGGGGAAATCCAGCGTGGGGCGGCTGGGCATCGATATCCACGCCACAGCGGGCAAGGGCGATGTGGGTTTTTGCAATACCTGGACGCTCGAAATTTCCGTTACCCAGCCCGTACGCATCTATGCCGGCATGCCCATAGGTCAGCTGATTTACTTCAAAGTAGAAGGCGAGATAGAAAATTATTACCACAGCAAGAGCAGTGCTAAGTACAACGAGCGCAGCACGCGCCCTGTGGAAAGCATGATGTGGAAGAATAAATTTTAATGCTTCCAAATACCTTCAACATGAAAATCATTTCGGCAGGGGCAGGTAGCGGCAAAACCTATCGCCTTACTGAAGAGATGGTCGCTTTGTTGGAGTCCGGTGAAGTCCGTCCCGAAGGCATTGTCGCTACGACTTTCACCGCTCTGGCCGCTGCAGAATTGCGGGAGCGGGTAGCCGAACGCCTCTTGCAAAAAGGTTTGCATAAGGCAGCGCATCGCTTACCCAATGCCCTTATCGGAACGGTACACGGCTTGGGGGTGAAACTGTTGAACCGCTTTGCCTATGAAGCAGGTATTCCGCCTAAGGTAAACATCATGGCGGAAGAAGACAGACAATACTTTTTCAATCAAGCGCTGTCTAACATCCTGCATCCAGATCGAGCGGATGCCATGGATGCCTTGGCCGAATCCCTGGCTCAAGTCAACCCTTTTTCGGGTAAAACTTTTTGGCGCACACAAGTGAAAGACATCTGCGATTTGGCCAGCGTTAACAAGCTCGATGTACAGGCCTTGGAGCTGAGCAAGCAGCGTTCCGTAAAAACACTGCTCGACTTGTTGGGTACTCCTTCGGATAAAACGGCTCAACATTGGAAAGAGAAGTTGCGCGAGCTGCTGGTCTCTACCATAGAACTTCTGGAGGGGAATGAAGATGAAACCAAGTTGACGTCTAAAGCCGTACAACAATTGAGTACCTTCTTGCGGGAACTGGATTTTGAGGGGAGGTTCTCCTGGTTGTCTTGGGCCAAAGTTTCTAAAATAAAAGTGGGCAAAAAGAGTGAAGCCGATGTGGCTGCTTTGAAAGCCTTTGCAGAAAAACATTACCAAAGCAAACAGTTGCATGAAGAGTTGAACTCCTTCATCTCCATGATGTTTGACTTGGCCGTAGAAGCTTTGCAGGAGTACGAAAACTTTAAAAAACAGCGCGGGTTGATCGACTACAACGATATGGAGGCTTTAGTGTATGAGCTGTTGGATCATCCCGAAGTACGAGATGCCTTGCAAAGGGAAATTGACCTGTTGATGGTTGATGAATTTCAGGATACCAGTCCCATTCAATTGGCCATTTTTCTCAAGTTGTCCAAGTTAGCCAAGCAAGTCATTTGGGTCGGAGATCCCAAGCAATCCATTTATGGCTTTCGGGGAGCAGAGCCGGAATTGATGCAGGCACTTTTGAAGCAGCGTGGAGGCTTGGAAGCGGAGAACATTCTCTCGTATTCCTGGAGGTCTCGTGAAGAAATTGTTTATGCCGTAAATGCCCATTTTAAAAAGGCCTTTCCCTATCTGCCTGAAGAGCAAATTTGCCTGGAACCCAAACGCAGAGCTAAAGCCGATGAGCAAACGCTGAATCAAGCTGATGAACCCATAGGTATGCAAGCCGCTTTGCAGCATTGGTACGTAGAAGTGGAAGGAGAAAAGCCGAAGCCGGGCAATGCCGATTGGTTCGACCTGGCTTTGGCTCGCCAAATACGTACTTGGTTGGACGACAAGCCCTTGATTTTGCCGAAAGGCGAACGAAAAAACTATCGCCCTTTGCAGCCTTCTGATGTGGCTGTACTGTGTAGAAGAAATGAACGCTGCAAAAAAATGGCCAAAGCATTGAATCAAATGGGGTTGCGTGCGGCTATTTATCGAGAGGGCTTGCTGGAAACCAGAGAGGTGCGTCTGATGTTGGCCTGTGTGAAGTACATCTTGAACGAGAAAGATGCACTGTCTTCTGCCGAGATTTTACTATTGGCTTCGGGTAAGAAGTTGGAAGAAATCGCGGACAGCCGCTTGCGTTGGCTGTATGAAGATGGAAAACAGGAGAAAAATAATTGGGAGGCTCAAGATGAGTTTTTGATGGCCTTGAATGCTTTGCGCTCCGAAACCTTAGAGCTTTCCGCTTCCGAATTGTTGCAGCTGTTACAAGATCGTCTGGATCTCAGGAGAATTGTTGTTCGTTGGGGGCAGCACGAGCAGCGGTTGGCCAATTTGGAAATGTTGATGCGATTCACCCAGGAATACGAATCTCGCTGTGATCGCTTGCATACGGCAGCATCAGTGGGAGGACTGTTGATCTGGTTAAATGCGCTGGCTTCCGCCAAAAAAGATTGGCAGGGTTTTTCGGAAGACGAGCAAGCCGTTAAAGTCTTGACCTATCACAAGAGTAAAGGTCTTGAGTTTCCGGCCGTGATTTGCTATGAGTTGGAAAGCGGCTTGAGAACTGATGGAATTTGGCGATTGCAGGTCGTGCCACCGGAGGGTGAACTGCAGCCGGAACGCATTTTGGAAGGTCGCTGGCTGCGTTTTTGGGTTAATCCTTACGGAAAACAACTGTCGGGAACTGTTCTCGATGAACGACTGCAAGAAAGCTGTTACTGGAAAGAAGAGCGGGAAAAAACCCTCAACGAACTTTCCCGCCTGCTTTACGTAGGTATGACTCGGGCCAGGGACTACCTGATTTTCCCTTCCCGTTTTAAAAGACCCATGGCTTGGTTGGATATCACCTTCAACCTGGGCGAAGAAGGGCCTCCGGTTCTGGATCCCGAGCTTTCGGAAACGCCTTGGATGCTCGGTGAAGAGCCTTTGCTGAAGCAGAATCGCCATGCTGCTTTTCCGGAAAAATTTGAAGTGCTGGATCCTCCGAAAGAAGAATTGTTCTATTTGCGTCCTTCCCAAGCTGAGGTTATAGACTTCCCGCCTTATGAACTGGATTGGCAAAACAGCAAAACCTTACATGCCGACAGAGCATTTGAGGAAGTCTTCAGTTGTGCGCCACCTGTTAATAGGAAAAATGTAGAAGAGCAGGCGGCTTTTCTCAAGGCCTTAAAGGTTTTGGCGAAAGCCTTTTGTTTTGGACTTTTTGAAGAACAGGAGCTTGAACAATTTGCAGAAACTTTATTGCAAAAATTCTCTTTGACAGAGGGGGCCTCTGCCTCAATCTTGATTCGGCCGGTCAAGGCTTTTTGTGCCGCTTGGACAAACCTCCGAGAGGATGCTTCCCTGACTTTGCTGCAAGTTGCTTACCCTTTGCATTTGGTGCATGAAGGTTACCATGTGCATTTGTCGATAGATAGTTTATGGGTGGACGAAAAAGGGGCTTTGTCCGTCTTGCAGATGGATGATTCGTCTAAGTGGTCGGTAGCAAAAAAAGAGAGCTGGAGCCGTTGGGCGGATTTGCTGGAAAAACATCTGCCGGTTTTGTTGCCTCACAAAACTTATGCGGGAGCATATCTGTACGTCTTAGCAGAAGGGAAGTTGTATCGCCTTTGAATTTAGTGCTTTTGTGATAGCACCTCAAATTTTGCCTTGTCCAAACTGCTTCTGAGCTGAAAGGCAATGTTTAGCCGGATTTTTTCTCCTGCTTTGACCGGGATTTCTTTGTCCAGGGGAACGACACTCAAGGGCATCAGGCTGTCTGTAGAGAAAAAAGTGCAAGAAGGGCTGAGCTGTACCAAACTGCTGAGGCGAGCGCAATTGATCAATCCGCTGAGCAGCATCTCCACCTCTACTTCTTTTTCGAAAAAGAGTTCGTTTTTTCTGTCAAAGCAGTATTCGTTAAACACTTGTGAAGCGCTCATGATGCGAGGAGCTTTGATACCTGTGAACTGTGCAAAGGAGGCTCTGCATTCCACTTCCCGGTAGCCAAAGGTATAGTGCCCCAGTTCGATGAGGTTGACGATTCGGGCCGGTATGCTTTTGCCCCCTTTTTTTAAGAGGTGTTGCAGGGCGTGGTTCATGACCGGGATTTGCGGTTCATTGATGCACCAAACGGACATCATTTCGAGCAGGAGGCAATCTGCTCGGGGAGAAAGCTCAAATTCCAGAGCATCTCCTTCAATCAGTTCTATCTTGTGCTGGAGTCTTGCTCGTTTGATGTTGTCCCATGCTACTTGAATCATCTGTGGGTCTTTTTCGACGGCATATACCTTTTGGCAGCGCCTGGCAGCGTAGATACTAAAAAGCCCTGTTCCTGCGCCCAATTCACAGAAGGTGTCGTCGGGCTTGAGGTTTTCGTCGAGGGCGGCACAGATGCGAGATACCCGTTCCTCGTCTTTGATCATTTCCAAGTGGTAAGCCCTGTTAAAACTTCCTTCTGTCTTTTCAATGTACTGCGGTGTATGGTGCTTTAGACGAGATTTCATTGGAGTAGCAGTTTCATAAATTCTTCTGCGGCTATGCGGCCTTTTTCTTCCAGATAGAGGGGAGAATCTTCATCTCCGAGTTCAAAGGTGAGGCCTTCGGCCCCAAAGTGCAGCAAGAACCAACCGGCCGAGATGGGTTTGCCGAGCGGGGAGCGATCTTCTTGTCCGATGTCTTGGGGGAAATGCCGGTGTATGGCTTCAATCCAGCGGTGGTTAAAACCCGGTAGGGCAGATGGCGGTGCGCTTTCGTCTCTGTTGTAGTAAATGTCCTCTTGTGTGGAGTGGAAATCTACGCCAATGATGACAGGGGCTTTGTATTTCCGACTCAGCTTGGTGCAATAATCGGCCACCTGGCGGGTTTCGGGCTGGCGATACAGAGCCCAATCGCGATTGAGGTCAATGCCTCCGGCATTGTGGCGCCAATGCCCGAGGTCCACGCCATCCGGATTGATGAGGGGGAAGACGAGCAACTGATATTTTTGCCGAAAGGCCCTACTCAGCGAGTCGTCTTCGAGTATCCTTTCGATAAAGTGTTTCATGGCTACATAGCCGGATACTTCGGGCGGATGTTGTCGAGAGAAAATTAAGATGAGAGGCTTGTGTTTGGGTTTAGAGCCCTGATTGATGTGCAAGACGTAGAGCGGCCGTCCTTGTAGGCTTTCGCCAAAAGTCTCCCAATGCACAGCCGGATGAATGTTCATGCGGCTGCACCATGCTGCTACGTGGCTGCTGTTTTGTACGGCTTGTCCTGCCAGCCAAAGGTAGTTGGTGTCTAGCGATAGTCGCAGGGTAACATAAGTGCTGTCCTCGCCCCAACTGAAGCGACTGGAGTCAAGAGGTTGCCAAAACTCACCATTGTAGCTGACCTTAGGCCAATAGCGGTGTTTACTTTCTCGATAGCACAATTTCAAATAAATGGAAGTGTCTCGGCTTGCTCTGAGGCGAAAGGCATACCAGGGGCTTTGGTTGATGGGCGTGTTCTCCGGTAAAATGAGAGCCTGGAAGCTGCCGCTGCTGTCGTCGTAGTAAAAGTCGTTGAGTCGGGCTCCGTCAAAGAGGTTGTCGGCTTCTATGCCTGCTTGCGTGTGGTAAATCTTCTTCTCCTGGTAACTGATAGGGCGCGTATGGGTGTCCACGGGTTCGGGGAAATCCAGATTTTGTGCTTGGCGATGAAGGCTGCAGGCCGAAAGGAGCAGAAGAACCAAGCTGTTGAAGAACAAAGAATTTTTCATGTGTTGTGCGTTGTCAAAAAGGCAAATGCATTACATCCAATCTCGCAAAAATGCTTTATTTTGCCCAATCACCAAAATCTCGGCCTATGCCAAAACAAACGGTTTTGCTTACCGGTGCAACCGGCTTTTTAGGGTCTTACCTGTTAAAGGAGCTTTTGGCGGCCGGTTATGCAGATGTGCGTGCCCTGCGCCGCTCAGGAAGCAAGATGGATTTGCTGGGTGGCGTGGAAGGGGAAGTGCATTGGTATGAAGGAGATATTACCGACATCGATTTTTTGGCGGAAGCCATGCAAGGTGTAGAAGCAGTGTTTCACGTGGCGGCTTTGGTGTCCTTTTTGCCCAAAGACAAAAAGCGCCTGTACGAGGTAAATGTAAAGGGTACGGCTAAGGTCGTGAATGCAGCGCTGGCTGCGGGGGTGAAAGACTTTATCCACGTGAGTTCTACGGCAGCGCTGGGCAGAAGCGAGCAGGGGCGGCCCATCACTGAAGACACAGCATGGGATGAGGCTCCGTACAACACCAATTATGCACACAGCAAGTATCTGGCGGAGCTGGAAGTCTGGCGTGGGCAGGAAGAAGGTTTACAAGTGGCTGTGGTCAATCCGGCTGTTATCGTTGGAGCCGGCAGACCGGAGGAGGGTACTATGCGCTTTTTTTCCCGCGTGAAAAGGGGCATGTCTTTTTATCCGCCCGGGACTACCGGCTTTGTGGATGTGCGCGATGTAGCGCGTTTTATGCGACTCATCTACGAGGGGGGCAGGCGTGGAGAACGCTTTATTCTCAGCGCTGAAAACCTGACGTATAAAAAATTTTTTGACCTCATTGCCGATGCTTTGGGCGTAAGCCCGCCTTCTCGTTTGGTAACGCCTTTTTTGAAAGAATTGGCCTGGCGCCTGGAGGGCTTGCGGGCTAAGCTGCTCTTTCGAGAGCCTTTTCTTACCCGCGAGACGGCCAATACGGCCATGAGCACCTGGCTGTATGACAACAACCGTTCTTTAACGGTAGCGGGTTTTCGCTATACTCCTATAAGAGAAAGCATAGCAGAAACAGCCCGCCATTTTCTCAAAAGTGAAAGAAAAAACTGAACTTTGCGCCCAACTGCACACAAAGTTGAAGTAAGGCTGCATATCATCTCTGTTCTGTAGGTAGAACGGATGAATCGCCTTTCGGCAAATCCCCCCACATTCCTTTACCAACTTAAATTTTGTTTTATGAGACGAAAAACGTTGTACTTATCTCAAACCAATTTGAGCGCTACCGGCCGTTCTAAATTCTTATTCCTCAGCCGTTTCTTGGTTTTTGCATCGGCCTTTTTCTTCCTCTCCTCTTTGCAGGCGCAGGTTACTACGGCTTCGCTGAAGGGAAGGGTTACAGATCAAGATGGTCAACCTTTGATAGGCGCCACCGTCGTAGCTGTTCACACGCCTTCGGGCTCACAGTATGGGACCACCACACGCGATGATGGCGGCTATGACCTGCCCAACTTGCGCGTCGGTGGGCCTTATGAAATTACGGCCAGCTATGTGGGCTATAAGACCCAAACCTTTACGGGCATCTCACTCAAACTGGCTCAAAAACTGGAGCTTAACTTTCAATTGCCCAGTGAAGCCGTTCAATTGGAGACCGCTACCGTAACGGCTCAAAGCGACCCCATCCTCAACAACGAGCGAACGGGGGCTTCGACCAACATCGATGAAGAGGTCTTGAAAAACCTGCCTTCCATTTCCCGCTCTGCAGCCGATTACTATCGACTGACGCCCTCTTCCGACGGAAATTCCTTTGGCGGGCGCAACGACAAGATGAACAACTTCACCCTCGATGGCTCCATCTTCAACAACCCCTTCGGTCTGGATGCTGCCACGCCGGGCAGCCAGGCTTCTGCCCAACCGGTTTCTTTGGATGCCATCGATCAAATTCAGGTCAACATCGCTCCTTACGACGTTACCCAGGCGGGCTTTACCGGAGCTGCTGTCAATGCCGTAACCAAATCGGGTACCAATGAATTCAAAGGCACGGTCTTTTCTTTCTATAGAAACCAAGATCTCACCGGTTCTAAAGTGCGGGGGGAAAAAATCTTTGTTCCGGATTTGACCCACCTCCAGGCTGGCTTTAGCCTGGGTGGCCCCATCGTCAAAGACAAGTTGTTTTTCTTCGCCAATGCCGAAATAGAGCGTCGGGCTGATTTGGGATCGAACTTCCTGGCAGCCAGGCCGGGTTTGGAGGGAGAGCGGGTATCTCGCGTGGAGGCTTCTGACTTGGAATTGGTCTCTCAGGTGTTGCGCGACAGCTTCGGTTACGAAACCGGCCCTTATGAAAACTACCAACATCGCACGGACAACCAAAAGGGGATTATCAAGTTGGATTGGAATATCAACCAAAACCACACCCTGACGGCGACGTACAACTTCCTGGATGCCACCAAAGAAAAACCGGCCCACCCGGAAGCCATAGGCCGCCGCGGACCTGACGCCATTACCCTGCAGTTCTTCAACTCGGGCTATGCCATTCGCAACTTGTTGCACTCGGGTATCATCGAACTGAAATCCATCTTTGGCAACAAGATGTCCAACGACCTGCAAGTGGGTTATACCGCTTTCCGCGATTCGCGCCGCCCCTTCTCAGACCCCTTCCCCGTCATCAACATCAACAAAGACGGTGTGCGCTACATCGTGGCAGGGCACGAGCCTTTTTCCATCCACAACCGCTTGAATCAAGATGTCTATCAGCTCACCGATAACTTCAACATCTATTTCGGTAGCCACACCTTTACGATAGGAACTTCTTTCGAAAAATTCGAGTTCGACAATTCCTTTAACCTCGGGGTTTACGATCCCTTTGGTTTCGTCGGGGGAACTTTTGGCCCGGGTTTTGAAAGCGTGCAGGCCTTTGTCGATTCGGTAAACTCCGGCTATGTAGGGCAGGCTGTAGCTTATGCCCAATCCGTTTACGAGCAAAACGGAGGTGATGAAGGCGCATTGGGTGAAGGCTGGGCTTTGGCAGAAACCAATGTCGGCCAATGGGCTTTTTACCTCCAGGATGAGTGGGATGTCTCGGACAAATTTACCCTTACAGCCGGGCTTCGCATAGACAAGCCCTTGTATTTCGATACGAAGCAGAAAATCCAGGAAAACATCGAACGCCAGTGTTGTTACGATCCCAATGTAGATTATTTTGAACCAGACGGCACAGTCATCCGCTTTGATCATACCCAGCTGCCTTCCGGCAAACCGCTCTTCTCACCTCGAGTAGGTTTCAACTACGACATGAAAGGCGACAACAGCTCGCGCCTGCGTGGAGGTACCGGTCTGTTTACGGGGCGTTTCCCCTTTGTCTGGCTGGGTAATCAGGTGGCCAACCCGAATTTCTGGTTCTATTGCATTACCCATCCCAACTTCCGCTGGCCTCAGGTGTGGCGCTCCAACCTGGGCTGGGATGCCGATCTGAATGGTTGGATTGTCTCTACCGATGTGGTCTATACCAAAGACATCTACGCCATGATGGTGCGCAATTACGGCATCAAGCCCCCTAGTGGACAACTGCAGGGTGTGGACAACCGCCCCATTTACACCGCTGCAGACCGCAATGCACAATATGGCAATGACGCTTATGTCTTTACCAACACCAACATCGGCTATACCTTCAATGTGAGCGTCCAATTGCAACGTCGCTGGAGCAACGGCTTGTTT
>Ga0256841_1003495_pt1 | contig 11730 bp, 8 predicted proteins | sample 356308metaG_FD_185971 | JGI IMG/M metagenome (GOLD analysis project Ga0256841, IMG submission 185971) | Hydrothermal vent microbial communities from Mid Atlantic Ridge, Atlantic Ocean - 356-308 | ecosystem: Environmental > Aquatic > Marine > Hydrothermal vents | place: Atlantic Ocean: Mid...
CGGCGCCGAGCCCGACCCGCTCCGCCGGTACCTCGCCTCGCTCCACGCCCTCCACGCGCTCGACGTGCGCCGCGCCCTCCCCGGACACGGCGACGTCTTTACGAACTGGCGCGAACGCCTCCGCGAGATCGAGGCGCACCACGCCGAACGCCTCGCCCTCATGCGCGAAGCCGCCGCCCCCGGCGCGACGGTCTACGACGTGGCCCGGCAGGCCTTCGACGTCGATGCGCTTCACCCCGAAGAGCTTCGCTTCGCCGTCGCCGAGACCCTCGCGCACCTCGAATACCTCGTCGGCGAAGGCGTCCTCACGCGTCGGGAAAATGAGGTGTGGCGCTACCGGCAGGCGGCGTGAATCGTCCCCGGCGCGTATCTTCGCATACCTTTTTCATCACAAACCGACCCACACTATGGCCATCGAAACCATACAGGATCTCTTTGAGGCATACAAGAAAAACTTCGCGCCCGAGCGGGCCGAGGGCGTCGACGCCGTCTTTCAGCTTCACCTCACGGGCGAGGGCGGCGGCGACTACGTGCTGACCGTCAGGGATCAGCAGCTCACCATCGAGGAGGGCGTCGCCGAGAACCCGACGACCACGCTCAAAACGTCGGCGCAAAACTGGATCGACATCAGTATCGGCAAGGCGAACCCGATGATGATGATGATGACGGGCAAGCTGAAGGTGAGCGGTTCGATCCCGATGGCGACGAAGTTTCAGTCGCTCTTCCGCACGCGCTGAGGCTCCGGCGGGCGGAGCGCGGCGGCGTTCTCGCGCTGTTTGAGGCGTTCGAGGTACCGCGCCGTGGCGCGGCTTTGCTTCACCATCGCGCGGAGGTAATGCTTCGGGAAGAGGCGCTTCCAGTGCCAGATCACGCGGGCGCGCCGGGGATAGAGGATGTGGAGCCTGCCGCGCCCCGCCGCGTCGAGGATGGCCGCCGCCGCGTCGCGGGCGGTGAGGCCGGAGCGTTCGAGCAGCTTCGCGGTGATCCGCCGGTGGACCTCGTCGCCGCGCTGGTTGCGGGCGATGTTCGTGCGGAAGAACGTCGGGAGCGCCACCGAGACGCGGATGCCGGCGTCGTAAAGTTCGGAATAGAGGGTCTCGGAGAGGGCGAGCACGCCCGCCTTCGTCGCATTATAGGCCGTCATGTACGGCCCCGCCGCCACCGCCGCCGCGCTCGCGATGTTGAGCAGCCGGCCGCCGCCCTGCCGCCGCAGGTGAGGCACGAACGCCCGGCACCCGTAGACCACGCCGAGGAGGTTGACCCCGACGATGGCCTCCCAGTCTTCGACGGCGGTCTCTTCGAGCAACCCCGCCGCCGCGATCCCCGCATTGTTGACGACCAGATCCACGCCGCCCGCCCGCGCGACGAAAGCCCCGGCGGCCTCGGTGAAGGCGCGCGCGTCCGTCACGTCGAGCGTGACCGGCACCGGCGCGCCGCCTGCCGCCGCGATGCGCTCCGCCGCCGAAGCCAGCCCCTCCGCGTCGCGGTCGGCCATGCCGAGGGTCCACCCGTCTTCGGCCAGACATTCGCACATCGCCAACCCCAACCCCGAAGCCGCTCCCGTGATGAAGGCGCGGCGCTTCGGATACGTTTCGGATAGTCGCATGGGGGTCGTGTGTGGCTTACAGGCAAGTTCCGTGACAACCAGAGATCACCCTGACGTGGCTCGTCGTCAAAGCTTCATGTTTTTCAGCCGATTGACAAAGACGAATAGAAACTCTTGCGCCGTCTCCATCAACCACTAAAGTGTTCGTCTCCCATCACCCGGCCAGGGATGCGCGTTCGCGTTCGACGAGTTTGCGGCGGAGGATCTTGCCCGAGGGCACCTTCGGGATCGCTTCGAGGAACTCGACCCGGCGAATTTTTTTGTACGGCGCCACGCGCTCGGCCACGTACGCCATGATCTCCTCTTCGGTCAGCGTCGCGCCGGGCTTGCGGACGATGAACGCCTTCGGCACCTCGCCCGCCTCTTCGTCCGGGCTCGGGATGACCGCCGCGTCCGCCACGGCGGGGTGCGACTGCACGACGGCTTCGAGCTCCGCCGGCGCCACCTGCAGGCCCTTGTATTTGATCAGCTCCTTCACGCGGTCGATGACGTAGTGATAGCCGTCCTCGTCCACGTATCCGACGTCGCCCGAGTGGAGCCAGCCTTCCTCGTCGATCATGTCGGCGGTGGCTTCGGGGCGGTTGTGATAGCCTTTCATCACCTGCGGGCCGCGCATCCAGAGCTCGCCCGGCTCGCCCGGCGGCAGGTCCTCGCCCGTCGCCACGTCCACGATGCGCACCTCCGTGTTCGGCAGCGGCACGCCCACCGACGTGATGCGGATCTCGCGGTCGCGCGTGTTCATGTGCGTGACGGGGCTCGTCTCGGTCAGCCCGTAGCCCTGCCGCACGATGCAGCCGAGCCGCCCGGCGCAGCCCTTCGCCACCGACTCCGGCAACGGCGCCGCGCCCGAGAAGATGTTCTGAAGCGCCGAGAGGTCGTACCGGTCCACGAGCGGATGCTTGGCGAGCGCCAGGATGATCGGCGGCACGAGGTGCGCGTACGTGACCCGGTGCTTCTGGAGGATTTCGAGGAACTGCTCCAGATCGAAACGCGGCATCGTGACGATGGTGGCCCCCGTCGAGAGGCACATGCTCATGACGACCACCATCCCGTAGATGTGATAGAAAGGCAGGATCGCCATGAGCACCTCGTCCCGGTCGATCTTTTCGACGGCGAGCGCCTGCGTGATGTTGGCGACGAGGTTGCGGTGCGTGAGCATGACGCCTTTGGGCAGCCCCGTGGTGCCGCTCGAATACGGGAGCACGGCCAGATCCTCGCGCGGGTCGATGGCGACCTCGGGCGGCTCGCTCCCGCTTTTCATGAACTCGGCGAACGGCGTGGCCCCTTCCGCTTCGCCGAAGACGAACACTTCCTCGATCCCCGTCTGCCGGGCCGCTTCCGTGGCTTTGTCGAGAAAGAGCGGGATGGTGATGAGGTACTTCGCGCCCGCGTCTTCAAGCTGATGCGCAAGTTCGTCCGCCGTATAGAGCGGGTTGATGGTGGTGATGATGCCGCCGAGCATGTTGACGGCATAGAAGAGCACGGCGTACTCGGGCAGGTTCGGGCTGAAGATGGCGAAGACGTCCCCTTTGCGGAAGCCGCGCGCGTGCAGTCCGGCGGCGGTCTTCCGGATGGCGTCCACGAGCTGTCCATAGGTGTACGTGCGCCCGGTCGGCCCTTCGATAATCGCGGGCTTGTCGGCATACGCGGACACGTTTCGGAAGACGAACGGCATCAAGGCCACGTCGGGGATCGTCACGTCGGGGAAGGGGCTTCGATAAATCATGCAGGCGGTCTCCAGTTTGGGGAGGGACTGTGGAGGTGGGTTCGGTATATATTAATGCGAGGGAGCCGCCTTCGCAACTGTGGGGCGTCATGGGCTCGCGTTCGGTCGCGTCAAAGCCACACACCCACACACCCGTACACCCGTGCGACACGCCGCCCGGCATGACCGAAAGCGTCCCTCTTTCAGAATGGGAGATTCTCCTATTGCAAGCCTGTCCGGATTGATCTATCTATTAATTATCAACTTGCGCATGATCCCGATTCAGTAGTGCCCATGCAGATCATGACAGAGTGGACCCCGATAGCCGTGCTCCTCGGAGACGGAGAGCCGGAAAGAACGGCGCCGCCCGTATCCGAAGAGACCGACACGATGTTGGACGGGCTTTTCCTCGCCTTCGCGAAAGCGCGCGTGGCCCTGACCGAGCCCCAACCCTCTTCGGACCTCTCTTCGCCCGCGCCCTGACCCGCTTCTCCGGCCCGGCGCGACGGCGGCCTCACCCATCCATCCGCCGCCGCTTTCGGATCACGCAAAATGCCATTTCGAGCGCTTGCTCGCTGTTCAGCCGCGGATCGACCGACGATTTATAGGCCCGGTCGAGGTCGTTTTCGTCGAGCCCGCGCGCGCCGCCGATGCACTCGGTCACGTCTTCGCCCGTCAGCTCGAAGTGGACGCCGCCGAGGTGCGTGCCCATGGCCGCGTGGACGTCGAAGGCGAGCTCGAGCTCGGCGAGGATCTTCTCGAAGCGCCGCGTTTTCAGGCCGGAGCCGGTCATCTCGGTGTTGCCGTGCATGGGGTCGGAGCACCAGAGCACCGTCCGGCCCGTGGCCCGCACGGCGTCGATGAGCGGGGGCAGGGCATCCTCGATGCGATCCGCGCCGAAGCGGGTGATGAGCGTCAGGCGGCCCGGCTCGTCGTCGGGGTTGAGGAGGCGGACGAGGTCCTTCAGCCACGAGGTTGTCATCGCGGGGCCGACCTTGACGCCGATCGGGTTGGCGATGCCGCGCGCGTATTCGACGTGCGCGCCGTCGATCTGCGCCGTGCGCATGCCGATCCACGGGAAATGCGCCGAGAGGTTGTACAGGCCCGTTCGGTGGGGCGCCGGGCGTGTGAGCGCCTCCTCGTAGGGCAGGAGCAACGCCTCGTGGCTCGTGAAGAACTCGACGCGTTCCAGATCGCTCAGCCGGGCATGCGAGACGGTCTCCATGAACCGGAGCGCCTCCATGATGGAGGCGACGATGGCCTCGTAGTCGGCGGCGAGCGGCGAGTGCTTCACGAAGTCGAGGTCCCAGTATTCCGGGTGGTGGAGGTCCGCAAAGCCGCCGTCGACGAGGGCGCGGATGAAGTTGAGCGTGAGGCCGGAGCGGCTGTAGGCTTCGAGCATGCGCCGGGGGTCGGGCGTGCGGTCGGCCTCGGTGAAGGGTTGGCGGTTGATGATGTCGCCGCGATAGCTCGGGAGCGTGCGCCCGTTGCGGGTGTCGCGGTCGGAGGAGCGGGGCTTGGCGTACTGCCCGGCGAAGCGCCCGACGCGCACCACGGGCATGCGCAGCCCGTAGATGAGCACGAGGCTCATCTGAAGGAGCACCTTGAGACGGTTCGTGATCACGTCCGCACGGCACTCGTCGAAGCTCTCGGCGCAGTCGCCGCCCTGAAGGAGGAACCGCCGCCCCGTCGCCGCCTCGGCCAACTGCCCTTTCAGCCGTTCGATCTCCCACGAAGTCACCAACGGCGGCAACGTGGCCAGATGCGCCAGCACGGCCTCGAGCACGGCTTCGTCGGGATAGTCCGGCTGTTGAAGCGCCGGTTTCTCGCGCCACGAAGCCGGATGCCAGTCTTGCACACCGCTGATCATGGGGATTCCCTGGATACGGAACGGAACGTCTCTCGTACGCCGGAGCGCGAGGCGCGTTTCTCGGAGGCGGCGCGGGCGGCCGCCGAAGATCACCCGCGCCGCTTCTCCGGCACGCTCGAGGCCTCGTCGGACGTTTACTTGACGAGCGTCATCAGCTTCGAAGCGCTGAACGTCTCGCCTTCGACGCGGTAGACGTACAGCCCGCTCGGGAGGCCGCCCGCCTCGAAGGTGAAGCGGTGCGCCGTGTTCGGAGCCAGCGGCCCGTCGTGCAGGCGCGCCACCTCCCGCCCGAGCGCGTCGAAGACGGCCACGCGCACCCGCTGCTCGTTCCGCACCATGAGCGTGAACTGCGTCTGCGGGTTGAAGGGGTTGGGGAAAGCGTCCGAGAGCACGAACGCCTCCGGCAGTTCGACGAACACCTCCACCTCCGGGCTGTAGACGAACGTCCCGTCGAAGTCCCGCTGTTTCAGGCGGAAGCGGTGCGGTCCCGGCCCGACGTCTTCGATGCGGAACGTGTAGGCCTGCGCTTCGCTCGTCGTGCCCGCGCCCGGCACGAAGCCCACCGCCTGCCACGTCTTGCCCGGCTCGGCGGCGGCGCGCATCTCCACCTCGAAGCCGGCATTGTTCGTCTCGCTCTGCGTGCGCCAGGCCAGCGTGACCGTTCGGCCCTCCACCCGCGCGCCGAAACCTTCGAGCTCGATCGGCAGGAGGCCGCCGCAGATCTCCTCGGCGGCCCGTTGCCCCCACCGGCCGTCTTCCATGTTCACGACCGTGCCGCGCGTCTGCGCATACTCGTTGAAGATCCAGAAGCTCGCCTCGTCGTCGAAATCGAGCGTGGTGCTCGTATAATCGCCCCATCGGTTGTCCGACCCGCCGAAGGTGCGCACGTAAAAGTCATCGCCGGCGCGGAGGGTGATCGTGCCGCCCACGGCGGCGGTGAGGGGGTTGATGCCCACGTAATACGCCCCGGGAAACATCGCGGCGTTCGCGGCGGCGAACCCCATGATCGCGCAGTCGTTGTTGACGGCAATCGAGGGGTAGAAGGTATAGGTCGTCGCGCCGAGGTCCTCCGCGCCCACGTCCCCCTGATTGACCAGCGACGGCGTGCCCGTGGTGCTGATTTGTGCGAAGTGGGCCGTCTCGTGCCCGGCGTCCGCGCCCGAGGACGGGATCAACGTGGCGACGCCCCAGAGCCGGTCGCTCCGCCAGACCGCGTCGAGCAGGCGGCGGTCCCCGGAGTCGATCCGCGTGGCCGTGCCCGACTGCTCGGCGTCGGCAAAGGCCGTGGCGGTGGCATCGGCGTCGCCGAGGTCGACGAACGTGAGCGCAAAGCTCGCCCCCGCGCCTGCCAGCGGGCTGTCGATGCGGATCACCTGATAGAACTCGTTCGTGCCGTTACTCAGACCGGAATAGCCGAGAAGCCACGTCCCGATCGTTCCGCCCGGGTCGCTGTGCACCTGCGCGGGCATCATCGTGACGTCGAAGCCGCCGGTGGCCGTGGCGGGATCATAGATGAAGAGGTCCGTGGCGTCGCTGAACGTGCCGGCGTAAAAGCTGGCCTTGTCTATCGTCCGGAGCCGCTGACCCACGGAGGAACCGGGCGAACTGCCGAATTTGAAATGGTTGCACGTGACGTATACGGCCTCCTCGTCGACGGCCAGGCCGGGATAATCGCACCACGTCTCATCGGCGCCGATGGTGAGCTTGGCGTCGATGGCGATGGCGATCCACGTGCCGGCGGGCGTGCCCACGGGCGAGGCGGCCAGCAGAATCCGGGACGCGTCGGCGGGGTCGCCGAAAGCCGCCACGTCTTCGCGCTCGAGCGTCACGATCACGAAGCGGTCGGAGAAATGATCGTAGACGACCTTCGGATCGAAGGTGAAGGTCGTCGAGCCGAAGAAGGACTTGAAGCTCTGCAGCGTCAGCCCCGAGACGGCGCCGGTCGTCTTGTCATAAGAGGCGAGCGAGACGTTGTTGACCACCACTACGTCGCTCGGACCGGGCGCGCCGTGCGAATCCGGCGGGATGAAGATCGAGCCGCCGGTGGTGGTGATGTTGTCGTCGAAATCCTGGGTCTCGAAGGAGATGACGGGCGCCGAGGACCCGGGCGATACGGGTGCGCCGGAAACGCCCGGCGGAGGGGCCGCCGCCAGCGGTTGCATCTCGGCGCCGTCGGCAAACAGGCCCCGAACGCCTTCTTCCTCATGCGTCAACGCCGAGAACTGCGAGGCGTACGCCAGTTGCTCCGCCGTGGGCCGCACGTCATAGAACACCCCGCGCGCCGGATGTGCCGGGTCGTAGCCGTTGACCCACACGACGCTCGGCACGCGGTTCGGCGGAGGCGCGCCCCCCACGTCCATCCGTTGCTGTGCCCACGCGTCGCCCGCGCAAACCATAACCACGAGCATCCCCGCCCCGATCCACCGTCTCCCCGCTGCCGTACTCCCGTGATGATCCGTAGCTTTTTTCATGATGCGCTCCCCAGAGTTTGACATGAAAACGTAGCCGGGGACTTCGAGGCGAAATTCAGCCTCCACCGGCAAGTAAATATAGCGCATGCGACGAAGCGAAACGACCCTGCTTCGCCTCGTCCACAGGGAAAAAGGAGGAGACGCGCGAGGCTCCACCGGTTCGGGGAAAGAGGGTTCTTCGGGAGACCGCCACCCGCTTCACCCGATCCGCGAGGCGCCCACGCTGGAGCATGGGAACGAGTGGAGAAGGGCGGCAAGCCGAAGGACGAACCCCTGACGCGACCGAACGCGAGCCCGGTCTATCGACGGGCAGAGGCGGCCTGCTTTTCCCACGTGAAGCTGTCCGACTGATCGGCGATGGGGAAGGAGCCGATCGAGGCGGTGGTGGTGTACGTGCCCGCCGGCGCGGTGTCGGGGACCTTCTGCTCGATGGTGCGGCTGAACGTCGTGCCCGCTGCGATCGTCATGGGGACGGGGCCGCGCGTGATGCTGATGTTGTTCGGGCCGGCGACGTTGATCCACAGTTCGATGGTCTGATCGACCGCCGAACTGTTCGTGATGTCGATGGTGTAGTCGAACCGTCCGCCTTCGGGCGGCATGACGATGGGACCGCCGACGGCCACGACGCTCACCGTCAGGTCCGGCGGGGGATCGCCGAGGGCCGCATCGACCTGAAGGAAGCCGAAGCCGCTGTCGTCGTCGAAGCCTGCGGCGCCCATGTCGAGGGCGGCGCCTTCGAGAGCGGCATAGAGGGCCGAGGGGGTCAGCGTGGGGTTGAAGTCGAGCAAGAGCGCCGCCGCCGCCGCCGCGTGCGCCGCCGCCGCCGAAGTGCCCGTGAAGTTCGGGAAGGTGTCCGCGTCCGTGTCGATGCCGAAGAAGGTGTTGTTCCCCTCGTCCGGGGCGACGACCTCCGGCTTCTGCCGCACTTCGTTGACGGGGTTGTCGTTCAGGTCGAAAAGGATCGTGGTCGTTCCGGCGGAGGAGAACGATTCGAGCACGGGCGGATCCACGCCGAAGGCGGGCGTCTGATCGTACGCGGCGGCTCCCACCGCCTCGGCTCCGTCGGCGTTGGCGTGGCCGAAGAGCGTGCCGCTGTCCGTGGTGAACTCGTTGACCGTTCCTTCGAAGTCGAAAATCACGTACTTCACGAACGTGGGGTTTGGGCCGGAGAAGCGGTTGATGAAGAGGTTGAACGAGGTTTCGCCCGAGCCGACGGGGTTGAAGAACGTGAACGTTTCCACGGGATCGCCGCCCACATTCGCGTCGATGCCGCCGGTGAGCGCGCCCGAGGGCGGGTCGTCATAGAGGAAGATGTCGAGGTCGGTGCTTGCGCCGGCGCCGCCGGTGGCCGAGGCGTACGGCTGATCCCATTGAAAGGCCACGGTGATGCCCGTGCCCTCCGGGATGGTGAGGTTCTGGAAGAAGTCGCCGCCGCCGAACTCGTGCGCGGGGAGGCCGAAGATGGGGTCGTTGCCCGGCGTATAGTTGGCTTCATAGCCGTCGCGTCCTTCGTTGCCGGCGGCGGAGAAGAAGGCCGCGCCCGCCGCCACCGCCGCATCGACGGCCTGCGCGACGACGCCGTCCTGAAACATGGGTTCGGTGAGGCCCGCCACGTCGTCCACGAGGACGTCCGCCCCGGCGGCGACGAGCGCGTCGATGCCGGCGGCGTGGCCGGCCTGTCCGCCGAGCGCGGTGTGGAACGCCAGCGCCGCTCCCGGGGCCACGTCGGCGACGACCTGCATCATGGCGCGTCCTTCGTCGGCGCATGCGGGGTCGGGCGCGCACGAGCCGGTGTCGTCGAGCACGGAGACGCCGGCGGGCAGGTCGCCCGAGGCCACGTCCGCCGCGGCGCCGCCGAGCTGGTCGTAGCTGTCGGAGAGGACGCCGACGGTGACGCCCGCGCCGTCGATGCCGAAGGACGCGCGCGCCGCATCCGAGCGCTGCGCCACGTCGCCCTGCGTGTCCGTCGCGCCGATGCGGGGGGCGCGCGCCGAGCCTGCGCCCGGAGCGCCGAGCGCGCGCGCCGCCGCATACCGGGCCGTGCGAAGCGTGCCGAGCGCCGCCGCCTGCGGCAGGGCCGTGATGGGCAGCCGCCCGGAGACGACCGGGCCGTACTGCGCCGCCCCTTCGAGGCCGAGCGCTTCGAGGTCGGCCCGGAGCGCCGAGGCTTCCCCGGCGGCCACCGCGTCGATCACCACGCGCTCGTCGCGCACCTGAAGCAGCCGGTTGCCCGGCGTGAACGCGCCCACGCGCCCGCCCTGCTCGTACGCCTCATGCTCCCGGAAAAGCAACGCCAGATCAAAACCGACCTTCGCCATCGGACCGTCCTTGCCCTGCAAATCGGCCCCGGCAAAATCCTCCCGCGCCTGCGCCGCCACCTCCGCCGAAACGCCGGGCAGGGTCAGCGCCGGCGCCTCTTGCGCGCGCGCGGGCAACTTCGAAAAGAGACTCAGAACGGCGAAGGCCGAAAGAACGACGAACACACGACTGCGGCGAAAGGGGGATTCCATGCGATCCACGAATGAGGTTTCCAAAAAAATGCCTCCCCCACAACGACCACGCCAACACCTTCACACGACGAGCAATCCTACGGGAAACATCATTACATCTCACACCAATATCTCTCGACGAGACCGTAAGGTCAAGCCTCCGGGCACGATGCTTCGCGGCGCGGCGGGATCCTCGCGCGTCGGGACGGTCAGGCCTCCCGGTGCGCCGCCTCCGGGCTGAAGGCGGGGGCGCAGACGGCCCAGTACTCGGCTTCTTCGTCGAAGGGGTTGCCGTACCGGATGCGCTCGCCCGCGCCGGCGAACACCGTCTCGCCCGCGCCCACGTCGAGCGTGCCGCCTTCGTGCTCCACGCGGATCGTCCCGCGCACCACGATGGTCACCTCGTCGAAGTCCGGGCGCTGAAACGGCTCGTTCCACCCCGGCGGCGCGACCATGTGCGCCACGCTCATCGACGCCGTGCCCGTGCGCACGCGCCCCACGTATTCCTCGATCCGCTTGCCGCCCGGAACGGGGATCTGCGTCGGATCCGTAATTTTCTCGATCATGGATTAGGGAGGATGATGCGCGACGCGCGTGGTTCCGGAGAATGCCCGGGGCGACAGGCGCACGCGTGCGGTCCGGCTTCGGGTCGAACCGTTCTTCAGCCGCCCGGACGCGCCGGGATTAGCCGTCGGTCAGCGCGTCGCTCAGACCGAGGTCGGGATGATACGGGCGGTATTCTTTCTCGATGGCCTTCACCGCCCGGCCCAGGATTTCGATGCCGAGGTCGATCTGCTCGTTCGTGATGGTCAGCGGCGAGCGGAAGCGGATGGAGCGGGCGCCGCATCCGAGCACGACGATGCCCTCGTCATAGCTGCGTTGAAGCACGCGGTTGCGGAACTCCGGCGTGGGCAGGTCGAAGGCGCACATGAGCCCGCGCCCGCGCACGTTGCTCACCACGGAAGTCTCACCGGCGAGTTCGTGCAGGCGTCGAAGCAGATGCGCCCCGGCCGTGGCCGCGTGTTCGACGAGGTTTTCTTCCTCGATGACCTCGAGGATGCGGTCGAAGCGGACCATGTCCACGAGGTTGCCGCCCCAGGTGGAGTTGATGCGGCTGCCGACGTGAAAGACGTTGTCCTCCACCTCGTCGATCCGGCGTCCGGCGAGGATGCCGCACACCTGCGTCTTCTTGCCGAAGGAGATGATGTCCGGCTCCACGCCGATGGCCTGATGCGCCCAGAACGCACCCGTCATGCCCACGCCCGTCTGCACCTCGTCGAAGATGAGCAGCGCGTCGTTTTCGAGGGCGAGGTCCTTGAGCGCCTGAAGGAACGCCTGGCGGAAGTGGTTGTCGCCGCCCTCGCCCTGGATAGGCTCGATGATGATGCACGCGATGTCGTCCTTGCGCGTGTGGAAGTAGTGCTTGGCCTGCCGGAGCGCGAGCGCCTCCCGCCGCTCGATCTCTTCGAGGTGCTTCTCCACCGGGAAGGTCATCTTCGGGCTTGACACGCGCGGCCAGTCGAACTGCGGGAAGTACATCGTCTTGCGCGGGTCGGCAGTGTTCGTCAGCGAGAGCGTGTAGCCGCTGC
>Ga0256841_1003497_pt1 | contig 11721 bp, 8 predicted proteins | sample 356308metaG_FD_185971 | JGI IMG/M metagenome (GOLD analysis project Ga0256841, IMG submission 185971) | Hydrothermal vent microbial communities from Mid Atlantic Ridge, Atlantic Ocean - 356-308 | ecosystem: Environmental > Aquatic > Marine > Hydrothermal vents | place: Atlantic Ocean: Mid...
ATTTCAAGCTCAAGATTCGGCAATCATCACTGCCCGATGACCATTCCATGTTTTATGATCTGGCGTATTCTTCACTCACATAACCGGAGAAGAACCACATTTTGCGCGTTCTGGTGCAATATTCGGGTTAGTTCCCGGCAATGGTCATCTGCCGGATCCACCAGGAGCCGGTTTGTATGCTGCCGGGGATGTCCGTGTCATTGCCAATCGTCACCAGATCGCAGTACATCTCCTTGAGATTGCCGGCGATGGTGATTTCCTCCACCGGGTACTGAATCTCGCCGTTTTCCACCCAGAAACCGGCGGCGCCGCGGGAATAGTCGCCGGTGACGCCATTTACGCCCTGGCCCATGAGTTCCGTGACCAGCAGGCCGGTACCCATTTCCCTGAGCATCTGTTCCAGATTCAGATCGCCGCTGCTGACCGCCAGATTACGCACTCCCCCGGCATTGCCCGTGGTTTGCATTTGAAGTCTGCAGGCCGAGTAGCTGTCCAGCAGATAGGTCTGAATGATGCCCTGTTCGATGATGGCCTTGGGTCTGGTGGCTACGCCCTCGTTGTCGAAAGGAGCGCTGGCCAGGCCCTTTTCTATATGCGGATCTTCCGTGACCGTCACCCAGTCAGGAAAGATTTGCTGTTCCAGGCTGTCCAGCAGGAAACTGGAACGGCGATATTGGGCATGTCCGCGCAAGGCGCCGGTGAGACTGCGCAGCAGATGTGAGGCGATGTCGGCGCGGAAAATTACCGGCGCCTGACAGGTGCCAAGCTTGCGTCCATTGAGCTTGGCCACGGCATTGGCCGCGGCTTTCTCACCGATGGTTTGCGCCGGTTTGAGATCCCGCCAGTCCCGGCGACTGTCATACCAGTAGTCGCGTTGCATGCAGTCGCCATCCTGGGCCAGCACTACGCAGTTCAGGCTGTGGCGGCTGCTGGGATAGCCGCCAACGAAACCATTGCTGTTGCCATAGATGAAGCTGCCGGTCTGGGTGCTCAAGGTGGCGCCTTCGGAATTGCTGATGCGTGAATCGTAGTCGCGCGCCGCCTGTTCGGTTTCCAGAGCCAGCGCCTTGGCCTGTTCCATGTCCAAGTCCCAGGGGTGGTACAGGTTCAGTTCCGGATAGTTGTTGGCCAGACAGCGTGGATCGGCCAGCCCGGCGCAGTCGTCTTCCGATGTGTGGCGGGCGATGGTACAGGCCTTGCTCACGGCTTCGCGCAAGGCGGCCGGCTTGAGATCCGTAGTGTTGGCGGAGCCTTTGCGCTTGCCGAAATAAACGCTGATGCCCAGTCCCTGGTCGCGGGTGTGCTCAATGGTCTCGACTTCCCCAAGCCGTACGGTCAGGGACAGTCCCGCGCTGCTGGATACGGCGGCATCCGCAGCGCTGGCGCCCTGCTTTCGGGCTTCGGCCAACAGATCGGCAACCATGGATTCCAGCTGTTCCACGCTGTTCATACTGCGGTACCTCCCACGGTGATTTCATCCACTTTCATGGTGGGTTGGCCCACGCCTACGGGTACGCTCTGACCGTCCTTGCCGCAGGTTCCCACGCCCTGGTCCAGCGCCAGATCGTTGCCCAGCATGCTCACCCGGGTAAGCACCTCCGGGCCGTTGCCAATGAGGGTGGCTCCTTTCACCGGCGCGGTAATCCTGCCGTCTTCGATGAGATAGGCTTCACTCAGGGAGAAGACGAATTTGCCGGAGGTGATGTCCACCTGGCCGCCAGCGAAGTTTACCGCGTAGAGTCCTTTTTTCACCGAGCGAATGATCTCTTCCGGTTCCTGCTGGCCTGGCAGCATATAGGTGTTGGTCATGCGCGGCAACGGCAGACAGGCATAGGATTCGCGCCGCCCGTTGCCCGTGGGTTGCATGCCCATGAGACGGGCATTGAGTTTGTCCTGCATGTAGCCTTTGAGGACGCCATTCTCTATGAGCATGGTGTTGCTGGTCGGTGTTCCTTCATCGTCCACGGTAAGTGATCCGCGTCGTCCCGGCAGGGTGCCGTCATCGACTACGGTACACAGGGAAGAGGCTACTTTCTCGCCAATGCGCCCGGCGAAGGCAGACAGACCCTTGCGGTTGAAATCGCCTTCCAGTCCGTGTCCAACAGCCTCATGCAGAAGGATACCGGGCCAGCCGGAACCCAGTACCACGGTCATGGCGCCTGCGGGCGTGTCTACCGCTTCCAGGTTTACCAACGCCTGGCGCACCGCTTCCCTTGCATAGCCCAGACCCCGCTCCTGTTGCAGGAAGTAATCCAGGGAGCCCCGGCAGCCGCCACCGCTGCCGGCCTGTTCGCGGCGGCCATCCTGTTCGACAATGACATTCACATAGCAAAGCACCAGGGGCCGCAGGTCGGCGGCAAGACGGCCTTCGTTGTCCATGATCAATATGGTGTCATGGCTTGCAACCAGATTTACGCTGACTTGCCGCACCCGCGGGTCAGCCGCCCTGGCAGTTTCATCCAGCTTCTTCATGAGCTGGATCTTGTCCTCGTCAGGCAGGCTTTGCAGGGGATTTGCCGCGGGATAAAGCGGCTGCTGCGGTTTTTCTCCCGTCACCGCGAGGCTTTGGTTTTCTCCGGCTCGGGTGATGGCATGAGCGCATGAGGCGGCTTCCAGCAGATTTTCCAGATGCAGGTCCTCCGTATAGGCGAAACCGGTTTTGTCGCCGCTGATGGCGCGCAGCCCGGCGCCCTGTTCCAGGTTGAAGCTGCCTTCGCGGATGATGCCATCGTCCAGCACCCAGGATTCCTGGCGGCTGTATTGAAAAAACAAATCTGCTGCGTCGAGTCGGCTGCTCATGAGGCGGCTCATGATGTGTTGCAGTTTGCCGTCGTCGATGCCAACGGGAGACAGCAGGGTCTCTCTGGCGAGATCAAGGGGATTGCTCATGGTCTGGAATGCCGGGTTATTTGCAGTGGATGCGTCGATGTTGCAGGCTGGGGAAGTTGCGTCGCGTGGCGTCGAGAAACTCCCGGTCGATCTCCGCGATCACCGGGCCGTTGCCGCTGGTCTGTTCCGCGAGTTTGCTGCCCCAGGGGTCGATGATCATGCTGTGTCCCCAGGTCTTGCGTCCGCTGATATGGAAGCCACCCTGGGCCGCAGCCAGTATGTGACAGAGATTTTCAATGGCGCGGGCGCGCAGCAGTACATCCCAGTGCGCCTCGCCGGTCATGGCGGTAAAGGCCGCGGGCAGCGCAAGAATCTCCACATCCTTATCCAGCATTGCGCGGTACATCTCCGGGAAGCGCAGGTCGTAGCACACGGATAGCCCCAGTCGTCCGAAGGGGGTGTCCACCACGCACAGCTCGGTGCCAGGCTCGATGGTTTCCGATTCGACATACTGTTCATCGGTTTGCACCAGATTCACATCGAACAAATGCATCTTGTCATAGCGGGCCACACGTTCGCCGCGGTCGTTGTACAACAGGCAGGCGGCGCGCAGGCGCTGTCCGCCGGAGGAAGCGATGGGTACGGTGCCTCCTACCAGCCAAATGCCCAGTTTCTGTGCAGTCTGGGAAAGAAAATGCTGGATCGGACCATCATTGTCCTGTTCCCGGATTTTCTGCATGTCCTTGCAGCGTGCGCCCATGAAGGCGAAATTCTCCGGCAATACAATCAGGCGGCAGCCATCACGTGCGGCATGCTCGATGAAGCGTTCGGCTTCCAACAGGTTGGCGTTGACGTTGGAACCCGATGCGAGCTGGATGCAGGCGGCCTTGAATGTGGTTTCTGTCATGACGGGTTCAGAGTTTCTCTTGTTTCTGTTTCTGCCCCAAGAATACCATGTAGATGGACATTTGTCGGTTACTGGTCGAGTACCGAGGTGCTGGGCGGAGGCTCTTGCTCGCTGTCCAGCCGTGTGATTTTTGGCTCTTCCCAGGTGCCGCTGATGTTGTAGGTGATGCGCTGGGCCTTTTCCAGTTTTTTGGACAAAGCCTGTTGTGCCAGCAGCACGGCAACTCCGGCAGCGGGACCGCCGACGATGGCGCCGGCCACGGGGAGGGTGGCGTCAAGCCTGGGGGAAACGGAAAGTACCTGGTCATAGGTTTCATTGATCAGATCCACGCTGCCTGCGATCAGCAATGTTGCGGAAGGTCCGGAAACTTCCAGGTTGTTGGTGTACAGATAACCTGCATCCAGCTGAAAATTGCCCAGTATGGTGTCAAACGCCAGGCCCTCCTTGTACACATCCTTGAAGTCCAGTTTGAGGCGGCGCCCAAGACTCTGGAAATTGATCAGACCCAGAATCCGCGCCAGGCCGGGTTTGAAGTTCAGGAAACGTCCCCGAGCCATGTCCAGTTGCGCTTCGCCTTGCAGTCTTTGCGTGTCCAGTTGAAAAGGCGCGCCTGGCCAGCTCAGGTCGTAACTGAGATAGGTACGACTGCCGGAAAGGAATTCCTTGTGCAATGCCTTCTTCAACAGTTTACCCATGTCGTCTGTGGTGAGTGTTCCCTTGATCCAGGTCGTGCTGCCATGGGCGGCGGTTTCCCAGCTTCCCTGGGAAGACAGATCCAGCAGTTTTCCATGCAGTTCCAGCCTGTCCATGAGTTGATGATCCCCTTCCTGTTGGGTATGCAGTTCCAGCCTGCCAATGTCTGCGCCATTCAGGTACAGGGATTCGCTGCTGATGTCCAGGGAAGGGAAATTGCCGGGCAATACCTGAGTAAGAGTGTCTTCTGTGGCAGCTTTGTCCTTCTGGTCTGTTTCGGACAAGGTGTCCAGAGCCAGCCTTTCCAGGCGCAACAGCAGAGGACGGCTGTTCAAGTCAGTGGCAAAGCTCAGGTCACCCGTGAGCGCCTCGGAATTCAGCCTGCCTTTCCATAGCCTTCCCTGACGTTGCAGGTTCAGCTTGAACTTGCCTGCCTTGAGCGGGGGGGCTTCCAGAGTTCCGATGCTGACGAACAGGTTTTGCACAACACTGGCGTCCATGCCGGGAGTGTCCGCTTCCTGCAGTCGCGCCAGCCAGGGACGCAGTGGCAGGGAAGGCAGTTTGAGAAACAGATCGTTTCCCTGTTCGGTGTTGTTCAGGGTCAGGTTCAGGCGGTTTCCATACTCTACGGTGGTGTGAGGTTGATCGGCATTCAGTTCCGTATTGAACTTGAGAGGAATACTGTCCGTGGCGTTTTTTCCCAACGGTGCGGGCAGGGCTACGCTCATGCCCTTCAGGGTGCTGTGAATCTGCAATTGAGTGGGTGTGTCGGGATGAGCCAGTCCCGGAACTTTCAGCGAAATATCCAGGTCGGCGTCGCCGTTGAGAGACAGGGGACGCAGCCAAGGGTATTGCGCCACGATGCCGGCAGCAGGCAAGTGACCATTGGCGCGGATGAGCATGCCTTGTTTCTCCGGTGAGATCGTTATGCCGAGGACACCTCCCAGGGCATTTCCCTGTAGTCCGTCAGCATGCAGACCCTGGTTATCGATCTTCAGGCTGCCCCTGATGTCATGCACGGCAAGCTGGTGGCGTTGCAGGATCAGCTTGTTGTTCTGCAGCTTCGCCACGGCGGAAAAGGCCACGCCCGGTTTTTCCCCGGGATGGCGGGAATGCAGGGGAATGTCGAGATCGAGCTGGAGTTCGATTCTGCCGTCCAATGCCATTCCCTGGATGCGTCTGGCGAAGCTGTGGCGCAGAGGGCTGTTTCGCAACAGGCGCAGGGGATCGTTGCCCGGTCCTCTGACCAGGCCGTGGATCTGAATGGGGGTAGGGGGCTTGAGAGACGAGATTCTGGCGCGGGCCTGGCTGATTGTGCTGGCGTAGAGATGTCCCTGGCTGGCGCGGATGTCGAGATCGTTGTTGTGGAAGCGCACATGCGCCTGTACCTTTTTCAAGGGCGGCCAGTCTTTCCGATAGTTCAGCTCCAGATCTTCCACGTCGAAGGCCACTTCGAAATGACCATCGTGGGTTTTGTGGAAAGGGAAATGTCCTTTGGCCAGAGGGCCGTGAAAAAGAAAACTGCCCTGGGTTACATGGCCAGAGACAATTGCCTTGTCCAGCCAGTTCACCAGGTGGGGTTTCATGATTCCCACCGGATAATAGCGCCCCGCATTGCGTCCGTTGCCATCATGGAAATCGGTCTGGATATCCATGATGGGCGGCTGTCCGGGCGTCTGTTCCACCTGCAGCCGGGTCAGAGTATGCAGGTCCGGTGTATCGAGCAGCAGTTGCCTGCCGTCCAGTCGCCAGCCGCCGTCGGGCCGGTGGGTCCAGTCCAGCTTCCCCTGCAGACGGCTGATATCCAGTGGTTCGCGAAACAGGGTTTTGAATTCCACTTCCGCCTGTTGCGTATCCAGATGGAGCTGTACCCGCTGTCCCTCCAGGGATATCCGGCCGCTGAAATTGCTGATGCCCGGCAGTTTCTCCGAGGGCCGCAGGGATACGCCCTGGAAGCGGGCCTGGATGGCCGGCTCGCTCAACAGGGGAGTGGAAGCGGAAGCACGCAGATTGTTCAGTTCCCCCGTGGGCGATAGTTGTTGCAGGGGTAATTTGACGAAACTGTTGTCCGCCAGCAGATGGCTCAGTGGCGCCAGGCTGCCAAGTGCAATGCGGGATACGCCCAGGCCCAGCCGCCCCTGGTGTTTTTGCAATGCCAGCCGTGTGTTTCCCCATGATCGTCCATCGATCTGCAATTGCAGATCCGCAATCTGCAGTTTCCAGTCGTCCGCACGCCTTTCATAGAGCAGATCACCCTGCAAACCGGAAAGATCCAGAGTGGCGCCATCCGCTGCGTGCAATTCCAGGCCATCGACGTTGAAGCGGATGCGGGTGGCGCTGTGGCTCCCGGATGTCCAGTAACTCCAAAGCTCATAACTCAACTGCAGGTTGGAAAGCAAATAATCCTCAGGTAGATAGGCCTGCAGAAATTTTTCTGATTGAAGCGCATTGCCCTTGGACCAGAAACGCCCGGACCAGTTCGCGCGAGTGATGGAACCTTCGATCTCTCCGCGTATCTGAAAGCCATCCTGGGCGGAATTGATGTGCAGGCTGCTGTGTCGTCCCCTGGTTGTCAGCCGTACGCTGAGATGTTCCTGGTGTACCGTGGTGTCTCGTTTGACATCCAGCCAGTCCAGGGTTGCATTCGTGAGATGGATATAGGCAGGAAGATTGACGCTGTGCCTGTGCTTGAGCAGACCCAGAATGCGGGTCTTGCCTTCGCGGTCGCGAAGCACCTGGATACGGGTGCCTTCAAGACGGATGTTCAGGGGTAGGTTGTCCCTCCAGTGCGCCAGGGCGCGCAGATTGATGCCCACCAGAGCGTCGCCCAAAGCCAGTTGCTCATGTTTGCCCAGGGTGAGCTGGCGTACCCAGATGCGTGGCGTGAGGCCGGCCCAATAGGTCTGGATGCGGGAAAAATGCACTGGCGTGCCGACCACCCGGCTGGCCAGGTCTTCGATGACTTCCTTGTGGGATTCGGCATAGAGAGCAAAACCGAAAGTCAGTACCTTGGCAATGGCGCCAACAATGATAAGCAGATACAGCAGCCGGGTTATGAGTGTGCCAATCCCTCTGAAGATGCTCCAGAACAACTCAGCACTCCCTGCTCACTGTGTTATACCAGCACCACATCATATTGTTCCTGGGTGTACAGGCTTTCCGCTTGCAGGCGTATGGGTTTGCCGATGAACTGTTCCAGCTCCGCCAGCTCCTGGGATTCCTCGTCGAGAAGACGGTCCACCACTTCCGGAGAGGCCAGTACCAGCAGCGACTGGCTTTCGAACTGGCGCGCTTCACGCAGGATTTCACGGAAAATCTCGTAACAGGTGGTTTCCGCGGTCTTGATGTAGCCGCGGCCATTGCAGGTTGGACAGTTGTCGCAAAGCACATGTTCCAAGGATTCACGGGTACGCTTGCGGGTCATTTCCACCAGTCCCAGGGACGATACTTCGCATACGGTGGTGCGGGCGTGATCGCGGGCCAGGCAGCGTTCCAGGGCGCGCATCACCTGGCGTTTGTGCTCGGCCTCGGCCATGTCGATGAAATCGATGATGATGATGCCGCCAAGGTTGCGCAGGCGCAGCTGCCGGCAGATGGCCTGGGCCGCTTCCAGATTGGTCTTGAAGATGGTTTCTTCCAGATTGTGATGTCCCACGAAACCGCCGGTATTGACGTCGATGGTGGTCATGGCCTCGGTCTGATCGACGATGAGATGGCCGCCGGATTTGAGATCCACTCGCCGCGCCAGGGCTTTCTGGATTTCGTCTTCCACATTGTACAGATCGAACAGAGGGCGTTCGCCAGGGTAATACTTCACCAGATCAGCAATATCCTTGTTGAATTCTTCGGCGAAATGCGCGGCTTTTTCCCAGGTGGACCGGGAGTCGATGCTGATTTTTTCCACCTCCGGGCCGGCCAGGTCGCGCAGGGCGCGCAGGGCCAGGGGCAGGTCTTCATGGACGATGCGAATGCTGTTGGTGGCGTGCGCTTTTTCCTGTATGGACTGCCACAGTCGCTGGAGAAAAATCATGTCCCGGCGCAATTCGTCGGCGTCGATGGTTTCCGCCGCTGTGCGGGCAATGAAGCCTCCCTGGAGGCCGCATTCTTCCGCGACTTCACGCAGAATCCTTTTCAGCCGATGACGTTCTTCCTCGTCCTCGATTTTCTGTGATACGCCGGTGGTGCTGCTGTTGGGCATGTACACCAGATAGCGGGAGGGTATGGAGATATTGGTGGTCAGGCGCGCGCCCTTGGAGCCCAGGGGGTCCTTGACCACCTGCACCACGATGTAACTGCCTTCCTGAACCAGTTGGGTGATGTCTGCGGATTTTTCGTTATGGTTGCTGCTGATGTCCGCCGCATGCAGAAAAGCCGCCCGGGCAAGACCGGCATCGACGAAAGCGGCCTGCATGCCCGGCAGCACCCGGCACACCTTGCCTTTGTAGATATTGCCTACCAGACCACGGTTGGCGGTGCGTTCGATCAGCACCTCCTGAACCACGCCGTTCTCGATGAGAGCGACGCGGGTTTCCGGCGGGGTGACATTGATAAGGATTTCCTCGCTCATGGGGTTATGTTACACCTTCAGCAACCCCGCCTCGGTGAGTAATTCTCCGGTTTCGAACAGGGGTAATCCCATGATGCCGGAGTAACTGCCGGATATTTTCTCGATGAACAGGGCGGCCAGTCCCTGAATCGCATAGCCGCCAGCCTTGTCCACAGGTTCTCCCGTGGCCCAGTAGCGCCGGGCCTGATCTTCACTGATGGCGCGAAAATTTACCTGGTTACGACTCAGACGGTAGCTTTCGCCCTTTGCGGTCAACAGGATTACTCCGCTGAGCACTTCATGCTGACGGCCGGAAAGGGCCATAAGCATCTGCACCGCATGTTCTTCATCGCGTGGCTTGCCCAGATGTGTGCCGTCCAGAACCACACAGGTGTCAGCCGCGAGTACAGGCGCCAGGGGATGCAGGGCGCGGCCCAGGTAGGCCTTTTCCCGAGTGATGCGTTCAACGAAGATTTCCGCGGGTTCATCCTTGCCCGGGGTTTCATCGATTTCCACCGGGGAGATCCTGTGGGCTATGCCGATCTGGGTCAGCAGCTCACTGCGGCGCGGAGAGCGGGAGGCGAGGACGATCATGACGCGTTTGCTTTCGCTTTTTCTTTTCCGACCTGCATCAGATATCGGTAGGCTGTGTAGTATTTGTAGATATTGGCTACATAGCGCACGGTTTCCCGTCCGACGATTTTGGCCGCGGCGACTTCCACGTTGCCGAACCAGCGATTGGGGTCCAGGCCCATTTTTTCCGCCAAGGCGCGCATTTTTCTGACCTTCGCCGGCCCGGCGTTGTAGGCCGCCCAGGAAAACGCCATGCGGTCGTTGGGGGAGATGGCGGGATCGGAAAAATAGCGGTCACGGAGGAAAGCCATGTAGCGGGCGCCGGCGTGAATATTGCTGTCTTCCGTGGTGATATCTGGTATGCCCACGTTCTTGTCCGCTGCGGTACTGGGCAGCAGTTGCATGATGCCTATGGCGCCCCGGTGGCTCTTGCGGTTCTGATCCAGCTCTGACTCCTGATAACCCTGTGCGGCCAGGGCCAGGGCGTCGAAGCCGTATTTGTCGCCATATTTGCTGAACAGGTTCAGCAGTTGCTCGAATTTTTTTCGTGCCTGTTCCCGCGCCGGGTTCTTGATCCAGCGGGTATTCTGATAGTAGCGCTTGATCAGCATGTTGCCCAGCAGACTGCCTTTTTTCACTTTCTTCCAGAAGCGTTGCAGGTCGGCGGCCAGTTCGGGGTTGTTGGCCCGCACCGCCCAGCCGAGGTAGTTGTCCCGGCTGATCGCAAGATTTTCCGCGACCTGGATATCAGGCAACACTTTCGCCCAGAGCTTCGCCTTGTAGTCATCCACAACGGTCATTTCGATTACCCCGGCATTGACCATTTCAAGAATGTCTTCGATGCTCAGCTGCGGGTCTGTGATTTCTATCTTGATGGGGGCAAGCCCCTGCCGGATAAACTCCTGATTCAGTGCCTTTAGATGTTCCAGGTAACTGCTGTTGGGCAGTATGTGCAGCTTGCGTCCCGCCAGTCCTTCCAGTTTGTCCGGAAGAGCAACCTTGTTATTGGCTACGATCAGCTCATTGATTTTGACTTTTCTAGCGGAAACAAAACGCAGGTTTTTCTTGCGTTCCGGCGTCTCGGTGAGGAAATGAGCGGCAATGTCACCCTTGCCGGCCTTCAGCCGGGGAATGAGCTCGGCAAAGGGCACGGGGATGGAAACGATATGAATGCGGTCGCTTTCCCGTTTGATTCCCGCATTGAGTTGTTTTTCGTATTCCCGCAGCAGCTCCACCTGTATTCCGCTGGGCTTGCCCTTGACGAAAAAAAAGTCGGTGGGACTGTACACCACCAGGGCGCGCAACAGGCGCCGCTTCTTCATTTGCGCAAGATCCCCGGTGTGGGGCTCCTCCAGTTTGAGAATGCCTGCTTCTTTGCTGCTCGCGGAGGATGACCACGGAACCAGCGGCGCCATTCCCAGGAGCAGAAAGATCAGTCCCGCAAAAAATCGGTTGAAGGAAAATGGAGTAAAAGAAGATGTGAATTTCTGTGGCGATCTGGACATGATTTGTTCGGTTTCCTGACAGAGTGCGGTGTTCAGCCTCGATGATAGGGGTGATTGCGCAGAATGCTCCATGCGCGATAGATCTGTTCCGCCACCACCACGCGCACCAACGGGTGTGGCAGGGTCAGTGGAGACAGGGACCAGAGCTGATTGGCCCGCTCCCGACATTCGGCGGCCAGTCCTTCAGGACCACCTACCAGCAGGGCGATATCCTGCCCCGAACCCAGCCAGTTGTCGAGCTGGCGGGAAAGATCCTCGGTGCTCCAGGATCGTCCTTTTACCTCCAGAGCGATGACCCGGCTTCCTTGCGGAATGGCCGCAAGCATGGCGTGTCCCTCGTCCCGGATGATGCGCCGGATATCTGCGTTCTTGCCCCGGTGTCTGGCGCTTATTTCCGTCAGTTTCAGGGCGCATTCGGGAGGCAGGCGCCGGGTGTATTCCTGATAGCCTTCTGCCACCCAACGAGGCATCTTGTCGCCGACGGCAATGAGGTTGATGATCATGGGGAATGATTTTACACCGGGAAGATGATCCGTGGGGATGCTTCTTGAAGGCCGCTCAAAGGGAATAGGGCATCTCGAAAAATCGAGAATGCCCGAGTGGGACAGGGATGTCCCACCATTTTCAATCACCACAAGTGATTGAAAATGTGAGCAAAGAGGAAATCG
>Ga0256841_1003498_pt1 | contig 11716 bp, 7 predicted proteins | sample 356308metaG_FD_185971 | JGI IMG/M metagenome (GOLD analysis project Ga0256841, IMG submission 185971) | Hydrothermal vent microbial communities from Mid Atlantic Ridge, Atlantic Ocean - 356-308 | ecosystem: Environmental > Aquatic > Marine > Hydrothermal vents | place: Atlantic Ocean: Mid...
TCCCCTCGGGCGATGGCCGGCAGCCAGCGGGCCTTCTGCTCCGGGCTGCCGTAGTGGAGGATCAGCCCTGTGGGGCCGAAGTTGTGGTCCACCACCAGCCGGCCGCTGATGCCGCAGCTCTCGGCCACCGCCTCCACAGCCAGGAGCGCCTCCAGGGGCGTGCGGCCGCGCCCGCCGTGCTCCTCCGGGATCACCAGGCCGAAGAGGCCGAAATCGGCCAGCTTCTGCACGTGGGTCCGGTCCACCTGCTCCGTTTCGTCCCACTGCCGGGCGAAGGGGGCCACTTCCGCCTGGGCGAAGGCCCGCACCTCCGCCTGCCACCGGCGTTCCTCCGGGGTGAAGTTCAGGTCCATGGGGTCCTCCTGGTGAACGTGGGGGGAAGGGCCGAGGACTCAGGGACGCCACTGGGGGTGGATGTCGTCCGCGGGGTTGTTCGTGAGGCGGCGCACGTTGCTGCCGTCCGCGTCCATGACGTAGATCTCGTTGTTGCCGTCCCGGTCGGAGATGAAGGCCAGCTGGCGGCCATCGGGCGACCAGTCCGGGTCCCCGTCCTGGGCGGGGTTCTGGGAGACGTTGGTCAGGCTGTTGTCCCGCAGGTCCAGGACGTAGATCTCCATGTTGCCGTCCCGGTCGCTCATGAAGGCGATGCGGTTGCCGTCGGGTGACCAGTCCGGGTTCATGTCCCGGGCGGGGTGGTTGGTCAGGTTCACTGGGCCCTGGTCCGGATCCCAGAGGTAGATCTCCAGGTTGCCGTCCCGTTTGCTCATGAAGACCATGCGCTGGCTGTCCGGCGCCCAGCTGGCGAAGAGATCCAGCCCCAGGCGGCCGGTCAGGCGTTTGGGGGGCAGCGCGCCCAGCACGTCCACCACCCAGATCTTGGTGTTGCCCGGCACCTCCAACTGGCCACCTTCCCCGGGGACGATGTAGGTGCGGTTGGAGGAGAAGAGGATCAGGGAGCCGTCCGGGGACCAAGCCGGGACCACGCTGTAGTCCTCCACGGACTTGGTGAGCTGGGTCACCTGGCCGTCCTCCAGGTCCAGGATGAAGACATTGGGCGCGCCGCTGCGCTCGGAGGTGAAGGCCAGGCGCAGGCCATCCGGGGACCAGCTGGGGGTGCCGTCGTAGGCCGGGTGCTCGGTGAGATTGACCAGGTTGCTGCCGTCCGCGTCCATGAGGTAGACTTCTCCGTTGCCGTCTCGGTCCGTCTCGAAGGCGATCTGGGGTGGGTGAGGCGGCCGGGTGGGTGTGGGCGTGGCCGTGGGCCGGGGCCGGGCCGTGGGGGTGGCCGGAGGCGTCTCCGGTGCAGACGGGGATGCGCAGGCTGTCAGCAACGGGGTGAGCAACAGAGTGAGCAGCAGGGTGAGCAGGATGGATTTGGTAGACATGGTCCCTTTCAAAGCGGCATGGTGAACAGGTCCAGACGGACAAGTACGGGCGTGGTGATCACGCCCGTACATTTTCCGTCACGGTATCGATCTGCGCCAAACTGCGCCAGCCCTCGGGCTACCCCTCGCCCCGCAGCCGGGGGTCGAAGGCGTCCCGCAGGCCGTCGCCCATGAAGTTGAAGGCCAGGGTGGTCAGGGTCAAGGCGATGGCCGGGACGAAGAGCTGGTGGGGATAGGTGCGCAGGGCCGGGTAGGCCTCGGAGATCATCAGCCCCCAGCTGGGCGTGGGCGGGTTCACCCCCAGGCCGATGAAGCTCAGGAAGGCCTCCAGGAAGATGTAGCCCGGGATGGCCAGGGTCTCGGCCACGATGCAGGGCCCCAGGATGTTGGGCAGCAGATGTTTGCCCATGATGCGCAGGTTGGTCGCCCCCACGGAGCGGGCCGCCTCCACGAACTCCTTCTGCTTGTACGAGAGGGTCTGCCCTCGGGCGATGCGGGCCATGCCCAGCCAGTTGAGCATGCCGATGGCGATGAAGAGGAAGAACATGCCCCCCATGGCCTTGTCCAGGCCGATCAGGATGTCGGCCAGCCCGCCTTCCCCGCGCCGGGAAAGGGATTTGAAGTAGACCTGCATGAGGATGATGAAGATGATGATGGGGAAGCCGTAGAGAAAGTCCACGGTGCGCATCATCAGGTTGTCGATGGCGGGTCGCGAATAGCCGGAGATGAGTCCGTAGATCAGCCCGATGATCAGGCTCACCGTGGCGGCCACGAAGGCCACAGCCAGGGAGATCCGGGTGCCGTAGAGGGTGCGGCTGAGGATGTCCCGGCCCAGGTAGTCCGTGCCCAGCAGGTAGAGATTCCCGTCCTCGGTGCGGGTCATGGGCGGGGCGTTCACGTAGATGAAGTTGGCCTCGCTGTAGTGGTAGGGGGCCAGCAGAGGCTGGGGCTTCTCTCCGGTGAAGAGGGTGAAGACGAAGGTGTCGGTGAAGACGGCCACCAGGATCAGCAGCACCAGGAAGATGGTGCTGAACATGGCCACCCGGTTCTTGCGAAACTGGCGGAAGGTGTCGGCCAGGGGGCTTCGGCCCCGCCTGGCGGATTCGATGGCTTTCTGGGCAATAGGGCTTGCGCTGGCAGCCATAAAAACTCCTTTCGCATGCAGGCCCTCGGCAGGAACCCTGCATGGTCGGTGGGTGGAACAGCAAGGGGACGGATCCGCGGGCTCTTCCCGGGCCGGCCCCGGCTCAATCGTAGCGGATCCGCGGATCCAGGAAGGCGTAGGCGATGTCCACGAGCAGGTTGGCCATCACCAGGAGCACCGCGTAGACCAGGGAGGCGCCCAGCACCACCGGGTAGTCCCGGTTGGTCACGCTCTGGACGAAGTGGCGGCCCATGCCGGGCAGACCGAAGATCTGCTCCACCACGAAGGAGCCGGTGACCACCGCCGCGAACATGGGCCCCAGGATGGTCACCACGGGGATCAGGGCGTTCTTCAGGGCGTGGATGAAGATCACCGCCCAGGAGGGCAACCCTTTGGCCCGGGCCGTGCGGATGTAGTCCTCCCGGATCACCTGGAGCAGGCTGGCGCGGGTCAGCCGAGCGATGCCGGCGGAGAGGCCGGTGCCGATGGTGATGGTGGGGAGGATGGCGTGGGTCCAGAAGCTCACCGAGGTCAGGGGCGGGATGATGCCGAAGTAAAACTCAGTGTAGTCCGCGCCCCAGCGGGCCACGGGCAGCCAGCCCAGCTTCAGCCCCACCAGCCAGATGAGGAAGGGCCCCAGGACGATGTTGGGGATGGAGACCCCCAGGATGGCGATGAAGGAGCTGAAATAGTCCAGGAAGCCGTTGTGGTTGATGGCGGCTACCACCCCGGCTGGTATGCCGATGATGAGCCCCAGGAGGATGGAGAGAATGCCCAGCTGGAATGAGATGGGAAATGATTGCGCCAGGATGTCGTTGACCGTCTGGGAGCGGCTGCGGAAGGAGGGCCCCAGGTCCCCCCGCAGGACGTCGGCCATGTACTTGGCGAACTGGACGGGCAGGGGATCGTCCAGGTTGTACTTGCGGGCCAGGTTCTTGCGCACGCTCTCGGGCAGGCTGCGGTCACCGGCAAAGTCGAAGGGGCCGCCGGGCAGGGCTCGGGCCATGACGAAGGTCACCAGGATGACCATGAAGAGCACAGGGATGGCCCAGAAGATGCGCCGGATGATGTACTGAGTCATGAAAGCTCATCCTTGCTGTGAAAGATGAATCGCTGTGAAAGACGGATCGCTGCGAACCTCCACGGAAATCCCAACAAGCTCCGTGGCTGTGGGCGAGAAACACCCACAGCCACGGAGCAGTCATCAGCAGGCCGACCAGAGGTCGCCGTTACTGCATGGCGGCCTTCTTGGCCTCCCAGTCCAGCTGCCACTGGTAGAGGTGCAGCTTGATGGGATCGTAGGTCCGTGTCAGCCACGGCTTGGTCACGTTCACGGTGGTGTAGTAGTAGATGGGCGCGATGGCCACGATCTCGTCCACGAGGAGCTGCTCGGCCCGCTTGTAGAGCGCCTTGGCCTCTTCCTCGCCGGCCACCTGGGCCTTGACGGTGGTCTCGTTGAACTCCTTGACCAGATCACCCACCTGCGGGTCGTCCTCGCTCATGCGCACCCGGTTGGCGCCGGCGTTGGTGTTGAAGACCTCGTGCACCCAGTTGTTGGCGTGGGGGTAGTCCGCGCACCAGCCCAGGCGGAAGACGTTGGGCTGATCCTCCAGGGGGCTGTCCTTGTCGATGGTCTTCAGGTAGACCCGCCACTCCTGGGTCTCGATGGTGACGTTCATCTCCGGGTAGGCGCTCTGCCACATGGCCTGGACGGCCTGGGCGATGCGGGCGTGGCCCTCGCTCACGTTGTGCATGAGCAGGACATCCAGGCCGCTGCCGTTGGGGAAGCCCGCCTCTTCCAGCAGGCCCTTGCCCATCTCCACCGCCGCGGCGTAGCCGGTGCCGCCCATGTCCTCAGGCAGGGCCCAAGGAGCCACCTCGGGATCCCCAGCCGGGGAGCCGAAGTTCAGGGGGTTGGTGAAGGTGTTGGCCGGGATCTGGCCGCCCTTGGTCACCTGCTCCACCAGGGTCTTGCGGTCGATGCCGGCGGAGAGGGCCTTGCGCACCCGCACGTCGTTGGTGGGGGCCTTCTCCATGATGAAGCCGTAGTAGTAGGTGCAGTTGATGGGGGCGTTGACGAACTCCTGGCTCAGCACCGGATCCGCCTTCACCCGGTCGATCTGCTCCAGGGGCACGCCCGAGGTGTCCAGCTCGTTGGATTCGTAGAGCGCGAAGGAGGTGGAGACCTCTTCGATCATCACGCCTTCCAGCCGCTCGATGTTGCTGGGCGCGTAGTCCGTGCCCCACAGAGGCCAGTTCTCGTTCTTCTCCAGGGTCAGGTGATCCCCGTGGATCCACTCGGTCATCACGTAGGCGCCGTTGGTGGCGATGAAGCCGGGCTCGATCCAGCGGTCACCCTTCTCCTCGATGACCCACTGGGGCATGGGGAAGGTCTGGGACATGCTGGCGATCTGGGGGAAGAAGCTGGCCGGCACCTTCAGGGTGAACTGCACGGTGTAGTCGTCCAGAGCGGTCACGCCCACAGCGTCGTAGAGCTCCTGGAAGTTCTCCGCCGCGGGGTCTGCGTTGTTCAGCTCCTCGGCGCCCTGGATGTAGTAGAGGATGTAGGCGTAGTCGGAGGCGGTGTTGGGATCCAGGGTGCGCTTCACGCCGTAGACCACATCGTGGGCGTTGACCATGCGGGGGTTGCCCTCATCGTCGGTGACCACCTCGGTCTCGCCCGTGGCCGGGTTGTAGACCACCCAGGGGATGTCGTCCCGCAGCTTGAAGGTCCAGACCGTCTTCTCGTCGTTGCTCTCCCAGCTGGTGGCCAGGGCGGGCACGGCCTCCTGGGTCTCGTCGTCCAGGTCGGTCAGGCCCATGAAGATGGAGCCGATCAGCGCGGAGGACGTGGTGTCGGTGGCCAGGGCCGGGTCCGCGGTGGGGGGTTCGGTGCCCCAGTTGTAGTTCACCGTGACCTTCTCCTCTTCCATCATGGTGGGCTCCGGCGTGGCCGTGACCACGATCACCTCCGGCGTCCCTTCCACGATGCGGGTGACCTCGACCACCTGGGGCTCGGCTGGGGCGGCCGGCTGCTGGGCCGGGCAGGCCGTGAGCACCAGGGCAGCCACCACCAGTACGGCCATGATCAGGTACGTTCGATAGTGTGTGCGCATGCACTTACCTCCTCGATTTGTGAAGATGTGGGGTTTATGGAATGTTCAACGATACAAGACAGACACGTGGGTGCAGGTTATTCCCTGGGCGTTGTCTGGACGTTGTCTGGGTGTTCGCCCGCTGGGCAAAAAGTTTCGTGGCCAACACTACGCCGGAGCCACGTCATCGCGTGGATGTCCGGGCCCGTGTACACCATCGGACGGGGGATCCGGTCCGGGCGAGTAGGGTCTGCCACGAAAGTTCTGCTGCAAGCGCAGGCCGAGCAGGGTCTGGTTACGAGTTTGCCGAACTCCTCCGAGTCGCCTGCCCGTCCATCCTTGTCTGGGTGCAGCGGCTGCCTGGGCTTGCCCCTTCGTGGTCGCAGGGCTGGGCCGGGGATTGGAACGAGACCCGGAAGCCTTGCAGACCGGCAACGGCTTTGTTGGCGTACACCACCCCCTTTCTCAAGGAATGCGTGGAGAGGGCACGGAAAAGCTCGGTTATGGGGAGCGCCATCGCTCCGGGATGAGTGCGTGCAGCGGCACTCATTTGATGCCAAGCCGGGGTCGGCTGTTACGCGACCGCGACGGTCGCTTCCTCCACCGGCTTCACCTCGTCGTAGAGGAAGCAGGCCACATAGTGGCCGTCCCCCAGGTCCGTGAAGGCGGGCTCCTTCTCCCGGCAGATGTCCATGACCCGGGGGCAGCGGGTGCAGAAATTGCAGCCTTTGGGCGGGTTGGCCGGGCTGGGCACGTCCCCTTCCAGGATGATGCGCTGGCGCTTCTTCTCGATCTGCGGGTCCGGGATGGGGACCGCGGAGAGAAGGGCCTGGGTGTAGGGGTGCATGGGGTTCTCGTAGAGCTCGTCCCGATCCGCCAGCTCTACGATCTTGCCCAGGTACATCACCGCGATGCGGTCCGAGATGTGGCGGACCACCGAGAGGTCATGGGCGATGAAGAGGTAGGTCAACCCCAGGTCGTTCTGCAGATCCTCCAGCAGGTTGATGATCTGGGCCTGGATGGAGACGTCCAGGGCAGAGATGGGCTCATCGCAGACGATGAAGGCCGGGTTCAGGGCCAGGGCCCGGGCCACGCCGATGCGCTGTCGCTGGCCGCCGGAGAACTCGTGGGGGTAGCGGTTGATGAAGTAGGGGTTGAGGCCCACGATCTTCAGCAGCTCCTGGACCCGCTCCTGGCGCTCCTTGCGGTTGCCGCCGATGTTGTGCACCTCCAGGGGTTCGGCGATGATGCTGCCCACGGTCATGCGCGGGTTCAAGGAGGCGTAGGGGTCCTGGAAGATCATCTGCATGCGCCGACGCATGCGGCGCAGCTCGCTGCCCTTCATGGTGGTCAGGTCCTGCCCTTCAAAGACCACCTTGCCGTCGGTGGGGCGATAGAGCTGGAGAATGGCTCGGCCGGTAGTGGACTTGCCACAACCCGACTCCCCCACCAGCCCCAGGGTCTCCCCTCGGTAGAGGTCAAAAGAGACGCCGTCCACCGCCTTGATGCTGCCCACCTGGCGCTGGATGATGATCCCCCGGGTGATGGGGAAATGCATCTTCAGATTGTCCACGTGGAGGATCACTTCTTTGCCGTCGGCGCCGTTGGCGGTGCTGGACGGGTTGGCCATGTTGGTTCCTGTGTCGCTCATTGCACTGTCCCTGTGGTCTCTTCTTCCCCTGTGGTCTCTTCTTCAGTGATGTACACGTCCACCTCGGAGATGTCCACCCAGCAGGCCACCTCGTGGCCAGGCTGCACCGTCTCCAAGGGTGGGTTCTCCTGCCAGCATTTGTCCATGGCGAACTCACAGCGAGGGGCGAAGGGGCAATGGCTGGGGGGGTCCAACAGATCCGGGGGCAGGCCTTCGATGGGGATCAGCCGCTTGCGTCGCCCCAGGTCCAGGCGAGGCACAGAGCGCAGCAGCCCCAGGGTGTAGGGATGGAGAGGGCGGCCGTAGAGGTCGTCCACCGAGGCCTTCTCCACGATGAAGCCAGCGTACATGACCAAGACCCGGTCGGCCATGCCGGCCACCACCCCCAGATCGTGGGTGATCCAGATGATGGCCATGCCCAGCTCCTGCTTCAGCCGCTCCACCAGGTCCACGATCTGGGCCTGGATGGTCACATCCAGGGCGGTGGTGGGCTCATCGGCGATGAGCAGCTGGGGGTTGCAGCTCAGGCCCATGGCGATCATCACCCGCTGGCGCATGCCGCCGGAGAACTGGTGGGGGTAGTCGTCCAGGCGGGCGCTGGCCCCTGGGATGCCCACCAGCTCCAGGAGCTCCACCGCCCGCTTGCGGCTCTCTTCCCGGCCCATGCCCAGATGCAGCTCCAGGGCCTCGGTGATCTGCCGACCAATGGTGAGCACCGGGTTCAGGGAGGTCATGGGGTCCTGGAAGATCATGGCGATGCGGTTGCCCCGGATGCGGCGCAGCTCATCCTCGCTCAGCTGGAGGAGGTCCTGGCCATCGAACCAGACCTCGCCGTCCACGATCTTGCCGGGTGGCTGGGGGATCAGCCGGATGAGGGACATGACGCTGACGCTCTTGCCACTCCCCGACTCCCCCACAATGGCCACGGTCTCGCCTTCGTTCACGTGGTAGGAGATGCCGTTCACCGCGTGGACGATGCCGTCCTGGGTGAAGAACTGGGTCTTCAGGTTGCGAACCTCTAACAGCTTTTTTGCCATACAGGCGCACTCCTCGTAGATGACGGGGTAACGATAAAGGCAGGGGCGCTTCCGGGGGTGCTGCGAGGACGGAAAAGAGCAGTCAGGTCCCAGGCGTCCTCATCTCCCGGGAAGCTCATCAGCCCGGGCCTGCTGGGGCGCTCAAGTTGCAGGCGCAACCTGGAACAGGCCGCGCGAGGACAGATGACGGGTGCAGTTGACAGGTGCAGGCAACAGGTTGTCGGTGTGAGAACGGCTGTGTTTTCGATGCTGTCTGGTGCAGCGGCGAGGGGGAATCGCAAGCCAGTGAACCCAGGGGAGGGAGATCGTTCCCGGCGCCACCTCTGTTGGCCTTCCGCCTGGGCAGAAGGGCCGGGGAGCTCCGCCCAAAGCCGCTTCGCCGACCCCGCTAGGGGCTGGGGAGGCCCGGGACCCAGAAGCGGGAAAGGGCCTGCTCGGCGTCTTCAGCCATGGCTGGCTCCCAGCTATCCTAGCAAGGTTTGAACGCTTTGTCAACTCGAAGCGAAAGCCCCAAGACAGCCCCCCAAAGGGCCTGGGATCGCCCTGGAACCGGTCTGGCGTCTCCCTCGGGCCTCTGCTACAATGGGGCCAACCTCGTTGTGTCCAGAGCCTGGATCCGACGAGGCCTTCCGCTCTGCCCTGCAGCGAAAATCCACAGGGAAAACCCACAGCAAAAACCCGCCAGGATCGCCCAGAAACCATGGCCGAAACACCCGCATCCCAGAGCAGCGCCATCCCCATCCCACCGCCGGAGGGCCCCTCGCGGCTGGTCTGGGCGGGGAAGGAGGCTCCTCAGCGGATCCGGACCGGCCCCCTCCGCCTGGTGGAGACCTTCCAGCCCAGGGAGCGGACGGATCTTCCCCTCGCCACGGCCCAGCCCAACTGCCTGATCCACGGGGACAACCGGGAGAGCCTGGCCCATCTCCTGGCCCAGGGCTACGAGGGGAAGATCCAGCTCATCTACATCGATCCCCCTTTCCACACGGGCAACGCCTTCCACAGCCGGGTCCAGCTTCGGGGACGGGACGAGCGCACGGGAAACCCCGGCGGCCCGGTCCTGGGCCAGCGGGTCCAGTACTCCGACGCCTGGGCCGAGGAGGGCTACCTCCAGTTCATGTACGAACGGCTGCTCCTCCTCCGCCCCCTCCTGAGGCCCCAGGGCGTCCTCTGGCTCCACTGCGATCACCGCCGCCAGGCCCACCTGCTCCTTCTGCTGGAGGAGGTCTTCGGGCCGGCCAACTACCTGAACACGGTGACCTGGCGCAGCCAGGTGGCCCGGGGCGCCAAGGTGCGGGCCTTCTACTTCCCCCGCAGCAGCCATTTCCTTCACATCTTCGCCCGGGACCGGAGCGCCGGCCCCACCTGGCATCGCCCCCAGCGGGAGGTGGTCTTCACCCGAGCCGAGGCCGCCCTGCGCTTCATGGAGGACGAGGGGGGCTTCTTCCGCACCTCCCACCCGGGCGCCTACAGCTTCGAGAAGCTGGTGGAGCTGCACCGCCAGGGCCGCATCTACGCCCCCTACGGCGGCCAGGTCGTGGTGGACCCGGAGCAGCGCCGGGTCTACGCCTCCAACGGGGGCAACATCGGCATCAAGTACTACCTGGAGCGCCGAGGTCGGGACCGCTTCGTGGCCCGGCGGGCCGTGGACAACATCTGGGACGACATCCCCGGCCTGGGCACGGTGCCCAGCGAGGACGTGAACTACCCCACCCAGAAGACGGAGGCCCTGCTCCGACGCATCGTCGAGACCAGCAGCGAGCCGGGGGATCTGGTCCTGGACGCCTTCGCGGGTTCGGGCACCACCCTGGCCGTGGCCCAGGCCCTGGATCGACCCTGGATCGGCTGCGACGTGAGCTTGGGCGCCATCCAGACCTGCACCCGGCGCCTGCAGCGGCGGATCCAGGAGCAGCTGGCCGCCGAGCCCCGGCCCTCCTTGAAGAGCCCCCCGTGTTTCGCGGTCTACCGGACCCCAGGCGCAGATGCCTCGCCCCAGCCCGGATCGGCCCAGCCTGACTCTCCCCTCCAGGTGGCCGTCCGCTGGGAGCGGCAGGGGAACCAGCTGACCATCACCCTGGAGTCCGTCCACAACCCGGCCCTGGAAGCCCCCCTGGCGGACTGGCGGACCAGCGTCCTCTCTGTGGCTGTGGACCCAGCCTACGACGGCCAGGTCTTCCGGGCCGTCCACGCGGACGCGCCCAAGGGCAAAGGTCGGCTGGTCCAGGGCCGCTACCGCATCCCCCTGCCGCCCGGCCCGGCTCGGGTGGCGATCAAGGTGGTGGACATGTTGGGCCAGGAGGCCACGGTGGAGAGGGCGCTTTGAACCTCTCTCGGGGTCTCTTCCCTTGAATCTCCTCGAACCTTGAAACTCCTCGGACCTTGAATCTCCTCGGAATCTGGCCAGCTTCTGAAGAGATCTCCCACCACCCCGCGTCCAACCACCGTGCATTCCCCCATTCCCCCAAGTGGATGCTATAATCTCCCCATGAGCATTCACGTCCTCCCACCCGAAGTGGTGGGCAAGATCGCCGCCGGCGAGGTGGTGGAGCGCCCGGCCAACGTGGCCAAGGAGCTCATCGAGAACAGCCTGGATGCCGGCGCCACGGAGATCCGGGTGGAGATCCGGGAGGGAGGCCAGCGTCTCCTGCGGGTGACGGACAACGGCCACGGCATCCCGGCGGAGGAGGCCCCGCTGGCCGTGCAGCACCACGCCACCAGCAAGCTCCAGCGGGCCGAGGACCTGGACCACATCGCCACCTTCGGCTTCCGGGGGGAGGCCCTCTACAGCATCGCCGCGGTCAGCCACCTGACCCTGGCCACCCGCCACCGGGAGGAGGAGTTCGGCGTCCAGCTGCGGGTGGAAGGGGGCGAGCTGGTGGCCCAGAGTCGGGCCGGCCTGCCTGTAGGGACGGTGGTCACCGTGGAGCACCTCTTCTTCAACACCCCCGCCCGGCGCAAGTTCCTGCGCAAGCCGGCCACGGAAGCCGGCCACATCGCCGCCATCGTCCAGCGCTATGCCCTGGCCCACCCGGAACGCCGATTCAGCTTTGTCAGCGAGGGGCGGCTCCTCTTCCAGTCCACCGGCAGCGGCCAGGTCTTCGACGTGCTGGTGAAGATCCACGGCCTGGAGAAGGCCCGGCAGATGGTCCCCCTGGCCCCAGAGGGCGGGCCCGCCCAGGGGGGAGAGCCGGGGGAGGTGGACTTCATGGGGCTGGACGAGTTCGGCGCCCTGGCCCAGCCCCCGGCTGGGACGGTCCCCGGCGCGGCTGGCTCCGGGGGAATCCAGGTCTCCGGCTACGTGAGCCTGCCCACCTGGACCAAGGCCAACCGCAGCCACATCGACCTCTTCGTGAACCGCCGCTACATCGAAGACCGCAGCCTGACCCACGCGGTGGTCCAGGCCTACC
>Ga0256841_1003500_pt1 | contig 11712 bp, 6 predicted proteins | sample 356308metaG_FD_185971 | JGI IMG/M metagenome (GOLD analysis project Ga0256841, IMG submission 185971) | Hydrothermal vent microbial communities from Mid Atlantic Ridge, Atlantic Ocean - 356-308 | ecosystem: Environmental > Aquatic > Marine > Hydrothermal vents | place: Atlantic Ocean: Mid...
AGTTGAGAACCAGCTTCACAGCTTTTTGATTATTTACAAAAGTAGACCCTATTTCTTTGAAACCAGCGGCTTTTGCAATGGATCTGAAAGGAAAATTTTCAGGCCTTGTATGAGCGATTATTCTGCAACCTGGAAATTCTGATCGTATGGCGTCACAGCCGGAAATAAGGACGTGGATGCTTAGTTTTCTTTTCCTGAATTCAGGACACAGGTTGATTCCAATTTCCCAGGTTTTTGAATCAACCTGTTGAAATCTGCAGAGGCCCATAGGTGTTTTTTGATACGTTGCAATGAACAAACGTCTGGAAGGACTCATTAACTGTTTAGAAAACCATCTGGAGTGTTCTTTTTTTGAAATTGGCTCTGTGTTGAAAGACATTCTTCTCGTCAGAGGATCGTTTGCCCAGTTGAGAATGATTAGAGCATCTTTTTCTACAACGGATCTGAGTTCTATTTCTTTCATGTTCAGCCGGCCCTTCAAGTAAAAAGGATTGGATTTCTGAGAACTCAAAAGATACCATCCATGACATCATGGATACGAGACAAATTAAAGAAATCATGCCAGAGATAATAAGAATTGCATGTAAAGCAGGTGAAAAAATATTAGAGGTCAAACAAAGGGCCTTGGAACGGGTAGAATTCAAAATAGATGGTTCTCCTGTAACCATGGCTGATCGACTAGCCCACGAAGAAATCAAAATGGGTATCGAGAGAATATCTTCTTTGCCAATTCTTAGTGAAGAAGGAGACCTTGAAAAGGTCAAGGATGAGATTTCGAAATCTTCTGATGAATTGTTTTGGCTGGTGGATCCTTTAGATGGAACGAAGGAATTTTTAAAGGAATTGGGTGAATATACCGTAAACATTGCTCTGGTTAAATCAAATACGCCAATATTGGGGGTGATCCAGGCGCCGGAACTCGAAACTGTATGGAGTTCGTTATCCGGAAGGGGAGCATTTGTAAAAAGAAAAGGTAAAAATTCTGAAAGGATCGAAGCAAGTCACGAGGTTTCCAAGATAAGAGTAGTTGCCTCGAGATCCCATTTTTCAGATGAGACCAAGCGATTTGTTAACTCAATTGAAAAACATTTTGGCCAAGTTGAGTTGGTTCACAAAGGAAGTTCTTTAAAGTTATGTGTTCTTGCTGAAGGGCAAGCAGAGATTTATCCAAGAATTGGACCTACCATGATCTGGGATACTGCTGCCGGCTATGCTGTGGCAAAGGAAGCTGGGTGTGAACTAACCGATCTCCAGGGGCAACCTCTGTCATACGCACCAACGGGAGATCTCAGGCAGAAAAATTTTATCGCATATACAAGGATGACATCTAAGGTATCAAAGGTAGTGGAAGAAATTTTAGATTCGCGTTAGATATTCTAAGGGGTTTTATTACCATGCCTTATAAAAAGCGCAAGATGCACTCTGATGGAAACCACGCGTTTGGACCAAGGACGAGTCTTCCATTGGAAATATCCATCTATTCACTTGTGATATTGACACCTCTTGCGTTGGGAACAGTTCACGTATCCACAACGTCTGTGATGTTGATGATATCCATTCTTTCGTTTGTTCTCCTTTTGATTCGTACGAAAAAAAGATCTGCACCTTTTAGAATATTTCCCATGGGCCTGGTGTTGTTGATCACATGCGCCTGGACTCTGTTTCAGGTGATTCCATTACCAATGTGGCTGGTAAAGGTAATCAGCCCCAGTGCCTGGGATGTTTATGATAAGGTTTTATCTGGAACCAAACTTGCCGGTCAATGGAGACCTGTTAGTTTATCACCTCCATCGACCGTTATGCAGTTGATGAAGTTATTGGCTGTCAGTTTTGTTTTTCTGGTTGTGGTCAACTATTTCAGGGATCGACACAGGGCCAGGAGACTGCTGAAAATTGTCGCATGGAGCGGTCTCGTGGTAGCACTCATAGGTTTTTTCAGCAAATTATTCATGATAAAAAATATTCTTGGATTTTATCCATTACCCAGGACGGGTGATTTTTTCTTCTCCACTTTCATCAATCCTAACCACCTCTCCGGATTTTTGCTGCTATGCGCACCTGTTTCATTGGGTTTGAGTCTATCTGGCAGAAGCAGGCAGGACAGGGCACTGTTTGGATTCATGGCATTGATAATGGGAGTTGGTGTGTTCATGTCCCTTTCGAGAGGCGGCATGGTGGCGTTGATTGCAGCTTTTTGTTTTTTACTGGTGTTTGCCTCTACCCGGAAATCGAGACGATTGAGACATGCAGCAATTGTCCAGGCAATCACGGCGGCAGTACTGGTGGTGGCAGGATACCTGGCCTATGATTCAATCATTTCGGAACTCAGATCCGTTGGAGATATAAACGCGGTGGAAGAAGAAGTAAAGATTCAATCATGGGCTGCAGTGGGTCCTATGATAGCAGATCATGCAATTACAGGAATAGGCAAAGGAGCTTATGCAACCGTTTATCCCAGGTACAAGACGTTGCTGAATAACAGCACCTTTACCCATGCGGAAAACGAGACACTGCAGTATCTGGCGGATTATGGAATAGTCGTTGGAGGCCTATTTATATTGACTCTTTTGGGAAGCTTTATACTGTCACTCAAACGAGCTAAGACGTCGTTTTCAATGGGTGGAGTTTTAGCGGGATTGTTTGGATGTTTGCTTCAAAACCAGGTGGATTTCAGTCTCGAAACAGGCGCTGTCATGTTGGTTTTTTTTACATTACTGGGAGTAGCTGTAGCAGCGCCTCTGTACCGGGCGGGACGACCGACCAAATTCGAGATGAAATGGAGAATTTCGAAATTCGGCTCTTGGGGATTGGTTGGATTTGCTCTGGTCTTATCAATAGCAGGCACATGGTATGCTTCCAGATACGAACTACATAAGCTTACTGGAAAATTACAGAAACTTGAAGAAACCAGGATTCCTGCTGAACCGTACGATGGAAGCGAATTTGGAAATGCCGCAGGTATGTTGATGGACCACCACCCTTCGGATTATTTTCCTGAGTTAGTCTTGGCAAGAGCGTACCTTCGCGGTATTAGCCCGAATATTAAAAAGGCGATTCATTGGCTTTCCGTTTCCATGTTTTTAAATCCCACCGAGCCGCAGGTTCACAGGATGGCTGCAAGGGCTTTGTTCCTGGCAGGGGTTACGAAACAGGCGGTGATAGAGTACAGGCTTGCAGCCAAGTATGATCCAACTCTTTTGAGTACTACCTCCAAGGAGGTACTGGCTTTGTCAGGGGATACGGATTTGGTTATAGAAGCTACACCGAAAAACGAATCGTCTCTGCTGATGATATCGAATATTATGAGGAGGAAAGGGAAGAAAAAGGCTGCCATGAAAGCAGCCCGGATGGCTTTTGAAAAAAACTCCTCATCGTTGAAAGCCTTGGATTTACTTTCAAGCTTGGCTTTTGATGCTGGAAATTTCAAGGAAGCTCAGGATTTTGCTCATCAGGCGGTAAATGTGGATCCCCAACACGACTTTGGGTGGATTATGCAGGCGAGGATATTTTCCAGACAGGGAAATCTTAAAAAATCCGAAGAGGTTCTCAAGCAAGGGTGGTCACATATCCCTGACTCGACAAACATCGCTTATAAAATGGTAGACCTTTACTTGAGGGATAAGCGATACAAAGAAGCGCAAGATGTTGCTTCCCAGATGCGTTCATTTGTTTCTTCTGATGATCGATCTCAGGCAAGTTTACTGATGTTATTAGGAAGAATCAAAGAAGCAAGACAGATGTATTTCGATGCCAGAAAATATTACCAGGAAGCCTGTCAGCTTCGACCATCATATCTTCCTTATCTATACCGCCTTGGGTTTATGGAAGAAAAGTTGGGAGCGTGGGATCAGGCTGAATCCATCTACCAGAGACTCAAGGATCAAAAATTCAAAGAAGATGAGATGGAAGAAAAAATAGATCTTGTCCAACGGGCAAGAAAAATCGAACAGGACAAGGCTATGTGGAAAAAATACATCGAACCAGAGGAGAAAAAGGAAAAGAATCTGCAGCCTTGATTAGTGATAAAATTATGGTTGACGTACCACAAGGGAATCTATAATAGTTGAAGACACGGGGGACAAATCGAAATTGAGGGATTCATAGGAGTTTGGATGGGTGCTTATGACAGGCCTAGTTGGCGAGAGATAGACAGAAGGAAAGATGGTTCCTCCGGGAAAAGGAGAAATCGTCGTGATCGCAAGGAAAAGCGGGAACACTCCACCAGGTATGATAAGTACAAAGCGGACCTGAATAGGTTGTTCGATCAGGGTCTGGCTGGAGAACTTCTCAAGAAGAGTGGTAAATCCACAGATAATTCCGTTGCTGAAAAAACCTCGAAAACGAAAAAGTCCAAGGGAGTTCTCCGAAGAAAAGGAAGCGGAAGAATTCCTAAGACTGGAAAAAAAGCAGCTTCCAGATTTAAGCTGATCAGGGCAGTGATAGACGCTGGTGATACCACTGATCTCGTTGCTGCAATAGATGAACTCGTTCAGGGCTTTGGGCTGCCGGACGACTGGGATGTTCTTGTAAGAGTTTTGGAATATCCAGATGAAGCTCTTGTGAGCAAAGCCATGACGCGCATGATGGATATCCTTGCAACGAAAGTAAAGATATCGAGAAAAGCGAGTCTCAAAGAGAGACTAAGAAGTATTAGTCAGACAGCTTCGGACATGGACGTGCGGAAAAAGGCCGAAGAGTTGGAAGACTTGCTTTAAGCAAGTCAGTCTTCCATCATTTTCTCCATCGTGTCTTCGGTTCTTGCCAGGCCGATTTTGGCAACGACTTCTTTTACCTTAGGGTACTCTTGAAGAATCTGCAGAACATCTTTCTTTGGGATCTTGAGCACAGAAAGATCTCCACGCGCCAGTACCGTAGCTGAGCGAGGTTGATCGGTGATTACTGCCATCTCTCCGAAAAAAGCGCCGTCTGTAAGCTCAGCAACTTTTTTTTCCTCTCCGAAGTTGTCAGCCACCACTGAAGCAATACCTGACACTATTATATAGAGCGAATCGCCAGGATCTCCTTCCTTGACCACGGTCTGCCCATCATTGAATGTCGTGGGTAGGGCTGCGGCGAGTAATTTTCTTCGTCCCTTGGAATCAAGCATACGTAAGAACCGTGCATTGGAAAAAAATCGCAGCGTTTCTTCTATATCAGCCATATCTTTCTCCCTTTTTCCCGTTGAAAGCTTCGACTCATATTCTCATGAGGTGATGTTTCCAGTCAACTTCGAGCACCATGTCAAAGTTCACCCAGGTGGGTTTTGTAATACCCATACATTTATGAATATCAGTGTATTTTTGTAGTAATAACGCCTGTAAATTCAAAAAGTTATTTTTTAGTCAAAAAAATTCGTCCGGTCCATCTCTTGCATTAACTCAACAAGACGTAAAAAGGCGCAAAAAGGCACAGGAGTCGCCGGAGGTGTCAGCATGAATGCCATGGTCATCAATGCGGAAGTTCCCGAAGAGATAATCGAGAGCTTTTTAGGAAGAATGAGCGCACCTCAGAAGGACTCAGATGTTGTGTTGGGACACGGCATGGGAAAAAAATGGGCTATTTTGGGTTTAGTGATAGGTCTGTGTATGGGCCTGGTTTTCTATCTCATCGTGGATACAAATGATAGCAACAAGGTCAAATATGTTGTTCAAACAGAGAGTGCAAATGTATCTGGTTCACAACTTTCACTAGTAAAGAAAACATCAATCATACCAGAGCAAATCTTACAAAAGCTAAGTGACGAGAAATCATTGCCTGAAGTTACATCGGAACATAAACCGGAACATAAATCGAAACATAGAGAGTCGAAAGTCTCACTGGTTGAGCCAAAAAAGAAAAGAAAAATAAAGCATGTTCATACCAGGGTGCCTAAAAAGTTGCTGAGAAGAGGATGGCGTTTGTATTCGCAGGGAAATTATCAATCAGCAGCCGTTGCTTTCGGACGGGCTGTTCATTCAAGTCCCAGGCATACCGGAGGATATTATGGACTGGCCCTGTGTTTGTTTGAACAGGGAAAAGAGGATATTGCATTGAGGGTTTTGGAAAAGGGTTCGAAAAAAGTAGGTCCAAAGGCTGGGCTGTGGGTCTTGGCTGGATCTATTTATCAATGGATGGGAAAAGAAAGAATGGCAAGGATAGCATATCATAGGTATTTGAAAAACAACCCACACGGAGCATATGCGAGGGACGTCAGGGTTATTCTTTCAAGAAAGCACCTTCCCAAACTCCTTCCGTTCGACGACGATCTACCTGATGAACTTCAGTCTCATTAGATCAATAGTGTATAAACCATCATTGCTGGCAAGCTTCAGGATTAGAGAATAGCAAAGGGAATCCAAGTTTGATTTCCATGTTCATGGCTGAGGTTAGCAAGTCAAGGCTTGTTTGATTGTCAGGGGAAAGCTCAAGGGCCAAGTTTGCTGCAGCCAAAGCATGGGCTGGTCTTTTATCTTGCATGTATGCCATGGCCAACATGTTGAGAAGACCAGTATTTGGTCCCAATACAAAAATCATCTCTTCCAGGACCGCCGCGGCTTTTGCGCCTTTTTTTTGTATTAAAAGCGATTTGCTCAAGATCCACCTAAGGCTGAAGCCGTCCTTTGCTCCTCGGTATTTTTTCCTGTCGATGGAAAGAGCAGCAGTACATGAATATGCAGCTCCGCCGATGTTTCCTTTCAGGGCCTGAGCATAGGCCAGATTATTCCAGCATTCGATACAGTGCGGTTGAAGAATGAGAGATTCTACGAAGAGGCGAATTTCGTCTGACCATTTTTCAGATTCTTTTCTTGATAAAAAAGCCAGAAGCAGTATCAGCAAGACAAAAGTTACACTCGATATCACGGAAAGAAATCTTTTTGTCGCGATGGTTTTGTGTAGGGATAAGAATATCCATGCAAGTGTGCAAGCAGCAAAAATTGTTGGAAGATAAAGATATCTGTCCGCTCTTGGGTGGATGAGGACAACGGCTTGAGATACCGGGCCCACTGCCAGTAGCCATCCAAGTGAGCATATAAACAATAATGGGTGCTTTTTTATTTTCCAAACTCCTACAGCGAACCACGATATCCATACTAGTGGGCCCGCAATCGCGGCTACAGAAGGACCATTTCTGATCACCACCGTATCTGCGACAGTCATGCCGGAAGGTAAAAAGCTCATCCACAGATTGTGGCCGAACAAATAAAGAATGGTCCACATCCCAAGTCCGTGCTTGTGAGAAAATTGTGATAAATTGATATCGGAGACAATCAGGAAACGCCAGACCAATGCCAGAGTTACCAGCAAGCCGGGTAGCCAGCAGGCATTATAAACACTAGCCAATGCTTTTTTATTATTTTGGTAGTTCAATGAAAATGCAACCACAGCCATAATCGGTACCGCGACTATGCCGGATTCTTTGGACCATAAGGCAAAAATCGCCATGATGCCGGCGGCGGCCTTCATTACAAAGGACCTCCAACCAGATCTATTGCCGGCCTCGAGGGAAAACCACAAGGAGGATAAGACAAAGAGGGCCATCAGGGAGTCTGATCTGGCACTTATCCATTCGACAACTTCGATATTGAGTGGGTTTACCGCGTGGATAAGAGCAGCTATTTTTGCCACTCCGGCGTAACGACCACCGTCTATTGAAGAAAAGACCAATAGAATCAACAAGCATGTGGCAATGTGAATGAGAATGTTCGTCAGGTGAAAAGACCAAGGTTTTGATGAACCAATAAAATTATCGATCCAATATGTAATCGCTTTTATCGGCCGAAAATAAGCGTATCTGTTATTCCCTCTTGTCTTCGACTGAAAAGCCGAACGAGCGGTGGACATGGCCTCACCCTTTGGTTTTGTAAAAGAGTCAAGAAAGTTTTGAAGGCTCTTGGGTACCAGTGCGCCTTGTTCCACCTCGGCATGATCAGTCCACACAAAAGGGTGATTTATGGATGGAGCATAAACAACGAATATACCAAGGACGATAGCCAGCACTACAAACAGGTTCCATTTGGTTTTCATCGTTAGCACTTGTTTTCAAATAGAGGCTTTTAGTTCTTTTCGGAGGGTGAAATATTCGTCTGAAATGGAATAGAATATCAGTTCTCTTATCAATGCTCTGTGGGATCCGGACGGGCTGAATACCCTTGCTGCTTTGAGAATCTGAACAGCTGCTTCGAGATCGCCACAAAAAGCAAATCCAGCCCTGTTAGAAGTGTGTTCCACTCCTTCCAGCCAATCGCGAATGGAGAACTCTTCTTGCTGTTCACGAAAAGACCCAGTTAGCTGTTTGAGTCTTTGTTGCTTGTTGGCTGGAACCACCTTACGTAGTCTGTCTGCCAGGTCGAGTATTTCAGGCACTTGACTTTGAAGATTTTCTCCTGGAAACGCAACTTCAACCAGTGCTTCGAGCAGGGTTCGCAATTGCCCAGCCGAGAGACTGGCTGCAAGGAGATTCTCAGGTCTGGTAAAGACCATGGCTCGTGCGATCATGAATTTCAGTTCAGGTATGGATGCTCTTCTCACTGCCTCTTCGGAATAAAGTACGGAGACAGGGGAAGTGTTTACGGCTAAGATTCCTTTGATTGCCGATGACTTGGTATAAATTTCGGGTGGTGGAAGATCAAGGAATTCAATGGCATCACGGAAGATTTCAGCAGTCTTTGACTTGGGTTTTTCCAAATCGAGACGATTTTTTGGACGGAGTTTGAATTCCTTGTGAGGAACCACAAACAGATGGCGCACGAAATCTGCTGCAAAAGACAGCAACTCGCCAAGTGCGCCTCCTGATGCAGGGTGTAATAGTATTCGACTATATTGCAACTCTGTCAGCACCCGACCGTTTGGAATGGCTAACGCATGCCTATTATCCCTTATCGTCTGGATTTCGTCTTCATCTGCCTCGTCCAGAAAAGACAGGGTAGAGCAGATGCATAGACTTTTGTCAGCCATACCCTTGAGTTCGTAAATGCGACGTAAAGCGTGGTATGAGTCCACCGAAAAGGGACTGTTTTCAATCAAGCTACGATGCATTTTTATCGCGTCATCGAGATGCCCCTCCTTTTCATAAAGTCTGGCCAGATCTTCTCGTATTTTCAGTTGAGATGGATCGATGGAAAGAAGGTTGACACAAGCGGAAATGGCTTTTTCGTTGTTTTCCAGCTTGTATCGATACAACTCCACCAACTCCGAGAGAACTGAGATTCTTTTATCTTCTTTGCCGGAAATGGGGGGAGGAAGGCGTCGCAACAGCTCCTCATATAGAGAAGCCAACTTATTCCAATCACGTTTTCTTGAAAGAATCTTCACTGCTGAACCGTGGGCTTTGGCGTCTAAGGGAGCTACATCGAACGCTTTCAGGTACATGGTCAAAGCCTTGTCTTCATCATCGATGCGTTCCCGGTAGATGTCTCCAGCAATACGAAGGTACCTTGCCTGTTGTCTGTTATCATTGGCCAGATGCGCGAGGTGAACGAGAACCTGAGCCGCTCTTTTGAACCTTTCGGAACGAACTAGTGCACGACGCAGTTTTTCGAGGACCTCGATGTTGTTTGGTTCGATTTCCACGGCTTGTTCGAATGAGTTGACAGCCTGTTCGTGGTCATGAAGACGTTCAGCAAGGATATCTCCAATCTGCACCGATATTTTCATTCTGCTCGCCTGGGAGGGAAGGGTCGTGCGGAGCTTCTTGAGGTATTCCACGGCATCTCTGATTCGTCCCAACTGAAACGATAGATCGATACAAGCCCTGAGGGCTGGTAGGTGCAAGGGGTTGGCAACCAAGGCAAGTTTGTATTGTTCAAGCGAAAGAGGTTGGTCTCCCTGTTTATCATATCCCTGAGCAATGATACATCTGAAGTCAGCAGCTTGTTCAGCAGTAATGTTGTTTTGGTCTTTTTCGAGTAAGTCCAAAAAAATCCTTGTAGCCTCTTTCCATTTTTCATGTCTTGCCAGGAAATGACCATAAAGGGTTTTGATCTGAATGTTCTGAGGATCCAGGTGTAGAGCTTTTTCAAAAGCAGTATGAGCCTCTTGTTGTCTATCGAGAGCATCAGCGGTTTGGGCCAGCTTTAGCTGAAGTAAAGCCAATTCGTTATTGTCCAGCCCTTCTTGCGATCCAAGTTGGGTAAGGTGCGACAACAGCTCGTGAGCTTCTTCGTGTTTATGGGTCTTGAGCTTGTGACTCGCAACCCGCCTGGCTGCTTCAATGTTGTCGGGATTACACTCGTAGGCTTGTTCAAAGCACTGTGTGGCAGCTTTTTGGTTATCGAGTTTATCTTGCCATACATTTGCCATGTCCACCAAGAGCCTTGCTTTTTCCTTGAGGTCATCGGTGATTTGAACGAGGCGTTTGCTCAATTGAATGAACTCAGTCCATTGCTCAGAACGCCTCACCAGGTTAAGCAATTTTCTAATGGCTTCAGGACATGGGTAGTCAGCATATGCCGCTAAACGATAAGCTTGTTCCGCTTCTTCCGGTCTGAGTAGTTGTTGCTCGAGCAAAGAGCCGGTCTTGAGGTATATTCTGCAGAGAATTTCCTCATCCTCGATCGTCTGTGCGGCATCGCGTAGTATATCTACGGCACCGAGCCAATCCCGCTTTTTTTCCAGGAGGTTTACCAGAGAATCACGGGCGGAATAGTGGCAGGGGTCTTCTTCAATGGCAGTACGATAGAGGGAAATCGCGCGATCTGCGTCAGCCAAATGATTTTCATAGATTATGGCCATGGCGCACATAAGGTCTACCCGTTGTTGCCCGGTCAAACAGTATGGAAGATGCTTTTCGTAAGTATGGACGAGCTCTTCATATCGTGCGTTGGTCTCGAGAATTTTTTCGAGAAGCAAAAGAGCTTCCATGTCCGAATCATCGCTGGACAGTAAGAGGCTTAGATCTTCAATGGCGTCGTTTGGTCGATCCAACTCTTCAGCTCTGATCCGTGCTCTAATCATCAAAAGAGATCGCCTGTCAGAAGCAGAAACGGTTCCATTGAGAGTCCGTGTGAGTATTGCGTCGTAGCGATCCAGAGAGCCCCTGTTTTCATACATGGCTTTCAGACGATCCAAAGCGTCTTTGTTTGCCGGTTCGGTGCGAATGACGGTACGATACAGAGTCTCGGCGTCATCGATTTTTTCGAGTTCTTCCAGCAGGTGAGCCAGCTTTAGTCTGAGCGCGTTGGTATCAGCCATCATGGACAAACGCCTGAGCAGACCTCCAAGTACCTTATCGTCTTTTACACTCCCACAACCATCCAGCAACAGATCGAACGCTGAAACCACACCCTGTTTTTCAGCTATCTCAGAGGCAAGCTTTTCCCATCCTTCAAGGTCATCGGGATTCTTTTTTAACGAATCGCCGATGGCCACGATGGGATCCAGGGAAGCAGATGGCTTGGTAAGTTCTTCCTCCATCGGAGAATGGTCGATTTCTTCATCAGGCTCTTGTTCTTTTGTAATTTGGTCATCGCTGTCAAAGGGCAAAGACTCTTTTGGAGCCATTGGTGGAGGTTGAATGAGGGTGGGTTCCTTGTCTTCGGAAGAAGAAAAAGGTTCAGGTGCTTTTGGAGGAGTTGTCACAAGAGTGACTTCATCATGCAGTCCAGGAGCGGTTTTTCTAATCCTGATGACATCCGTGGTATCATCAGTTTCATCTTCTGGCATGTGCTCTTCGACGAGAGCTGGAGCAACCACGTCAGCTATGTCTTCATCGAGAGTGTCTTTTTCGACAGGAGG
>Ga0256841_1003501_pt1 | contig 11709 bp, 11 predicted proteins | sample 356308metaG_FD_185971 | JGI IMG/M metagenome (GOLD analysis project Ga0256841, IMG submission 185971) | Hydrothermal vent microbial communities from Mid Atlantic Ridge, Atlantic Ocean - 356-308 | ecosystem: Environmental > Aquatic > Marine > Hydrothermal vents | place: Atlantic Ocean: Mid...
CGGCAGGTCCGCGTAGCGCACGACGAGCTCCGCGGCGCGTTGCAGGTAGGGCGCGATGGGCATCAGCTTCCAGTATCCAGCGACGGCGTCAGCAAGAAAGGGAACGATCGCATGCGGCCCCACGCGCCGGCTCAGCAGGTAGTCCAGCTCTGCCAGCACCGGCTCGGGGACCAAAAACGGAGGCCGCTCATCCCGCAAGCGCGCAACCATGGCCTCGTGATGGGGGTCGCTTTCCAACAACAGGGCCACCAGGGCCGAGGTGTCGAGGGTGATCACGGTTCGGAAACCTCGAGGTCGTGCGCCCAGTGCTCACGCAGCCAGCGTTTCACCTCGTCGGAGGGAAGGCCGAGGTCTTCTTTAACCGAGCCGACGCTGGGGGGTAGCGCGCGGAGTCGCCCCGACGTTTCGACATAGCGCCGCAGCGCCTCGCGGATCAGTTCCGCCTTGCTCGTTCCCTTCGTGCGCGCCAGCTGCTCGAGCCAAGCATCCAGCTCGTCGGGAAGGTAGACGGTGGTCTTCTTCATGGTTCTATTTTGCCATATATGGCACCCTACATTACAGCCCCAGCTCGTCCTTGAGCGCCTCGTCGGAGACGTCTTCGTCCGCCTCGCTGGCCTTGGTCGCCCAGGCCGGGTAGGGGAACTGCACCGCGATGGGCACGGGCACCTCGGGCTGGTGCAGGATCATCGTGCCCTGGGGCAGGATCAGTGCCCGGTCGCGGAAGGCTCCGGGCAGGTAGCGGTACTCGGGGCGTTCGGCCTCGGCGGCGTCGAGCCGCCCCACCACCCGGATGGCGGCGTTGCCCACCACCCGCCGCTCCACCTCGCTGGCCGTCTGCTGGGCCCCGATGAGGATGACCCCCAGCGAGCGGCCGCGCTCGGCGATGTCCAGCAGGATGTCCTTGATGGGGCTCTCCCCTTCGCGCGGCGCGTACTTGTTGAGTTCGTCGAGCACCACGAAGACCTTGCCCCGGTGACGCCCCGACTCCTTGGCTGCGAAGACGCGGCGCAAAAGCGCCCCCACCACGAACATCTGGGCCTGGGGGCCGAGGTTATGGAGGTCCACGACGTTGACTTGTGCTGGACTTCCCAAGGGATCGGGCACGATGCCTGGCGCATCTCCGCGAACGAGGTGGCCCACGCTGCGAACGGCGGCGCGCAGGCGGCGCACGAAGGCCTGGAGGGTGCCGGTGTGCTGGCGGGCGGTCCAGCGCGGATCGCCGCTGGCCTCCTCGCCCTCGGCCTCGTCGCCCAGCAGCTTGTACTCGATGTAGTCGACCAGCTGGGCGAAGCTGGCTACGGCCCCTTTGCCCATTCCGTCGAAACTCACGGACCCCGCCGCCGGCGCGCCGGGCCAGTCGTCGACCAGGAGCTGGGGCCCTTCCTGTCCGCGGGCCAGGGCCGCGAGGCGTGCCGTCACGTGATCGATCAAGAAACCCAGGTTGCTCATCGACCCCCGGTCGGTGAAGAGAAAGGGCAACAGGGCGCCCTGGCAGAAGTCGACGATGGACCAGTGGCACGGCCTGACCCCTTCGGCGCGGCTGCTCGCGGCCACCAGGTGGCCCTGGCCCTGGGCCAGCCGCGGCGGGGCGAAGAAGGCGACGCTGGAAAAGGGTTCGGGCTCGAGCCCCAGCCGCCGGTAGCGCGCGCGTTCCTCGGGGGCGAGCTCGCGGTTGGACTTGTCCAGGTAGAAGAGGTCCTGCCCCTTGACGTTAAAGATCAGCGTCTTGGCGCTGGCGGCGTCCTCGAGCACGCCCGAGGTGTAGAGGCTGTGGAGCAGGAAGAGGGCGTAGCTGGTCTTGGCGGCCACGCCCGAGATGCCCGAGATGTTGACGTGGCCGCCCTGGCGACCGTCGAGGAAGGCGAGGTTGACGTAGGCCGGCTCGCCGCTCTTCATGAAACCGACCGGCAGTTTCTGCTTCATGCGGTCGTAGTAGAGGGCATTCTCCAGCGCTTCCTGCCGCGCCAGATAGACGGGGCTGCCCGGGTCCGGGGGCAGGTACTCCTCGGGCTCGAGCCGGGTCACGGTCACGTGGGCGACGTAGGCGGTGTTGGTGGGGATCAGGTTGCCCGCGGCCAGAAAGGTGTCGGAGTCGAACTGGGTGCCTTCCAGCACCTTGTGCACCCGGTCGACCATGCCGTAGTAGCGGACCGCGAGGCTTCCGTGGTCGGCCTCGACCCAGACCACGTCGTCGAGGCGCACCAGCCCGTCTTGAATGCCGATCCAGAACTCCAGGGGGCTCGCCTCGCGGCTGCCGAGGACGACGCCGATCGCTTCTTGCTTCATACCGCCTCCCGTTGGATGTATTCGAGCAGGCGCCGACGGACGAGCGCCGCGCTCCCCAGCCTGCGCCCCAGCTCGCGCTCGAGCGCCCCCACCGGCACCAGGTTCTGCGGGGCGCGCGGGTCGCGGAAGGGCCGCGAGGCCAGGCGCGGGAAGACGCTCAACGATACCCGGGCCAACGCCAGCGCCTCGGCCTCGGGAGCGGCCGTCTCGACGCGCAAGAGCGTCGCCGCGGCGGCGTAGGGCCGGTCGGGCTCGAGCGGCAGGCGCAGGTACCACGAATAAAAACGGCGCTCGCCGCGGGTAAAGGTGAAGACCGGCGTCCGCTCCCCCGCCGCCAGCCGACCCAGCAGCGCCGCACGCTCGGCGTTCAGGTAGCCGCGGTGGTGGGTCTTGGCGAAGCCGAGCCGGCCCGCGGTCTGAGCCGCCGGCAGCCGGTGCAGCGGGCCGTCGTGGAGGATCAGCGCCCCGGGACGGCGCTCCAGGATGCCCTCGCCCAACGCCATCTCCAGCGAGGCCCGGCGCTCCATCGCCGCGGTGCGCAGCGCCTCGGGCTCGCCCTCGGCCTCGACGAGTTGGTAGTCGAGCCCCGAAGCCGGGAAAAACCTTGGCTCCGGCCAGGCGCCGGGCGGAGCGACCAGGAAGCGGCGCACCGCGAAGGCCGCCTCGTCGTAGTAGGCGCGCCCCGGTTCGAGCCCCACCGCGCCCACAGCCACGGAAACCAAAAGCGCAGGGGCGTCGTCCAGGTAAAGCAGGGCGTCGGTGCGAAAGCGCCCGTCTACGAAGAAGAGCGGCCCCGCCCAGTCCGAAACCTCGCGCTTTCGCGCCCAGGGGCCGTCGGCGGCCACGGGTTCGGCTTGCAACTCGGAAAGCGGCTGGGCAAGCCGCGTTTCCAAGGCCGCGTGGTCCGGACTCCAGACGTCGAGGCGCAGGCGCGGTTTCATGGAATCCATCATACGGGGCATGCCGTTATGTTTCAAACGTAAATACGCCTACGGAACCAGGCCCGGGACACCTCCCGGGCCTGTGGTCCTGGAGGAGCGGTTACTTGAGTGCGGAGAGGGCCTTTTTGGCCTCTTGGTGATCAGGGGCCAGCTCGAGGGCGCGCTCCAGCTCGGTCCGGGCCGCGTCCTTTTCGCCCGCGGCGACCAGCGCCCGCGCCAGCCAGTAGTGGTAGTCGGCGTTGTCGGGGGCGAGCTTGATCGCTTTGGTCAGGTTGAGGCGCGCTTCGTCAACGTGGCCGGCGTCCAGGTGCGCGCGTCCCAGGTAGAAGTAGGCCTCGGGAAAGCCCAGGGGATCCAGCTCCACGGCCTTGTCCAGCGTTTCGATAGCCGCATCGTACTTCTTCTGTAAATAGAGCACCTGGCCAAGGTTCACCTGTGCGCCCGCGTTCAGCGGCGCCAGTTCCGCGGCGCGACCCAGCGCACGCTCAGCCTCGGCAAGGTTGCCCTTGACCGCCAGGACCTTGCCGTAGAGCAGCTGCAGCTGGGCCGAGGTGGGATCGAGGGCTACGCCCTGGGCCAGCATGTCCAGGGCCGCGTCGAGCTTGCCCTGGGAAAGGTAAACCTGGGCCAGGTTGTACCGCACCACCGGATCGTCCGCCGCCAACTCCAGCGCCTGCTTGAAAGCAGCTTCGGCCTTGCCGAGGTCCCCCTTGTACTGGTAAACCAAGCCGCGCTGGTTGTAGATGGGGTGGTAGTCGGGATCGACCCGCTTGGCGTCCTCCAGGATGAGCAGCGCTTGGTCGAGGAACTTCCCGGCCGCCGCCTTGTCCTCGGCGTAGAGGTAGCGGTCCGTGTAGGCCTGCGCGAGCGCCACGTAAAGCGGGGCGTAGCTGCCGTCGATGGCGATGGCGCGCTTGAGGTTTTCGATGGCCGAGGTGAACTGGTGCATTTTGAGCTGCGTGCGGCCCAGACCGTAGAGCGCGTAGACGTTGTTGGGTTCCTTTTCCAGCGCCCTGCGAAAGGCGATCATCGCCGCGTCGTACTCACCCGAGGAATAGTAGACGTCGCCGACCAGCAGGTAGGCCTTGACGCTGGGCTCCTTCTGCTCGGGCTGGGCCTGCTCGGACTGCGCCCAAGCCGCGGCGAACAGCGCCAGCGTAAGCGTAAGCAACCAAATCCAGGACCGTTTTCGCATGACTAGCCTCCTAAAGGATGTAGCGCGACAAATCTTCCGACTCCAGTACGGAAGCCAGGCGCTCCTCGACGTATTCCTTGGTGATCTCGACCCGCCCCAGTTCGACCTGGAAACTCACCTCTTCGAGCAGGTACTCGAGCACGGTGGCCAGGCGGCGCGCGCCGATGTCCTCCAGCTCGCGGTTCGCCCGATAAGCGAAGTCGGCGACGGAGCGGATGGCCTCGTCCGCGAAGACCAGCTCGGTGCCGTCGGTGGCCAGGAGCTCGGTGTACTGCTTGATCAGCGAGTTCTCGGTGTGGCGCAGGATGCGCTCGAAGTCCTCGGCCCCCAGCTCGGAGAGCTCGACCCGGATCGGGAACCGCCCCTGCAGCTCGGGGATGAGGTCGCTGGGTTTGGCGACGTTGAAGGCGCCCGCGCCGATGAAGAGGACGTGTTCGGTGGAGATGGGGCCGAGGCGGGTGTTCACCACGGTGCCCTCGACGATGGGCAGCAGGTCGCGCTGCACCCCCTCACCCGATACGTCGGGGCCCTGGACGCCCGACGAACCGGCGATCTTGTCGATCTCGTCGAGGAAGACGATGCCGTCCTCCTGGGCGCGACGCACCGCCTCCTGGCCGACCTCCTCCTTGTCGACCAAGCGCTCGGCCTCCTGATTCTTGAGGACCTCGCGCGCCTCGACGACGCGCATGCGCTTGCGCACCGGGCGCTTGGGGAGCAGGCCCGAGAGCATGTCCTGCAGGCCCTGCATCTGCCCCTCCATGCCGCCGAGCATCCCCATGAAGGGGAGTTTCGGCTCCTCGGGCACCTCGACCTCGACGTATTCGTGGTCGTAGAGGCCGGCGCTCACGTCCTCGCGGGGAACGTTCAGCATCTGCGCAATCTGGCTGCTGGCCAGACGTTCCGCCACCGCGGCCACCTTCTCGGTCTTCTCGCGCATGACGAGCTGGTAGGCCACTTCGGCCAGGTCGCGCACGATCGAGTCCACGTCCCGGCCCACATAGCCCACCTCGGTGAACTTGGTGGCCTCGACCTTGAGGAAAGGTGCTCCCGAGAGCCGGGCCAGCCGGCGGGCGATCTCGGTCTTGCCCACCCCCGTGGGGCCGATCATGAGGATGTTCTTGGGGCTCACCTCGCGGCGCAGCTCGGGCGGGAGCTTCTGCCTCCGGTAGCGGTTGCGCAGGGCGACGGCCACGGCCTTCTTGGCTTCCTGCTGGCCGATCACGTACTTGTCGAGCTCGGCGACGATCTCGCGCGGGGTCAGCTCGGTCACGCCCCACCCCCAACCCGCAGCACCGTGGTGTTGCCGTTGGTGTAGAGGTCGATCTCCGCGGCGACGGCCAGCGCCTTCTCTGCGATTGCGGCGGCGCTCAGCGCGGTTTCGCGGTAGAGTGCCTTGGCCGCCGATAGTGCGTACGGCGCTCCCGAACCCACGGCCACCAAGGGCTCGTCGGGGGCGATTACCTCACCGGTACCCGAAAGGAGCAGGATCTCGCGCGCGTCGGCGACGATCAGCATGGCCTCGAGCTGGCGCAGGATGCGGTCGGTGCGCCAGAGCTTGACGGTCTCGACCGCGGCGCGCTTGAGCGAACCCTTGGCTACCTCCAGCTGCTCCTCAAACTTCTCGAGCAAAGTCAGCGCGTCGGCCACGGCCCCCGCGAACCCGACGAGCACGTCGTCCTCGAGCTTGCGCACCTTCACGGCCCCTTGCTTCATGACGGTGTCGCCGAAGGTCACCTGCCCGTCCCCGGCGATGGCGGTTTCGCCGTCCTTGTGGACGGCCAGGATGGTGGTGCCGTGCATGCGTTCCATCATGCAAACCGTACCCCCGCTTACTTAGGCGGGGGTGAGAGGAAGCCGCGTCGCCGTCGGCTCATACGCGGCTCACGTCCTGCTCGCGGAGCCAGTTCGAAAAGGCTTCGAGGCCCCGTTCGAACATCTGCGCGCGCCTTTCGCGTTTGGGCATCCGCCCGCGCACCGCAGGCACCAGCCCCCAGTTGGCGTTCATGGGCTGGAAGTCGTTCGGATTGGCCCGCGCCAGGAACCGTGCCAACCCGCCCAGCATGCTTTCGGGCGGGGGCGGCCCCGGCGGGGTGCGCCCTCGCGCCAAGGCCGCCGCCTGAACGGCCGCAAGCCAGCCGGTGGCCGCCGACTCCAGGTACCCTTCCACGCCCGCGAGGACGCCCGCGACGAAGACGCCCGGCAGCGGCTCCAGCTCCAGCCGCTCGTTGAGCAGCCGCGGGGCGTTCAGGTAGGTGTTGCGGTGCATCACCCCGTAGCGCACAATCTCCGCGTGCTCGAGCCCCGGAATCAGGCGCACGATCGTCTTTTGATCCCCCCACTTGAGGCCGGTCTGGAAGCCCACGAGGCTCCACATGCGCCCCGCACGGTCCTCCTGACGCAGCTGCACCACCGCAAAAGGGGCTGCGCCGGTGCGAGGATCGAGCAGGCCTACGGGTTTCAGCGGCCCGAAGAGCGGCGTCTGGAAACCGCGCCGCGCCAGCTCCTCGATCGGCATGCAGCCCTCGAAGAACTCGAGCTGTTCCCAGTCGTGCGGGGTGTGCCGTCGCGCCTCGGCGATGGCCCGGTGGAAACGCCGGTACTCTTCCTCGGTCATCGGGCAGTTGATGTAGTCGGCGTCCTGACCGTAGCGCCCGGCGCGGTAGCAGACCTCCAGGTCGATGCTCTCGCCCAGCACCACCGGCGCGGCGGCGTCGTAGAAGCTGAGGAAGGGCTCCCCCAGCCGCGCCCGCAGGTCCTCGGCCAGGGCGCCGGAGGTCAGCGGCCCCGTCGCCAGCAGGAGCGGCCGCGCCTCGGGCAGGGCGGCCACCTCTTCGCGCACCACCTCGACGAGCGGGTTGCACTCCAGGGCCGCGGTCACGTACGCGCTAAAAACCTCACGGTCCACGGCCAGCGCCCCGCCCGCAGGCAGCCGCGCCGCATCGGCGGCTTCCATGATCAGCGACCCCGCCGCACGCAGCTCCGCCTGCAGCAAGCCCTTGGCGTTGGTGCGGGCCTCGCCGCCCAAGGAATTGGAACAGACCAGCTCGGCAAAGCGGTCGGTGGCGTGCGCCGGGGTCATCTTCCGCGGACGCATCTCGATGAGCCGCACGGGAACGCCACGCACGGCGAGCGCATGGGCCGCCTCCGAACCCGCGAGCCCGGCACCGACGATCTGGACACGCTCCGTCACGCCGGCATCATAGCCCCGGCAGCGCGCGCTTCCGTGAGAGCCGCGTGTTAAACTTAGGGCGTTCGACAACGCCCCGATGCGCCTCAGGCGCACAGCGCGGGCCGGGAGGTACGCCATGGCCAAAGTCAGATTGGACAACGTGTGGAAACGTTTCGGCAAGGTGGTCGCGGTCAAGGAGTTTGACCTGGAGACCGAAGACGGTGAGTTCGTGGTCTTCGTCGGCCCCTCCGGCTGCGGCAAGACGACGACGCTGCGCATGATCGCCGGCCTCGAAGAGGTCAGCGAGGGCGAGATCTACATCGGCGACCGCATGGTCAACGACGTCCCCCCCAAGGACCGCGACATCGCCATGGTCTTTCAGAACTACGCCCTCTACCCGCACATGAACGTCTACGACAACATGGCCTTCGGCCTGCGGCTGCGCAAGATCCCCCGGGACGAGATCGACCGCCGGGTCAAGGAGGCCGCCAAGATCTTGAAGATCGAGCATCTGCTGAAGCGCAAACCCCGCGAGCTCTCCGGCGGCCAGCGTCAGCGCGTGGCCATGGGCCGCGCCATCGTGCGCGAACCCAAGGTCTTTCTGATGGACGAGCCGCTCTCCAACCTCGACGCCAAGCTGCGCGTCGAGATGCGCGCCGAGATCAGCAAGCTGCAGCAGCGCCTGGGCGTGACCACCATCTACGTCACCCACGACCAGATCGAAGCCATGACCCTGGGCCACCGCATCGTGGTGATGCGGGACGGCGAGATCCAGCAGGTGGACAGCCCGCTCAACCTCTACAACCTCCCCGCCAACAAGTTCGTGGCAGGCTTCATCGGCAGCCCCGCCATGAACTTCATCCGCAGCGCGGTGGAATCCGAGAACGGCAAGATCGCGCTGGTGCACAAGAACTTCCGCCTCGTCGTCGAGGGCCCCTTCGCCGATGCCCTCAAGCCCTATGCGGGCAAGGAGGTCTGGCTCGGCATCCGGCCCGAGGACATCAAGCTGCGCTCGGAGGAAACCCCCGGGGAACACACCGTGATCCGGGGCATCGTCGACGTGGTGGAGCCGCTCGGCGCCGAAACCGAGATCCACGTCCGCCTGGAGGACGTCAAGATCACCGCGCGCATCCAGGGGTACGAGCCCCTGAAGCCGGAGCAGACCGTCGAGCTGGAAGTCGACACCGCGATGCTCCACGCCTTCGACGTGGAAACCGAAAAGGCCATCGCTCACGCGCTCGCTTTCGTGGAATAGCGCCGCATGCGCAGGCCGTCGCCCAGCCTCAAGTTCTGGCTTACGCTGACGATCGGGACACTGGCGTTCCTCCCCAACCTGATCGTGATTTTCGTGCTGAGCCGCAGCTCCCCCGAACTGCTGGCTCAGCAAAACGTACGCGTTGCGGTCTGGTTGCTCTCGGTAGGGTTCTTCGCCACGGCCATCGGCTACCTGCTGGCGCACCGCATGCTCGCGCCCCTGGACGAACTAACCCGCTCGCTGCGCTACCTCAAGGTAAGCTCGCGTACCCTGGCCGACCTGAGCCTCCCTCCTCCCAAAACACCCCTTCCCCAGGAGGTGGCCACCCTGCGCAAGCAGTTCGAAACCCTGATTCATCACCTGCGGGGGCTCAGCGAGAGCCGCGAAGCCGTCTTCGCCACGCTGGCCCACGACCTCAAAACCCCGCTCATTGCCGCGGTGCGGGCGACCTCGTACTTGATCGACGCCGACGACATCTCGCGCGATCAGCGCGTCCAGATGCTGCGCCAGCTGCAGGAGGAGTTCGACCGTACCTACCGGCTGGTTGAGAACCTGCTCACCGCCAGCAAGCTCGAGACCACCCGCCCCCAGCTCGAGCTCGTGAACATCGGGGCCATGCTCGACGACCTGCGCCTGCGCTACCTCAAGGACGCCGCCAAACGGGGCATCCGCATCGAGGTGACCGGGTCCGGCGAAACCCGCGCCGACCGCATGATGCTCGAGCGCGCCGGGGCCAACCTGATCGAAAACGCCCTGCGTCACGCCCGCAGCAGGATCCTGCTGCGGGCGGGGCCGGGGTTCTTCGAGGTGGAGGACGACGGGCCGGGGCTGCCGGCGCCGCTCGACTCGCTCTCCCAGCCCTTCCACAGCAAGAAGCTGCAGGGCGTACGCTCGGGCAGTTCGGGTCTGGGGCTCTACATCGCCCGTCAGGTGGCGGAACTGCACAAAGGGGTGTTCCGTAGCTGCCAAAGTACGCTTGGTGGGGCCTGCATCCGCTTGGAAGCCAACGACCGGCGCCTTTCCACCTACACCTTGTTATGATGTTTGCATGAGGCTCCTGATCGCCGACGATCACCCGCTCTTCCGGATCGGCCTGCGTGCCGCGCTCGAGAAGGAAGGGTTTAGCGTCGTAGCCGAAGCCGGAGACGGGGACGAGGCGGTACGGCTGGTGGAAGTCCACCAGCCCGAGGTCGTGATCCTCGACATCCGTATGCCCCGCATGGACGGCATCGAAGCTTGCACGGCACTCCGCCAGAAGGGCTATTCCGGCCTCGTCGTCATGCTCACCACCTTCACCGAAGCCGCCATCCAGAACAAGGCCGCCTCCGCCGGTGCCAACGCCTACTACTCCAAGGAGGTCAGTCCCGCGGAGCTGGCCCGGCGCATCCTGCGCCTCACCCAGAACCCCGAGGACTCGTCGTTCACCCCCCCGCCGGTGCCCAACCTCACCCCCCGCGAGCGCGAGGTGCTCGACCTGCTCGCGCGCGGGCTGACCGCGCGTGAAATGGGCGACATCCTGGGGCTCAAACCCGACACCGTACGCGACTACCTGAAGCGGCTCTACGGAAAGCTCGACGCCGGGAACCGCATCGAAGCGCTCGAACACGCCCGCCGACTCGGTTTCCTCGATTCACCCTAGTCTAAGCCAACCCGTTAAACTGTTGAGGATGAAACTCGTGATCGCCGTGGTTCAAGATGCCGACGCGCCGGCGTTGACCCGAGCGCTGGGCGAGGCCGGCTTGACCTCCACCAAACTGGCCTCCACCGGGGGCTTCCTGCGCGAGGGCAACACCACCCTGCTCATCGGGGTGGACGACGCCCAGCTGGAGCAGGTCAAGCAGATCATCCGCGACACCTGCCGCACCCGCACCCGCTTGATCACCCCCGGCCTGCCGATGGCCGAAACCCCCGAAGCCATGGTGGGCCAGCCCGTCGAGGTGCAGGTCGGCGGCGCGGTGGTCTTCGTGCTGGACGTCGCCGAGTTTCTCAAACTCTAGGAGCCGCTTATGAACCTACGCACGACCTTTCTGGCCGCGGGCCTGCTGCTGGCGCTCGCGCAGGCGCAGATAACCACCGACCCCGCGAACTTTACGGCCGCCCTGAACGTACCGGCCGGAGCCACACAGTTCGACTACCGCGGCGCACAGGTCCGCATCGACACCCTGGCCGGCCTGCTCTACACGGTGCGCTACGAAGGGCCGCGAACCGCCTACGGCCCTGCAGGCGAGGTGATCGGAGCCGCCATCGGCGACCCGGGCATCCAACAGCCCTTCGAGGACTGGATGAAGCAGAACGGCGAACGCATCGACCAGGAGACGAAACCCCTGGTCGTGGGGCTGGGCGACGCCTACACCCTCACCTTCCTTCCCGGCGCGAACCTGACCTTCGTGGTCGGGCCCAAGGAAGCCCCGGATTCGGCTTTCGGCGCGCCGCGCCACGTCCTGGGCTCGGGACCGGTGGCCATCCGCGAGTACTCCGACTTCGAATGCCCCGCCTGCCAGGCACTCTTCAACCGCGCCCTGGACCAGATCAAAACGCGCTACGTCGAAACCGGGCGCGCCCGCTTCGAGTACCGCCACTTCCCCCTCTTCGAGATTCATAAACAAGCCGTCGCCGCTGCCGAGGCCAGCGAGTGCGCGGCCGACCAGGGGCGTTTCTGGGAGTACCACGACGCCCTGTTTCGCGGGGGCGTGGGCAACTACGTGGGCTTGGCGAAGCAGCTCGACCTTGACGTGAGCCGCTTCGCGGAATGCATCGCCAACCGCACCTACCGGGACGTCGTCGAGGCCCACCGGGCCGAAGCCGAGGCGCTGGGTCTGCGCGGCACCCCGAGCGTCTTCGTGGGGCCCTTCCTGCTGCCCAA
>Ga0256841_1003502_pt1 | contig 11706 bp, 13 predicted proteins | sample 356308metaG_FD_185971 | JGI IMG/M metagenome (GOLD analysis project Ga0256841, IMG submission 185971) | Hydrothermal vent microbial communities from Mid Atlantic Ridge, Atlantic Ocean - 356-308 | ecosystem: Environmental > Aquatic > Marine > Hydrothermal vents | place: Atlantic Ocean: Mid...
ATGCACCATTTTGAAACCCAACCGAATGGTATTCAATTGCCAATGAACACGGATAAGGATGTCATTGTAAGCATTCGCGGGCTGGTCTTTTCCCGAGGCCACAGGCGGATCTTCGACGGCGTGGATATGGATATCCGGCGCGGTTCGGTGACTGCCATCATGGGACCCAGCGGCACCGGCAAGACCACTCTGCTCAAATTGATCGGCGGCCAATTACAACCCCAAGAAGGAACGATTTATGTGGACGGCAAGGAAGTGCCACGGCTGTCCCGGGGACAACTGTACGAATTGCGCAAGCGGATGGGAATGCTGTTTCAAACCGGCGCTTTGCTCACCGACTTGAATGTTTTCGAAAATGTCGCCTTCCCCCTGCGGGAACATACCCGCTTGCCAGAATCCATGATCCGCACCCTGGTTTTAATGAAATTGGAAGCGGTTGGCCTGCGCGGCGCCAGGGACTTGATGCCAGCCCAATTATCCGGCGGCATGGCGCGGCGGGTGGCATTAGCCAGGGCCATCGCCCTGGACCCGATGATGATTCTCTACGACGAGCCATTTACCGGCCAGGATCCGATTTCCATGGGAGTTTTGATCAAACTGATCAAAACCTTGAATGAGGCGTTGGGGTTGACAAGCATTGTGGTATCCCATGACGTGCAGGAAACCGCATCGATTTCCGATTATATTTATGTGATTTCCGAAGGCAAGGTGGTCGGGCAAGGAACGCCCACGGCATTGGAACAAACCGAATCCCCCTGGGTGCGGCAATTTCTCAACGGCCTGCCCGACGGCCCGGTGCCATTTCATTACCCGGCGCCCGATTACGAAAAGGATTTGCTCCAATGTTAGGGGTACTGCAACGCCTGGGCCATACCACTCTGTCGGGCTTCGCCAAGCTCGGGCGTGCCAATATATTCATGCTCCAGGTATTATCCGGCAGTCTGGAAATCCTGATCCGCCCCCGCTTGTTGATACAACAAATGTATGTAGTCGGGGTGCTCAGTATATTGCTGATTGGCTTGTCGGGTTTCTTCGTCGGCATGGTGCTGGGGCTGCAAGGCTACAATGTGCTTTCTGATTTCGGCGCCGAAGAGTCCCTGGGCGTGATGATTGCCGCCTCACTGGTCCGGGAATTGGGGCCGGTGGTCACTGCATTGCTTTTTTCCGGGCGGGCGGGATCGGCCCTGACCGCGGAAATCGGACTGATGAAAACCACCGAACAGCTTTCTGGCATGGAGATGATGGCGGTCGATCCCCTGCGCCGGGTGATCGCCCCCCGTTTTTACGCGGGTTTTTTTTCCATGCCGTTATTGGCGGCACTGTTCAGTTTCATTGGGATTTACGGCGGCTACTTCGTGGGCGTGGGTCTGCTGGGGGTGGACGAAGGCGCCTTCTGGTCCCAGATGCAGGCCGCCATCGATTTTAGGGAGGACATTGTCAACGGTGTGATCAAAAGTCTGGTGTTTGGGATTATTGTCACTTGGATTGCGGTATTCGAAGGTTATGACGCAATCCCCACTTCCGAGGGCGTGAGCCGGGCCACGACCCGCTCGGTGGTCTATTCGGCCTTTGCGGTATTAGGATCGGATTTTATCCTCACAGCGCTGATGTTTGGAGAATAAGGGAATGTATAACACTAGAATGATTGAAATCGGGGTGGGCTTTTTTGTCGCCCTGGGGCTGGCCGCGCTATTTCTGTTGGCGATGAAAGTCAGCAATTTGAGTGAATACGGTGATCAGCACAAAGGTTATCATCTCTTTGCGCGGTTTCAGAATATCGGCAGCCTCAAGGTTCGCTCTCCGGTCAAAATGGCCGGCGTCACTATCGGCCGGGTTTCCAGAATCTCCCTGGACGATGAAAATTACGAAGCAGTCGTGGAAATGAGAATCCAGCCTAAATACAACAAATTGCCGGACGATAGTATTGCCAGCATCTACACCGCCGGATTGCTGGGGGAACAATATATCGCCCTGGAGGCAGGGGGCAGCCCGGATTTTCTGAAAGATGGCGATGAAATTGAGATCACCCAATCGGCCCTGGTGTTGGAGGAGCTGATTGGACGTTTTTTCATGAAAGCTGGCGACAAAGCATCCGATCCTGCAGATCAGTAGTTGAATCTTCGGATTGTATATGACCTCAACCTTACAACCTGCAAAAATGGCCACACCCCGGCTGGTGGAAACGGGTAGCGGGGCTTTTCTGGTGGCAAGCGATTTGACGTTTTTCACCACCGCCACTCTTTGGAAAACAGCCCGTAAGTCCTTGGAAAAAGCCCCTTCATCCATTGTCATCGATTTAAGCAACGTCCAGCGTATCGATAGCGCAGGGCTGGCTTTGCTGGTGGAGTGGTTGAAAATCGCGAAACAACTCGGAAAGACCCTGACTTACCGGCAATGCCCGCCGCAACTGGAACCCATTGCCCAGATCTATGACCTAGAAACCCTGCTTCCCTGCGTTCATGGATAAATTGCTGATTGAGGGCGGCCGCCGTTTGTGCGGCGAGGTTCGTATTTCTGGCGCCAAAAACGCCGCTTTGCCCATTCTGGCGGCGACCTTGCTGTCAGAAGCCCCGGTAGCGGTCGGCAACATTCCCCATTTGCGGGATATCACTACCATGCTGGAGTTACTGGGCGGCATGGGCGTGAAGTTCCTGGTGGATGAAAAAATGGTGATCGAAGCCGACGCCAGCCATATCCACTCACCTTTGGCCCCTTACGAACTAGTCAAGACCATGCGCGCTTCCATTTTGGTGCTAGGACCTTTACTGACCCGGTTTGGTGAAGCCGTGGTTTCCTTGCCGGGCGGCTGCGCCATCGGCGCCCGGCCCGTCGATTTGCACCTCAAGGGACTGAGCGCCATGGGTGCCGACATCCGGGTGGAAAATGGCTACATTCACGCCAGCGCCAAACGCCTCAAGGGCAGCCGCTTGGTACTGGATCAGGTCACCGTGACGGGTACGGAAAATCTGCTCATGGCCGCAGTACTGGCGCAAGGCAAGACCACCATAGAAAATGCCGCCCGGGAGCCAGAAGTGACCGACCTGGCGCTTTTTCTCGAGCGGTTGGGGGCGAAAATCCAGGGCATCGGCACCGATGTACTTGAAATTGAAGGCGTGACTTCCCTTGGAAAACCGGGCCTGTACTACGAGGTACAACCCGACCGAATCGAAACCGGCACCTATCTGACCGCCGCTGCCATCACCCAAGGCCAAGTCAAAACCACCAGAACCCGCCCTGACCTGTTGGATTCGGTGCTGGACAAACTGAACCAGGCCGGTGCCGAAATCGAAACCGGCAGCGACTGGATCGAGCTGAACATGCCGGACCGGCCCCGGGCGGTTTCCCTGCGTACCGCCCCTTACCCGGCCTTTCCCACTGACATGCAAGCTCAACTCATGGCGCTTAATGGCATCGCTCAAGGTGTTGGGATCATTACCGAAACCATTTTTGAAAACCGTTTCATGCATGTGCTCGAACTGCGCCGTTTGGGGGCGGATATCTCGATTGAAGGCAATACCGCCATCTGCCGGGGTGTGGAAACACTCCAAGGCGCGCCTATCATGGCTACTGATTTAAGAGCTTCAGCCAGTTTGGTGCTGGCGGCACTGGCTGCCCAGGGTGAAACCATTGTCGACCGCATCTATCACATCGACCGGGGTTATGAGCAGATTGAAGAAAAACTCACCCAATTGGGCGCCGTCATCCGCCGGGTTGCCTGATAATAATGATGCCAGTGATTTTTCCGCAGCCTTACCGTTTGAATGCCCTATTTACAGGTGACGGCAACAAGGTGCCGCCATCAAGTCCTCAAGGAAGGGCTTACAGCATCCTGCAAACAAGATATCCAAACTGCAATAATCGTTTTAAGGTGTGTAATATTTACTGGCATAAAAAAATTTGATTGATTGAGGATAGTGTTTGAATGCTCACCATTGCTGTCTCCAAAGGCCGGATTTACCAGGAAGCGTTGCCGCTATTGGCGGCGGCGGATATTGAACCCACCTGTGATCCGGAAACCTCGCGCAAATTGATTCTGCCCACCAACCAGAAAGATGTGCGCCTGTTGATTATCCGCGCCACGGATGTGCCTACCTATGTCGCTTGTGGAGCTGCCGATGCCGGTATTGCCGGCAAGGATGTGCTGGTGGAGCATGGGGCGGCGGGGCTATATGAGCCATTGGATCTGGGCATCGCCCGCTGCCGGATGATGACGGCTGGCAAGGTGGGAGAAAATTGGCAGGGGAGACGGCTGCGGGTAGCGACCAAATACGTCAACACCGCTCGCCGCTATTTCGCCACCCAGGGAATTCAGGCGGAAATCATCAAGCTCTATGGTTCCATGGAATTGGCGCCCCTGGTAGGACTGGCGGAATGTATCGTCGATTTGGTAGATACCGGCAATACATTGAAAGCCAACGGCTTGGAACCCAAGGATTTGATTATGCACGTCAGCTCCAGACTCGTGGTCAATAAAGCCGCCATGAAAATGAAACACGAACGTATCAAGGCACTGATCCTTGCCTTGGAATCGGCTGTCTCCACCGAGGTGACAACATGAGCATTGCAATACAGCAGCTTTCCAGCATAGAGACTGGTTTCCACCTAAAACTGGACCGACTGCTGGCTTGGCACGACGACCAGGATCAGTCCGTTTTGCACACCGTGCAAGCCATCCTTCAACAGGTCAAGTCCCAAGGCGACGCAGCGGTTTTGGATTATACCCGGCGTTTGGACAACCTCCGGGCCGCTTCCATAAGTGAGCTTGAACTACCCGCATCTCGGCTAGAACAAGCATTGCGGTCCCTCCCCCACCGCCAAGCCGAAGCGTTGCGCTTTGCCGCCGAACGCATCCGCGCCTACGCTGAGCATCAAAAGCTGGAATCATGGCGCTACACCGATTCATTGGGTAACATGCTGGGACAACAAGTCACCCCTTTGGACAAAGTTGGCCTGTATGTCCCTGGAGGCAAGGCCGCTTATCCTTCATCGGTCTTGATGAATGCGATTCCCGCCAAAGTGGCCGGCGTGCCCGAACTTATCATGGTCGTCCCCACGCCTAATGGCGAAATTAATGAATTGGTCCTGGCGGCTGCGGCTGTCGCCGGGGTGGACCGCGTATTCCGTATTGGCGGCGCGCAAGCCATCGCGGCGCTGGCTTATGGCACGCAATCCATCCCCAAGGTCGATAAGATTGTCGGCCCGGGCAATATCTACGTTGCCACCGCCAAAAAACTGGTCTTTGGCCAGGTGGGTATCGACATGATTGCCGGCCCTTCGGAAATCTTGATTATTGCCGATGGGCATACTGAGCCGGACTGGATCGCCATGGATTTGTTTTCCCAAGCGGAACACGATGAGAACGCCCAAGCCATCTTGCTATGCCCCGATCAAAATTACATCAGGCAGGTGGCTGCCAGCATCGAAAAATTGCTGCCCACGATGGAAAGGGAAGCCATTATCCTCGCCTCTCTTACCCGGCGCGGCGCCTTGATTGAGGTCAAGGATCTGGCCGATGCTTGCCGGATCGCCAATGACATTGCGCCGGAACATCTGGAACTGGCGGTAGCCGACCCTGAGGCCTTGCTGCCCAATATCCGCCATGCGGGCGCCATCTTCATGGGATCCTATACCGCCGAAGTGTTGGGCGATTATTGCGCCGGCCCCAATCACGTGCTTCCCACTTCCGGCAGCGCCAGATTTTCCTCCCCTCTGGGGGTGTATGACTTCCAAAAACGCACCACTGTCAACTATTGCTCGCCTTCGGGTGCCTCGGTATTAGCAGAAACCGCCTCCATCCTGGCCCGGGGCGAAGGCTTGACTGCTCACGCCCGTTCTGCGGAATACCGGAGCAAACGATGACCATCCTCGACGATAAAATCGCTGCTTTTTTCCGCCCGGAAATCCTCAAGTTAAACGCTTATCACGTTCCTTCCGCGGAAGAAATGGTTAAACTGGATGCCATGGAAAATCCCTATCACTGGCCACCCGAGATGGTGGAAGCGTGGCTGGATCGACTGCGCAACATTCGACCCAACCGCTATCCGGACCCTCAACCTGAACACCTCAAACATGCACTGAAAATACATGCCAAGGTGCCAGAGAATATGGAAATTTTGCTCGGCAATGGCTCCGACGAAATCATCCAAATCCTGTTGATGGCGCTGGCGGGCAAACCAGAAGCCACCGTCATGACCCCCCAGCCCACCTTTGTCATGTACCAACAGTTGGCCGTCAGCTTGGGATTGAAATGTATCGGCGTGCCGCTGCAAAAGGATTTTTCCCTGGACCGCGAAGCAATGCTGAGCGCCCTGGATCAGTATCGGCCACAGATCGTTTTTCTCGCTTACCCCAACAATCCCAGTGGCAATTTGTTTGATGAGAAGGTCATTCTGGAAATCATTGACAAGTCGCCCGGACTGGTCATCCTGGATGAAGCCTACGCCCCTTTTGCCCAAGCGAGCTTCATGGAACGCCTGAGTCAATTCGACAACCTGCTGGTCATGCGCACCTTGTCAAAATTGGGGCTGGCCGGGCTGCGTCTGGGCTTTTTGGCGGGCCGCCGGGCTTGGCTGGAGCAGTTGGACAAACTGCGGTTGCCCTACAATATCAATGTCCTCACCCAAATCACCGCAGAATTTGCCTTGGCCAATGCCGCTGTTTTTGAGCAGCAAACTGCCCAAATCCGGAGCGACCGCACCAAAATGTACCAGCAACTTCAAAATCTGCCCCAAGTGGAAGTTTTTCCCAGCGCGGCCAATTTTATTCTTTTCCGCGTTCCCGATGCCGACACTGTTTTTCACAAACTCAAACAACAAGGGATCCTGATTAAAAACTTGCATCCAAGCGGTGGTTTATTAACCAACTGCCTGCGGGTAACCATTGGCACCCCTGGAGAAAACGAGGTTTTTTTAACTGCGTTGAAAACCGCACTAACCCCATGAAACGCGGGATTGCAATACCCCCATCACCTTTTTTAACCGGGCGTGTCATTGACACTCGCCGTGATTAAAGCCAAAATCCAAAGCAAAAAGGCATCATTGCCTTTGTAAAATAACAGCAACTGGCACATGTCCGCTACCAACACCATTAATCTGGTACGAATATTGCTTTCAGACTTCACAAAAATCGAATAACCGCCAGGGCCGAATTTGGAGGAGAATCTTCATAATGAGTCAAGACGATAGTCAGATCGATCACGAGAAACGAAAGTTTCTCACCCAAACCGCAACCGTTGTGGGTGCCGTCGGTGCCACAATGGCCGCGGTTCCGTTTCTAAGCTACTTCAAGCCCAGTGAGGTAACCCTTGAAGCCGGCGCCCCCATTGAAGTCGATATCACCAAACTGGAGCCCGGGCAACTTATCCGGGTAGAGTGGCGGGGCAAGCCCATTTGGGCATTGAAGCGTACCGAGGAGATGCTGGAAACCTTACCCAAACTGGAACCTTTGTTGCGGGACCCTTTATCCGAGGAATCCATTCAGCCAGCGGCCGCCCAGAACCGTTACCGCTCTATCAAGCCGGAAATTTTCGTGGCGGTGGGGGTTTGCACCCATTTAAGCTGCTCCCCCACCTACCGACCGGAAGTGGCGCCTCCCGATCTGGGTAAAGACTGGCTCGGGGGTTTTTTCTGCCCCTGTCACGGTTCCCGTTTTGACCTGGCAGGAAGGGTTTATAAAAAAGTGCCCGCGCCCACCAACCTGGAAGTACCTCCCTACCGGTACTTGACCGATACCCGCATCATCGTTGGAGAAGAAGAACAACAGGAGGAATCGGCCTGACATGAACGAATGCAAAGATTGCGGAAGCCGCTTGCTTGCTTGGATAGACGAGCGCTTTCCCCTACTCAAAGTCTGGAACGAACATTTCGCCAAATATTACGCTCCCAAAAACTTCAATTTTTGGTATTTCTTCGGCTCCTTGGCGCTTTTGGTGCTCGTCAATCAGATACTCACCGGTATCTGGCTGACAATGAATTACAAACCCTCGGCCGACCGCGCCTTTGATACCGTCGAAATTATCATGCGCGACGTGGATTGGGGCTGGTTGATCCGATACATGCATGCCGTGGGCGCATCGATGTTTTTTATCGTCGTCTATATGCACATGTTCCGGGGCATGCTTTATGGCTCCTACAAAAAACCACGGGAACTGGTCTGGCTGCTGGGAATGTCCATGTATGTGGCGTTGATGGCGGAAGCCTTCATGGGTTATCTCCTGCCCTGGGGGCAAATGTCCTATTGGGGCGCCAATGTCATTATTTCCCTGTTTGGCGCCATACCGGTAATCGGCGATGACCTGGTCACCTGGATACGGGGGGATTTCGTCATCTCCGACGTTACCTTGAACCGTTTCTTCTCCTTCCATGTGATTGCCGTGCCACTCGTCCTGGTATTCTTGGTATTCCTGCACATTGTTGCCTTGCATAAGGTCGGCTCCAACAATCCCGATGGAATCGATATCAAGGCAAAGAAGGATAAGAACGGCGTGCCACTGGATGGCATTCCTTTCCACCCGTATTACACGGTGAAGGACCTTTTCGCGGCCACGGTTTTTTTGACGATTTGCGCTTGGATCGTATTTTACGCACCGGATTTTGGCGGGTTTTTCCTGGAGCATCCTAACTTTATTCCCGCCGACCCATTGAAAACCCCAGAGCACATTGCGCCGGTTTGGTATTTCACTCCGTTTTACTCGATTTTAAGGGCGATTCCGAGCAAATTTGGCGGGATGCTTGCCATGTTTGCGGCAATCATCATTTTGTTTTTCCTGCCCTGGCTGGACCGCTGTTCCGTGCGCTCCATCCGCTACCGGGGTATCACCTACAAGATTGCCCTGGCTTTGTTTTTGATTAGCTTTTTAAGCCTGGGATACTTGGGCACGATTCCACCCACACCGACAGCAGCCTTTTTCGGCATCGTTTTTACCATTGTTTATTTTGCCTTCTTCTTGTTCATGCCCATCTACACCCGCATGGAAATTACCAAACCCGTGCCGGAAAGAGTGGTTTGGCCTCCCAAGCCTTTTCTGGAACGTGAGGGGTGGACCCCCGCACTTGCGCGGATGATTTGGAAGATTATGCGCCCCTTTTTTGAGAAATTGGCGGCAATACTCCAATCCTTGCCCCCTTACAAGAAGGCAGCAGAAGCCTGGTCTAATACTCAAACAATGATAAAAAACAATAAAATCCTGAGAAAATTCCTATGAAGCATTTGATCTTCGTCTTGCTGGTGAGTCTTCCCGGGCTGGTAGCGGCGGAACTAACCGCCCCTTTACAATCACCCGATCTGGATGTTTTTGATACCGAGTCCCTGCGCCGGGGCGCTAAGCTATATGGCGAGCGCTGCATTGGGTGTCACTCCCTCAAACACATGCGTTACAAGCGAATCCAAAAGGATTTGAAACTATCCGATGAAGACCTGAAAACCCTATTCCCCTGGCTGGATAAACCCACAGGGACAATGACGACAGCAATGCCCCCCGATGACGCGGAAAAGTGGTTTGGCTTGCCCACGCCGGATTTATCCGAGCGCATACGCGCCAGAGGCGCGGATTGGGTCTATACCTTTTTGCGCAGTTTTTATCAAGATGACGGACGCCCTTTCGGCGTAAATAACTGGGTCTTTAACGATGTGGGAATGCCGCATGTATTGTGGGATCTCCAGGGAACCCAAAAAGCTGTCGTCAAAGATGAAAAGGGAACCCCCGTGATTAAAAAACTCGAGCTGGTTTCTCCCGGGAGTCTGACTAAAAAGGAGTTTGACCTGGCAGTCAACGATCTGGTCAACTTCCTGAACTATGTCGCGGAACCTGCTCAAATTAAAAGAAAGAAAATTGGCAAGTACGTTCTGTTTTATTTGATCGTACTGGCCTTCATTATGTACCGACTCAAGAAAGTATATTGGAAAGAGATTCACTGACCGGTTGCATGATAAAATAATGTTGGCCTATTTACTGAAGTTAAGCCCTGTTATTTCGAGTGTAGCGGAAGGTTCCACAAATCTCCCCAAAGCGAGAGGATTGCTTCTTGTGGTGAATATGACAGGCATGGAGCAAGGGGAGCCGGCTGCTTACTTGCCAGTGCTCTGTTACTTCAGTGGTTTAGTTCAGCAAGGTCCAAGTTTTGGAATGCCCTGTAACATGACCCAAAAGTAATGAAACTCTATTGCTCTCCTTTCTGCCCCTATAGCCACCAGGTGCGTGTAGTTTGGTTTGAAAAAGGCATTCAGGCGGACATCGAATACATCGATCCCGCCAATCCTCCCGAGGATGTTATCGACCTCAATCCCTATGGCGATACGCCGACTTTAGTCGACCGGGAGCTGGTACTATTCGATCCACGAATTATCATGGAATTTTTGGATGAACGTTTTCCTCATCCACCATTACACCCAATGGAGCCAGTAGCGCGGGCCCAAGCCCGTATGTTGATTTCCCGCATCGAGCGGGACTGGTTCAGCCTGCTCAACGAAATTGAATCATCAGGAGACAAAAAAGGCGCCAAGGCCCGGAAATTGTTGCGTGAACGTCTTATAGCCGCCACGCCCATATTTGCCTCCAAACCTTTTTTCTTGAGCGATGAATTTTCCCTGGTGGATTGCGCCCTGGCTCCTCTGATGTGGCGGCTATCCAAAATCGGTGTCGAACTCCCCAAGGAAGCTCAAGCCATCCAAATTTATGCCAACCGGATTTTCGCCCGCGAAGGCTTTCAGAGAAGTCTAAGCGACGTGGAGCTGGAAATGGGCGCCTTATCCGAAACACTGTCAGCCTGACCATGACACCACTGCGTCCCTATCTCATTCGCGCCATATATGAATGGATTGTCGATAATGACATGACCCCTTATATTCTGGTGGATGCCGATCAAGATCAGGTGGTTGTACCAAGGCAATACGTTCAAGATGGGCGCATCGTCCTGAATTTGCGCCCAGAAGCAGTCGTAAATTTGTTGATGGGGAATGAAGAAATCGGCTTTCAAGCCCGTTTTGGCGGGACTCCCATGCAGGTGCATGTGCCAATTTCCGCCGTTTTAGCGATTTATGCCAAGGAAACCGGCAAAGGCATGATCTTTGACGAAGAAACCGATGGCGATACACCACCACCCAATTCCCCCAAAAAAACACCGGAAAAACCCAAACGTCCAGCCCTGAAGGTAGTGAAATAATTTAGGCTTATCTGCCGGGACTATCCTTTATTTCTTTTCTGGCGAATAGAAAGAAGGTCCTCTCCCGCTGCCACCAACTTCCTTGAGGGGGAGGATTTTCGCCGTACCCTTTTTTTCTACCATGTCGATGCGGATAATTTCATGCATGGGAATGAAAGTGCGCTTGACGTTTTCAAATTCGGATTTCAGCTTTTCTTCGCTAGGATCCACCACAATGGAACTGGCTTCGCCAAACACAAAGTCCTCAACCACGACAAATCCATATAAATCCCCCTGATAAACGCGTTTAGCGTAAATCTCATAGACTTGGTTTTGATTGACGAATGCAACTTTAAATATTTGTTTGCTGGCCATAAATGTCCTTCGGAGCTATTGTTTGGGATTTTAGCAGATCGTTTCCCTCTCGCCTAACCCAGCCCTTGGCAGAGTTCATTCACCAATTGCTTGACGACTTCATGTAAATTGCCGGTCTTGCGATAACTGTGCAATTGACGTTGCCAGCTCGTTCCCGAATGTATTTTCTGGCGAAATTTTTCAAGATAGGGAT
>Ga0256841_1003503_pt1 | contig 11705 bp, 4 predicted proteins | sample 356308metaG_FD_185971 | JGI IMG/M metagenome (GOLD analysis project Ga0256841, IMG submission 185971) | Hydrothermal vent microbial communities from Mid Atlantic Ridge, Atlantic Ocean - 356-308 | ecosystem: Environmental > Aquatic > Marine > Hydrothermal vents | place: Atlantic Ocean: Mid...
GAGCGCGGCTATGCGCGCGGCAGGGCGGCCATCCGCCTCGATATCTGGCGCACCCCGGACGCCGATGCGCTGAAGACGGCAGCCATCTTCAAGGCCCATATCGCCCGCATCCGCCCCACCCTGCCGAATGATCTGCAGATCACCCCCTTCGACGTGAGCGCCAATTACCTGAAGGGCCGCATCCAGCTGCTGGTCAACAACGGATTGCAGGGGCTGGCGGTGGTCCTTGTCATCCTGTTCATCTTCCTCAATGGCCGCATCGCCTTCTGGGTGGCGGCGGGCATTCCGGTCTCCATGATGACCGCCATGGCCATCATGTGGCTGTCGGGGCAGAGCATCAACATGGTCTCGCTCTTTGCCCTCATTCTCACCCTCGGCATCATCGTCGATGACGCCATCGTGGTCGGCGAACACACCGCCACCTTGCGCGCCCATGGCCATGCGCCGGACAGGGCCGCCGCCCAGGGGGCCTTGCGCATGCTGGCGCCGGTGTCGGCGGCCACCATGACCACCATCGCCGCCTTCCTGCCGCTGTTCTTCTTCGAGGGCCGGGTGGGGGCCATCATCATCGCCCTGCCGCTGGTGGTCATATCGGTGCTGATGGCCTCGCTGGCCGAGTGCTTCCTGGTGCTGCCCGCCCATTTGCGCCATGCCCTGCGCGACGCCCGCCCGCCGGGGCGCTTCCGGCTGTGGTTCGATGCCGCCTTCGCCACCTTCCGCGAGCGGATCTTCCGGCCCATCGCCACCTTTGCCTATGATTGGCGCCATGTCACCTGGGCCATCCTGATCGCCGCCCTCGTCCTGTCGGTGGCCCTGCCGGTGAGCGGGCGCATCCGCTTCAACTTCTTTCCCTCGCCGGAAGCGGAGCACATGAGCGCCAATATCGTCATGGCGGCGGGCACGCCGGAGCGCGAGACCCTCAGGGCGGTGGCGCGCATCGAACAGGCGCTGCGCAAGGTGGAGCGGGAAAAAGGCGAGAAATTCGTCGTCGTCACCTATGCCACGGTGGGCAAGATGGGCTATTCCACCGGCGATCACCTGGCCCAGCTCAATGTGCAACTGACCAGCTCCGAGGAGCGCAAGACACGCACCAGCGCCATCCTGCGCGCCTGGCGCAAGGCCATGCCGCAAATCCCCGGCATCGAGCGCATCTCCTTCGGCCGCCGCCACATGGCCTCCGCGCCCAGCGATCTGGAAATCGAGTTGAAGGGCGAGGATCCTCATGTGCTCAAAAAGGCCGCCGGAGAGGTTTCCGCCCTGCTGGCGCGCATCCCCGGCGTTTCCGGCATCACCGACGATCTGCCCTATGGCAAGCGCGATTTGCGCATCCGCATCACCCCGCGCGGCAAGGCCCTGGGCTTCGATACCGCCTCGGTGACCGCCCAGGTGCGCGCCGCCCTGCGCGGCACCATAGCGCGCAAGTTCGCCCGCGACCTGGAGGAGGTCTCCGTGCGGGTGCGCCGGGCCGGGGATGTCACCGGCATGGCCGCCCTGCGCAATACCTACGTGCGCTCCGCCACCGGCGTGTGGCTGCCGCTGTCCGATGTCGCCGACCTGACGGAGGTTCCGGGTTTTTCGGTCATCTACCGCCGCAACGGCAAGGCGGCGATGAGCGTCACCGCCGACATCGACGACAAGACCACCTCCATCACCGAGGTGCAAAAGGCCCTCGGCAGCGCCGGTTTGGACGCCATATTCAGCAAACACGGCATATCCGGCAGGGTCGCCGGCGGCGCGGAGGAACAGCGCAAGTCCCTGAATGACCTGAAGACCGGAGCGCTTGTGGCCCTGGCGCTCATCTACATCATCCTGGCCTGGGTCTTCGGCAGCTACGCCAAGCCGCTCGTGGTCATGCTCATCATTCCCTTCGGGGCCATCGGGGCCATCCTGGGACACTGGGTCATGGGCTTTTCGCTCACCATCCTGAGCATGATCGGCCTGCTGGGGCTGTCGGGCATCCTGGTCAACGATTCCATCATCCTGGTGGCGCGCGTCTCCGAACGCGAGGAGAGCGGCGAGGACATGCGCAGCGCCGCCATAGGCGCATCCTGCGACCGGCTGCGCGCCGTGCTCCTGACCTCTCTGACCACCATCGGCGGGCTGACGCCCCTGATGTTCGAAAAATCCCTGCAGGCGCAGTTCCTTCTGCCCATGGCCATCACCATCGTCTTCGGACTGGCCGGAGCCACGGTGCTGGTGCTGCTGCTGGTGCCCGCCTCCCTGGGTATCCTGCAGGATCTGCGCAACCTGCTGGCCCCCGTCAGACGTCTGTGGGCGGCCTGAACCGCGCGGCCAGCCGGAGTGGAAGTTTTTGGCGGTTTTTGGCTTTCCCCTCTTGCCATCGGCGCGGTTTGGCCCTATCTAGAGGCCCGGACGGCAAGCGGGGCGGCGGCCCGGCGCGCCGGACGCATGTTGGATGGGGCCATAGCTCAGTTGGGAGAGCGCTTGAATGGCATTCAAGAGGTCGGCGGTTCGATTCCGCCTGGCTCCACCATCAAGACCTTTTCATCAAGGCTCCGTGATTCGCGGGGCCTTTTTTGTGTCTGGCCGGGCGGGGCTTTTTGTGTCATGGTTTCCCCGCAACCCGGCGCGCCGCTCGCGCGCCCTTGAAGGATCAGGCGTTCATGCGTGACCCGATCGCACATATCCTCCCCTCACATCACCGGACGTTGCCGCCATGCCCAGATCAAGGATGCATTCACGCCTGGAATCCCTTCTCAGGCGCCTGAAGAAGGCCGGGGCGGAGCAGACCCTGCTCAATCTCGCCAGCGCGCTTTTCGCCAATGCCCAGCCCGATGACCTGGCCGGACTGAGCCTCGACGATCTGGAATGGCTCGCCCGCGACGCCCATGAGTTCATCCGCCGGCGCACGCCGGGGCGCGCCAGCATCCGCATCACCAGCCCGGACAATGGCTCGAAGGCCTTGAGCGGCATCACCGTCACCCAGTCACTCAACGACAACATGCCCTTCCTGGTGGATTCGCTGCTCGGCTTTCTGGCCGCCCAGGGGCTGGAGATCCGCCTGCTTCTGCATCCGGTGCTCGCGGTGCGCCGCGATGGGCAAGGCAACCTGCTGGCCATCGAGCGGCGCGCCAGCGAGCGCGACGAGATCCGTCAGGAAAGCCTCATCCACCTGCATACCGAAAGGCTGGACAAGAGGCGCCGCAAGCAGCTGGAAAGCGGCATCCGTTGCATCCACGAGCAGGTGCGCGCCGCGGTGCTCGACTGGCAGCCCATGCGCGAGCGCCTCGATGCCATCATCAGCCAGTATCAGACCATGCCGCCGCCGCTGCCGGTGGACGAGCTGACCGAAATTCTCGCCTTCCTGCAGTGGCTGGACGATGGCAATTTCGTCTTTCTGGGCCTGCGCGAATACGCCCTCGACGGCAAGGCCCCCGGCGGCCGCAAGCCCCTCGACGGCGGTTTCGGCATCCTGCGCAAGGAGACGGGGGATGAGGCGGCCGATGAAACCATCATCTGCCTGCCCGGGGGCATGAGCCTGCCGGTGCTGATCACCAAGTCGGCGCGCATCTCGCAGGTGCACCGGCGCGTGCCCATGGACCTGATCATCATCCGCCGCTTCGACGACAAGGGCCGGATCGCCGGCGAGACGCACCTTCTGGGCCTGTTCGCCTCCTCCGCCTATGTGCGCGCGGCGCGCGACATTCCGCTGGTGCGCCGCAAGATCGCCCGCGCCCTGCGCCGCTCCGGCCTCGATCCGGCCAACCACATGGGCAAGGCGCTGCTCAACATCCTGGAGACCTTCCCGCGCGACGAACTCTTCGAACTCGATGTCGAAACCCTGCTGGATGTCGCCATGGGCATCCTGCGGCTGGAGGAGCGCCCGCGCCCGCGTATCTTCATCTGGCGCGGCTGCGCGGCGCGATTCGTCTCGGCCTTCGCCTTCATCCCCCGCGACCGCTTCAATACCCGCATCCGGCGCAAGGCCGGGGACATCCTGGAGACGGCCCTGGGCGCGAAAGTGGTCAATTTCGACACCAGCTTCGCGCCCGGCGTTCTGGTCAGGGTGCATTTCCGCCTCGAGCTGCTCAACGGCAACCGCTTGCCGGAAGACCTCGACGCGGCGGCCATCGAGGCCCGGGTGAGCGAGGCGGTGCGCTCCTGGGAGGATCGCATGATCGAACAGGTGCGCGACAGTCTTGGCGAGCAAAGGGCGGCACGCATCGCATCGCTTTATCGCGGCGCCTTCTCGCAGGCCTACAAGGAGGCCTATCCGCCCGCCGCGGCCCTGGACGATCTGGAGATCGTCGAGGGTCTGGACGAGGGCAATGGCGTGGCGGCGGTGTTTTTCCGCAGCCCCGCCGATGCCGGCGATGTGCTGCGCCTGAAGCTCTTTCACTTCGACGCCCCGGTGCCGCTGTCGGTGCGCGTGCCCATTCTCGGCCATGCCGGGCTGTCGGCCATCGAGGAGCGCACCTTCACCCTGTGCCGCGGCGCGCATGACGAGGCGCGCGAAATCTTCATTCACGAGATGGTGCTCAGGGCCGAAAGCGGCAAGGCCCTGGACCTGGAGGAGCTGGGGCCGAAACTGCAGGAGGGCTTCCTGGCGGTGTGGAACGGCCATGCCGATGACGACGCCTTCAACGCCCTGATCATCAAGAGCGGCCTGGACTGGCGCGAGGTCTGTGTCCTGCGCGCCATCGCCCGCTGGCTGCACCAGGGGGCCATGCCCTATTCGCTGCCCTATGTGGCCGCCACCCTGGGCCACCATCCGGATCTGGCGCGCCAATTGGTGGAGATATTCGAGACCCTCTTTGGGCCCGGCCGTTCCGGAGCGACGGCGCGCCGCAAGAAGGCCAGGGCCATGCGCGGCAGGATCGTCGAGGCCCTGGGCCAGGTGCAGTCGCTGGACGAGGACCGCATCATCCGCATGTATCTGGGAGCCCTCATGGCCATGCGCCGCACCAACTTTTGGCAAGGCCGCATGCCGGAAGGCGCGCCCGCGCCCTTGGCCTTCAAGATCGCCAGCGGCGAGGTGGATGTCCTGCCCCGGCCCCGGCCATGGATGGAAATCTTCGTCCATGCGCCGGATGTCGAGGGCGTGCACCTGCGCGGCGGACCCATCGCCCGCGGCGGCATCCGCTGGTCGGACCGCCCGCAGGATTTCCGCACCGAAATTCTCGGACTGGTCAAGGCCCAGAACGTCAAGAACGCGGTCATCGTGCCGGTGGGCGCAAAGGGTGGATTCATCGTCCGCAAGCCGCCCGCCGAAGGCAGCCGCGAGGCCATTCTGCAGGCCGGGAAACGCGCCTACAGGCGCTTCATTTCCACCTTGCTGGACATCACCGACAACATCGAGGCCGACGCCATCGTCCCGCCATCGGGCGTGGTGCGCCTCGATGGCGACGATCCCTATCTGGTGGTGGCCGCCGACAAGGGCACCGCGACCTTCTCCGACATGGCCAACGAGATCGCCCGCCAGCATGGCTTCTGGCTCGATGACGCCTTCGCCTCCGGCGGCTCGGCCGGTTATGACCACAAGAAGATGGGCATTACCGCGCGCGGCGCCTGGGAGGCGGTCAAGCGCCATTTCCGCGAAATGGGCGTGGACATCCAGAAGGAGCCGGTCACCGTCATCGGCATAGGCGACATGTCCGGCGATGTCTTCGGCAACGGCATGCTGCTGTCGAAAAAGCTCAAGCTGGTGGCCGCCTTCGATCATCGCGACATCTTCATCGACCCCGATCCCGATGCGGCCGTGGCCTACAGGGAGCGCAAGCGGCTGTTCAATCTGCCGCGCTCCAGCTGGCAGGACTACAACCGCAAGAAGATTTCCAAGGGCGGCGGCGTCTTCTCGCGCCGCGCCAAGGCCATTCCCCTGAGCGACGAGATGCGCCAGCTCCTGGAGGTGGAGGAGGCAAGCCTTACCCCCAACGAGCTCATCCGCGCCATCTTGCGCTGCCGGGCCGGGCTTTTGTGGCTGGGCGGCATAGGCACCTATGTGCGCGCCACCTCCGAGCGGGATCAGGACGTGGGCGATACGGCCAACGACGCGGTGCGCATCACCGCGCCGCAACTGCGCGTCAAGGTCGTCGGCGAGGGAGCCAACCTGGGCCTGACCCAGAAGGCGCGCATCGAATATGCCCTCAACGGCGGGCGCATCAATACCGACGCCATCGACAATTCCGCCGGGGTGAACACCTCCGACATGGAGGTGAACATGAAGATCGCCCTGGGTGCCGCGCAAAAGGCCGGAACGCTGAGCCGCGAGCAGCGCGATGAAAGCCTGCACGCCATGGAAGGGGACGTGGCCGCCCTGGTGCTGCGCAACAACTATCTGCAAACGCTTTGCCTGTCGCTGGCCGAAGCGCGCGCCAGCGCCGAGACCGGCGACATGATCCGCCTCATGCAGGCGCTGGAGGAGCGTGGGGCGCTGGACCGTGGCCTGGAGAACCTGCCCTCGAACGCCGAACTCAAGGCCCGCCGGGGAAAGAACCAGCCGCTGACAAGGCCGGAAATGGCGATCCTCATGTCCTATGCCAAGATCGTCCTGTTCGACGACCTGCTGGAATCGGGGGCGGTGGACGATCCCTTCCATCACGACCTGCTGATGAATTATTTCCCGCCGCTGATGCGCGAGGAATTCGCCCCCTTTATCGATGGCCACCGCCTGCGGCGTGAAATCATCGCCAACCGGCTGGGCAACGCCATGATCAATTTCGGCGGCCCCGCCTTCGTCACCCGCATGATGGAGGAGACCGGCCGCTCGGTGGCCGAAATCGCCGCCGCCTTCACCCTGGCGGCGCGGGCCTTCGGCTTTTCGCATCTGAGCGCCGAGATCGACCAGCTCGACGGGCGCATTCCGGGGGCGGCGCAATTGTCCTTCTACCTGCTCAAACAGAAGATTCAACGGCGCGCCACGGCCTGGTTCCTGCGCAACGAGACGCTGCCATGCGATCTGGCCATTCGCGCCCAGGAATATCATGATGCCCTGCGCGAACTCGACCGGTGTCTGCCCAAGGTGGCCACCTCGCACGTGCGCAAGCGTCTGCGCCTGCGCCGCGAGGACCTGGTGGCGCGCGGCGCGCCGCAACCCCTGGCGCGGCAACTGGCGCGCCTGCCCTATCTGCTGCGCGGTCTGGACATGATCGCCATCTCCCGCAAGACGGGACAACCGCTTGCCGACGCGGCGGAAGTCTATTTCCTCTCCGGACAGATGCTGCGCATAAGCCCGGTGATGATGGCGGCGCGCCGTCTGTCCATCTCCGGACATTACCGGCGCATGGCCCGCAACCGGCTGATGGAGAGACTGGGGGCGGTGCACCGCGAACTGGCCGCCGCCATGGTGCGCGCCGGGAGAGGGCAAAAAGGCGCGCAAGACTGGCGGGAGAAGCACGCAAAGGCGCTCTCCCGGACCCTGAAAACCCTGGATGGAATCCTGGCGGATCGCAATTTTGATCTGCCACGCCTGAGCCTGGTGGTCAGTCTGTTCGACGAACTGGCCGAAACGGTGCGCAATTGCCCGTGAGGCCTCCCGTTCGGCGGCGGCCCGGTTTCCTCAGCGCAAGTGTTGACAGCGGCGAATCATCTCGGCCTTGGCCCTGTCGGGCGGCCAGGGCTCCAGGTTGAGAAAACGCGCGGCGCCCGCGCCCTTCAGACCCCTCGGGTAGCCGAAAATCCGCGCCGCCTCGGAATGGGAAAACCCGGCAAGCTGGGTGGCCTCCAGGAAGGCGGAGGCGCGGTCGGCGCGCTTGATCAGCCTTTCCACCCATTGCGGCAGACGGGCGGGCAGGCCGAAACGGATGTGGATGGCGGCCTCCAGACGATGCTCGAAGGCCTTGTAGTCCAGCCCCAGGGCGGCCTTGAACGGGCTGATCATGTCACCGATGACATACTCCGGCGCATCATGCAGCAGGGCGGCCAGCCGCCAGCGGCGTTCCATCCTGGGCCGGAAGCGGGTCAGGAGCGCCTCCACCAGGACGCAATGCTGGGCGACGGAAAAGGCATGGGGGCCTGTTGTCTGGCCATTCCAGCGGGCCACGCGGGCCAGGCCGTGGGCGATGTCCTCGATCTCGATATCCAGCGGCGAGGGATTGAGCAGATCGAGCCGGCGGCCCGAAAGCATGCGTTGCCAGGCGCGGGGCGCCGCCGTTTTCACGCTCATGCCTTCTTCCTTCCCGCTCCTGAGACCCAAGTTCCGGCGAGGACCCGCCCGGTCATCCGGGGCCCAGACTTTTCCCTTTGGCGCAAGCTGTCAAGACCCCGGAGCCTTTCATCGCGGTTTCATCCCGGCGCGACTCAGCCCAGCACCATGTCCACGGCGTGGGCCAGGGTTTCGCGGATGTCGGCGTCATCGGTGAGCGGGCGCACCATGGCCATTTTCGCCGCCGCCGCCGGCTCCATGCCCGCGGCGATGAGCTGGCCGGCATAGACGGCCAGGCGGGTGGAGATGCCCTCGTCCAGCCCGTGGCCCTTCAGGGCGCGCGCGCGATGGGCGATGTCCACCAGGCGGGCGGCCATGTCCACGCCGATGCCGGCCTCGCGGGCGATGATTTCGGCCTCCGCATCGGCCCGCGGATAATCGAAATCCAGCGCCGTGAAGCGCTGCCGGGTGGACTGCTTGAGATCCTTCATCAGCGACTGGTAGCCGGGGTTGTAGGAGATCACCAACTGGAAATCGCGATGGGCGGTGAGCTCCTCGCCCTTCTTGTCCAGCGGCAGGGTGCGGCGGTGATCGGTGAGCGGATGGATGACCACGGTGGTGTCCTGGCGGGCCTCCACCACCTCGTCGAGGTAGCAGATCGCGCCGATGCGCGCCGCCACGGTCAGCGGCCCGTCGGCCCAGCGGGTGCCCGAAGCATCGAGCAGGAAGCGGCCCACCAGATCGGCGGCCGTCATGTCCTCGTTGCAGGCCACGGTGATCAAGGGGCGGCGCAGCTTCCAGGCCATGTATTCGACAAAGCGCGACTTGCCGCAGCCGGTGGGCCCCTTCAGCATCACCGGCAGGCGGCGGGCGTAAGCCGCCTCGTAGAGCGTCACCTCATCGCCCGCGGGGCGGTAGAAGGGTTCATCCTCGATCATGTATTGGCTGGTGCCGGTCATGGCGGGTTGACTCCTTGCAGGAGGGGGCGCGGCGCGCCCTGAAGGGATCAAAAAAGAGGCGGGGCGCTTGCACGCCTCGCCCCAGGTGCTCGGACTGTGAAGGAGAAAGAGGCCCGTCGCTTCAAGCCAGTTTCATCGCAGTCCCAGGGAGGTTCCGTGGGAAATCGCGGCCGGAGGCAAAAGCTCAGGCCCGGCCGCAAGGGGTCCTTTCATCACGCATGCTTGCCCAGCTTCTCGCGCCAGCCGGGGTAGAGATTGTCGGCATCGGCGGAGAAACTCTCGAAGGCTCCGGCCAGTTCCGGGTGATCCTTGGCATAGTCCACCAGATCGACGCCGGCCTTCCAGGCCTCGAAGGACTGGCGCAGGGACTTGGCCCCGGCAACGATGCCGTCCTTGTGGCCCATGGCGCCGCCGCCGGAGGTCTGGATGATGTTGGCATGGCCGAGGTTCTCGAAGAAGCCGGGCAGGCGCAGGGCGTTCATGCCGCCGGAGATGATCGGCGTGGTGGCCTTCATCTTCCACCAGGGCTGGCGGTAATACAGGCCATCGGCCTCATCCTCGGTGAGCATGAAGGCGACCAGCTTGTCCTCCGGCTTGCCCTCCATCTTGCCATAGCCCATGGTGCCGGTGTGAATGCCCGACGCGCCCAGCATGCGCGACCACTTCATGTGGGTCAGCAGGTTGTAGCCGCGGTTGGTGCGCTCGGAGGTGACCATGCCATGGCCGGCGCGGTGATAATGCAGGAACTGCTTGGGGAAATAGCGCCGCGCCAGGGCCACCGCCGAGGGGCCGCCGACGAAGCCATCCACCAGGAAGGCCACATGGTCGGCATCATTGCCGAAGGTCTCGAGGATGAACTCGCCGCGGCGGATCATCTCGAAGGGATCGTCGGCGGTGATGTTGGCGGAGAACAGCTTGGCCTGGCCGGTCTCGTCCTCGGCGCGCTTCATGGCGTCGGCGATCAGCGGCATGACCTCCTTGAGGGGGGCGAAAACCTGGTTGCCCTGCGGCTCGTCGTTCTTGATGAAGTCGCCACCCAGCCAGAACTGGTAGCAGGCATCGGCGAAGGGCTTGGGGCGCAGGCCCAGCTTGGGCTTGACGATGGTGCCCACCACCATGCCGCCATTGTCCAGATCGCGGCCCAGCACCCGCCACATGTCGACGATGTTCATCGACGGGCCATCGAACAGGCGCAGAAGATCGCGCGGCACGTAGAAGTCCATCAGCTTGGCATAGTCCACATCGCCCATGCCCTGGTTGTTGCCGATCATCATGGTCATCATGGAGACCACCATGGCGCGCCCGTCGGTGACGTTGCGGTCGAACAGCTCGATGGGGAAGGCGATCTTCATCAGCTCCCTGCCTTCGTCGATTTCATAGACGAGGGCATCGACGGAGCGGGTGAAATCGTCGGTGGTGACCACCTCGACATTGGTGCCGGTGGAGGATTCGGCGGCGAAATGGGCCGCCGTGGCCAGGTAGTCATGACCCGGCATGGGCTTCATCTTGTAGGCGCCGAGAACGTGACGGCCGCCGGCGATGAGCTCTTCTTCCTTCAGTGAAAGATCCGCGTAGCGGCTGGACTGGTCCATGGCCATGGGAAAACTCCTGATGATCCTGTGTGAACGAATGGCTGTGATGCCCGCGCATCATGGCTGGTCTTAAAGCATGTTTTCGATTATAAGCAAAATCGATTGTTTCGATATTGATCATAGAGAAAAGTCTATGCCAAAGCCTGGATACCTGGCCGCCCGCATCAGCCTGCGCCAGTTGCAGATCCTTTCCGCCGTGGCGCGCGCGGGCGGATATACAAAGGCGGCGCGCGAGCTGCACCTGACCCAGCCGACGGTCTCCATGCAGGTGCGCAAGCTGGCCACGGTCATGGAGGCGGAGCTGTTCGAGACCTCCGGCAGGAAACTGGAGCCCACCGCCGAGGGCCAGATGCTGCTCGACGCGGCACGCGACATCTTCGCCCGCCTGCAACAGCTGGAGGAGGAGCGCCAGACGCACGCGGGCGAGATTCGCGGCAACCTGCGCATCGCCGGGGTGACGACGGCGAAATATTTCCTGCCCCGGCTGCTGGGGGAATATCTGAAAATCCACCCGCGGGTGGAGCCGCATCTTTCGGTGACCAACCGGGCGCGGGTCATCGAGCGGCTGCGCTCGGGCGCCGACGACATGATCATCATGGGCCGCGTGCCCGCCGGGCTGGAGGTCACGGCCCGTGCCTTTCTGGAGAACGAGCTGGTGGTGGTGGCCCCGCCGGATCATCCGCTGCGCTGGAAGCGCGCGGTGCCGCTTGCGAGGCTGGCCGAGGCGCGCTTCCTGATGCGCGAGCCCGGATCGGGCACCCGTCTGGCGGTGGACAATCTCTTCGCCGAGCATGGCCTGACGGTGCGCCCGACCATGGAGCTTGGCTCCTCGGAGGCCATCAAGCAGGCAGTGCTGGCCGGGCTTGGCGTCTCCGTGCTGCCACGGCACAATATCGCCAGGGAGCTGAAAAGCGGCGATCTGACGGTGCTCGACGTGCAGCACCTGCCCTTGCGCCGCAAGTGGTTCGCCGTGCACCTGAAGGGAAAGAGGCTCTCCCTGGTGGCGCGTTCCTTCCTCGATTTTCTCACCACCGAGGGCGTCAGGCTTCT
>Ga0256841_1003504_pt1 | contig 11704 bp, 8 predicted proteins | sample 356308metaG_FD_185971 | JGI IMG/M metagenome (GOLD analysis project Ga0256841, IMG submission 185971) | Hydrothermal vent microbial communities from Mid Atlantic Ridge, Atlantic Ocean - 356-308 | ecosystem: Environmental > Aquatic > Marine > Hydrothermal vents | place: Atlantic Ocean: Mid...
GGCGCGTCGGCCATGGTGCGGCAGGTGGCGGCGTCGGCGTCTACTTCGTCAACGATGACGTCCATGACCTTGCCGACCTTGGCCGCCAGTTTGGCCTCGGATATGGCCTGTGCCTTGGCCATGAAACGGTCCCAGCGGTCCTGTTTCACATCCTCCGGCACATGGTCGGGCAGGGCGTTCGAGCGCGCGCCGGCGACGTTTTCGTATTGGAAGCAGCCGACGCGGTCCAGTTGGGCCTGGTCCAGCCAGTCCAGCAGGGTCTGGAACTCGGCCTCGGTTTCGCCGGGGTAGCCGACGATGAAAGTGCTGCGCAGGGTGATGTCGGGGCAGACCTGCCGCCACGCCGCGATTTCGTCCAGCGTTTTGGCACCGGCGGCGGGGCGGGCCATGCGTTTGAGCGTGTCGGGGTGGGCGTGCTGGAACGGGATGTCGAGATAGGGCAGGATCAACCCGTCGGCCATCAGCGGGATCAGATCGCGCACATGGGGGTAGGGGTAGACATAGTGCAGGCGCACCCATGCGCCAAGCGATCCCAGATCGCGGGCCAGATCGGTGATATGGGCACGGTGGCCCTTTTCGGTCGCATATTTCAAATCCAGCCCGTAGGCCGAGGTATCCTGCGAGATCACCAGCAGTTCCCTGACACCGGCCTCCACCAGCCGCTCGGCCTCGCGCATCACCGCAAAGGCGGGGCGCGAGGCAAGGCGGCCGCGCATGTCGGGGATGATGCAGAATTTGCAGGCGTGGTTGCAGCCTTCGGAAATCTTCAGATAGCTGTAGTGGCGCGGGGTCAGGGTGACGCCGCTGGCCGGCAGCAGGTCGATATAGGGATCGGGCGACGGCGGCACGGCCACATGCACCGCGTCCAGCACCTGTTCGTATTGGTGCGGCCCTGTGACGGCAAGGATCTGCGGGTGGTGTTCACGGATATAGTCCGGCTCGGCCCCCAGACAGCCGGTGACAACGACGCGGCCGTTTTCACGCAGGGCCTCGCCGATGGCGTCCAGGCTTTCGGCCTTGGCGGAGTCCAGAAAGCCACAGGTGTTGACGATCACCGCATCCGCGCCGGTGTAGTCGGGGGAAATGGCGTATCCTTCGGCGCGCAGGCGGGTCAGGATGCGTTCGCTGTCCACCAGCGCCTTGGGGCAGCCAAGCGACACCATGCCGATGCGCGGCTGACCCTCGCGGGCCGGTTCATTGATCCGCGCGCGCGGGGCAAGGTCGGGGCGCAGGGAAGGAGGGTTTTTGCTCATGCGCTGCCTATAGGGCATGCAGAGGGGTAAGGAAACGGGTTTGCCACAGGGTTTTGTGCCAAAAAATGCCGAGGCACATGGAAAATTGATCCATATCATTGGCAGCCCGATGATGTGTGCCAGATTCGAACGAAGGGTTTTGTGGTCAATCACCAGCAGCAAAGACAGGATATTCCGGATGGGCAGGCAGCAGAATTTTGACGTTATCATCATCGGTGCCGGGCCAGCCGGCCTGTCATTTGCACGCAGTTTGAAGGACAGCGGCCTGCAAATTGCCATTGTTGAAAAACTGCCGGAAGAGGTTCTGGCGGATCCGGCTGAGGACGGGCGTGATATTGCGCTGACCCATAAATCGGAACAGATCATGCGTGATCTGGGGATGTGGGAGAAGATACCCGCCGATGAGATCGGCTTTATTCGCAAGGCCAGGGTGCTGAATGGCGCGTCTGCTTTTGCCTTGCAGTTTGACAACCTGCGCAGCGGGGCTGACTATCTGGGGCGCATCCTGCCAAACCATCTGATCCGGCGGGCGGCCTATGCAAGCGTGCAGCCGATGGAAAATGTTTCCCTTTTGGCCGGCGCGGCGGTGACGCAGGTACAGACCAATACCACCGAAGGCGTGGTGACGCTGGAAAGTGGCACCAGCCTGCATGCGCCGCTGGTTGTGGCCGCGGACAGCCGGTTTTCCCAGACACGGCGCATGATGGGCCTGTCGGCGTCGATGCTGGATTTCGGGCGTGTGGTGATTGTCTGCGAGATGCACCACGAACGGTCGCATGACGATACGGCCTATGAATGCTTTCAGTATGACCAGACCCTGGCGGTTCTGCCGATGGTCGGGCTGACATCTTCGGTTGTCGTGACCTTGCCGGCAGATCGGGCCGACGCGGTGATGGCGATGCCGGACACGGCGTTTTCCGCCGATGTCGAGCGGCGGTTTGGCGGCAAGCTGGGGCATATGGAACTGTGCAGCCCGCGCCACCCTTATCCGCTGGTTGCCGTGCTGGCGCAGCATTTCGTGACGCGGCGCTTTGCCCTGATCGGCGACGCGGCGGTTGGCATGCACCCGGTGACGGCACACGGGTTCAATCTGGGGCTGGCCAGTGCCGATTTGCTGGCCGGCGAGGTAACAGATGCCGCCCGCAACCTGACGGATATCGGCGCCCTGGCCGGGTTGAAACGATATGAGGCAAGACACCGGCGCACGGCCGTGCCGCTGTTTCACGGCACGAACGCGCTGGTCAAGCTGTTCACCGACAGTTCAATCCCCGGACGAGCGGTACGGGGCGCGGTGTTGCGGTTGGGGGAATTGCTGCCACCGGTGAAAAAGCGGATTTTGCAGCAGCTTACCCGGATCTGAGCCAGTATCTGACCCCGGATCTGCCCCCTGCCGGAGCGGGTGCACCACGCAATCGGCCCCAGCGATGAAAAGCTTGTTTCTCATGTGCGGCCTGCCTATCTGTTGGGGGCAGGTTGATAATACAGGGGCGTTACCATGCGGTGGCTATTGCGCATTTTCTTTGGTTTGGTGATTGTGGTCCTGCTGGCGGTGGCGGGCCTGCTCTTGTTGCCGGGCGACAAGATTGCCGGTTTCGCCGAGCGGAAATTTCAGGAGACAACCGGCCGCGCCCTGACGCTGAAAGGTGGCGTAAAGGCCACGATTTATCCCACCCTTGGCGTGCGTCTGGGCCAGGTTGAAATCGCCAATGCGGATTGGTCAAAGCAAGGCCCGATGGTCAAGGCCGATGGCCTGAGCATTGGCGTCGAGCTGTTGCCCTTGTTGCAAGGCGATGTGCGCATCAGGAAGATCGAGCTTCAATCCCCGGCCATATTGCTGGAGCGTGCCGCCGACGGGCGCGCCAACTGGGAGTTTTCGGCATCTGCCGGCACTGGTGGCGGGGCCGCTTCACAAGGGGCGGCGGCTGATGACGCAAGTGCGGGCGGCATCCCGGCCTTTACCCTTGGAAAAGGGATCATAAGCCGGGGCAAACTGACCTATATTGATCATGCCAGCGGCAGCACGCAGCAACTCAGCGATATTGACGCCACCCTGCATTTGCCGGATTTCGCCAGGCGCGGTGACATTGCGCTTTCCGCCCGCATCTACGGCCAGCCCTTTCAGATGAGCGGAGATATTGCAGAGTTTGGCGGGTTTCTGGCGGGGGGTGTGACCGGGGTCCGGATGAAACTGAAAACCGGTGGCACGAAGATTGATTTCACCGGGCGCGCGGGTTTGTCGCCTGTGGCCGCTGACGGAAAGATTGACGCGGATTTATCGGATATGCCGGCATTGTTTGCCGCTTTGGGGCAAACGGCACCGGATCTGCCGCCGGGGTTGGGCCGCAAGGCAAAAATAACCGGCAAAGTCATTTACACCGGCAAGGGAAGCGCACATTTGCGCGATGCCCGGGTCACGCTTGAGCAAAACCAGTTGACGGGAAATGCCGATCTGTTTTTTGAAAAACGTCCGCGTCTGAATGCGCAGTTCACGACACCAATGCTGGATCTGTCCGGGCTAAGTGCCGGAGAGAGTGCGAATCCGGCAAACCCCGCAGGTGCCGGTGGCACGTCACCGGCAAGCACCGGCTGGTCCACCGCGCCGATCGATGTCAGCGGCTTGTCTGCGCTGGATGCCGAGGTTTCCTTTGTGGCGGACGGCATGCAGGTGGCGGGTGCAAAGCTGGGCAAGTCACGGGTTCTGATGACCCTGAAACGCGCGCGTGCTGTCTTTGAACTGCGCGAATTGCGGGCCTATGACGGGCTGATCACCGGCCAGTTTGTCGTCAATGGGCGTGGCGGTTTGTCGGTTGGCGGCGATATGCGTATTGGTGGTGTGCAGATGCAGCCACTGTTGCGCGATATGGCCGGGTATGAACGCCTGATCGGCACCGGCGACATGGAGATCAAGTTTCTGGGTGTTGGCGACAGCATGGCCGCCATCACCCGCAGCCTCTCGGGCAACGGTGCGCTGAAACTGGGGCAGGGAGAGATCCTTGGCCTCGATCTGGTGGGCATGCTGCGCAATCTGGATACCTCTTATCAGGGCAAGGGCAAGAAAACGATTTTTGATTCGATCGGGGCGACGTTCACGATCAAGGACGGGGTGCTGCGCAATGACGATCTGTTGTTCAAGGCGCCGCTGGCCACGGCAACCGGCAAAGGAGAGGTGGATATCGGGGCAAGAACCATCAATTATCGTGTAACGCCTGTTGCCTTGGCAAAGGCAGATGGCACCGGCGGCATCAGCGTGCCGGTCCTTATCAAGGGCCCGTGGTCCAAGCCCAGGTTCAGGCCTGACCTGAAATCACTGGTCAAGGGCGATATCGACGTCAAGACGCAAGATATCAAGCGCCGGGCAGAAGAAGCCGTGAACGATGCCCTTGCCGATCAGCTGGGCGTCACCCGGCAAGAGGGCGAAAGCACAAAAGACGCCGTGCGCCGCGAATTGGGCGTGACCCCGGAGGAGGATATTTCAACCGAGGATGCCATCAAGCGCAAGTTGGAGGAAGAAGCCACCAAGGGGCTGCTCGACCTTCTGGGCGGCAAGAAATGAACGGCCGTGGCGTTTCAACATGACATCATCGGAAGGCTTTAGCGCCGGCGATCCCGGCGTGAGGACATCGGCTGAAATGCAACGCTGACATGGGCTTCGCAATAGGGTTTTCCGGGCTGGGCGGTCAGGCCGCAAAACCAGAATTCCTCGGTCGCCGGGTCGCCGATCGGCCATTTGCAGGTGCGTTCGGTCAGCTCCATCAGCGAAATCTTTTTGGCCGTCTTTTCGACCTCACGGACCGAGGCGAGTGTCTCGGGGCTGATTTCGTTTGCGGAAGGCTGCGGCGGCAAGGGCTGACCGGCCGGGATGATGGCGCGCCGCGCCGCACTCATTGGCGGCTGAACCGGTTTCGGGGTGTTGGCCGCGGCGGCCTTGGCTTTGGGGGCGCTCGTCTTGGGGGCGGCCTTGGGTTTGGCCGCACGCGGCGCCGGCTTGTCCTTTGCAACAGTCTTGCCACCGCCGCCGTTACGGTTGGACAGGCCGAGGCGATGCACTTTGCCAATGACGGCGTTGCGGGTCACACCGCCCAGTTCTTTGGCAATCTGGCTGGCCGACTGGCCCTCGCCCCACATTTTCTTCAGGATTTCGACGCGCTCATCGGTCCACGACATGATGTTTTCCTTAACTGAAAGCGGCCCGCACGGGCGGGCCAGTCGGAGGTTTTCCGTTATCTCTATTCTAATCACCTTGCAGCGGGATACAAGAGCGACAAATCAAGTTGAAGGTCAGGCGGTTTCCTTGGGGCGGTCAAGTCGCTCGGGGCGCAGGCGATGGCGCTCATCCGTCAGGCGCAGGAACGAGGCGAGTGTTGCCAGAAGCACGCCCATTCCGGTGCTGCCGCCAAGCAGAAGCATGACAAGGATCTGGTATTTGACAGCTTCTGTCGGATCCACTCCCGAAAGGATCTGGCCCGTCATCATGCCCGGCAATGAAACAACACCCGTGGCGGCCATGGAGTTGATGAGCGGCATGAAGCCACTGCGCAGGGCGGTGTGTAGAAAGGGGCGGGCCGCCTGCCATTTGCTGGCCCCCAGCAACAACTGGGCCTCGATGGCGCGCTGTTCGCGCAAAATGGAGCGATGCAGGCTGTCAAGCGCCAGGCTGATGCCGGTCATGGTGTTGCCGAGGATCATGCCAAACAGGGGCAGCGCATATCGGGGCGACCACCAGGGCGACGGGCGCACCAGTATTAACAGTGCAACCAGAATGACGGTAGTGCCGGCAAAGGCCATGGCACTGGTGCCAATGCCGTACCCCCACCAGCCACGCAGGCGGTTTTCCTGCCTGGCCCAAGCTTCCCGCCCGGCAAAAAGCAACATGAACAGAGCCACCAGCAGCGTGATCCAGGGCGAGGCCAAGGCAAACAGGGTCTTCAGCAAAAGGCCGACAAGCACCAGTTGGATGACCATCCGCACCGCGGCAATCGCCAGTTTCCGTTCCAGCCCCAGATGCAGTCCGAGCGACACGGCGCCGTTCAGCAACAGAAAGACCGAAGCGATGACAAGATCCCAATAGTTCAGGGTGATGTATCCTGTCATGCGGGCACCTGTGTTCCGATCGGAACCTCGCTGAGGCGGCCGTTTTCAAGCCACATCAGCCGGTCTGCCAGACGTTCGGGCTGCCCGGCATCATGGGTAACCAGCAGCAGGGATAAACCTTGGCCGATTTCGTGCCGCAGCAGGTCTTCGACCGCGGATTCGGTTTTCTGATCGAGCATGGATGTCGGCTCATCCAGCATCAAGACCTCGGGTGTGTTTTCCAGGGCGCGCAGCAGGGCCAGCCTGTGCCGTTCGCCGGTGGACAGGCGCGAGACCTCCCAGTCCATCGCCGCAACCGGCATCAGGACATCGGGCAGGCGTGCCCGCGTTTTTTCGGGTGTGCGGAAATGGCTACGTACTTCGTTGGCCCACCAGCCGCTCTCGGCGGGTAACAAGCCGACATGTTTGCGCCATTGCGGGGCCGGAACCTTTTCGCGCGATACGGTTTGTGTGTGGGCCTTTCCCTGATTTGGGTCCAAATCCACGATGGCGCGCAACAAAACCGATTTGCCGGCCCCCGACGGGCCGGTCAACGCCAGACAGGACCCATCAGGTATCTTGAAATTGACCGGTCCAATCAGGAGGCGTTGCAGATTGTCGACTTGCAGCATGTACAAAGCTTTCGCAGGAAGCGTCATGCCATCTTAGGGGCCTTGGCGCCCGTTGCAAAGCCGCAGGTTTTTTTTGGCCTTCACAAATCCGGAAGGCGCGGTTATGACATTGCCATGATCAAACGCAATCATATCGTTATTGTCCGACGTCGACGCTGATTTCACAGCGCCGGCCTTCGTTTGATTTTGCGCGCATTCGCGCATCTCTTTCAAAACATTGACATGCCCCTGCCGCTTTGGCACCAACAGGGCTTCGTATAAGGATAGAGACCATGATCCCTTCTGTCTTGCCGACCTATAACCGCGCACCGCTTTCCTTCGTCAAAGGCGAAGGCTGCTGGCTGACCGAGGCAGACGGGCGCCGATTTCTGGATTTCGGCGCAGGGATTGCGGTGAATGTTCTGGGCCATGCGCACCCTGCTTTGGTGGCGGCGCTGACCACTCAGGCGCAGGCGCTCTGGCACACATCGAACCTCTATGAAATCCCGCAGCAACAGGCGCTGGCCGACAAGCTGGTCGAGGCCACATTCGCCGACACCGCGTTTTTCACCAATTCCGGCACCGAGGCTTGCGAGCTGGCGATCAAGATGGTGCGCAAATACTGGTTTGAAAAGGGCCAGCCCGAGCGGGTCAGGATCATTGCCTTTGAAGGCTCGTTCCACGGCCGTTCGGCGGCAGGGATCGCGGCCGCGGGGTCGGAAAAGCTGACCAAGGGCTTTGGTCCGCTGCTGCCCGGTTTCGTGCATCTGCCCTTTGGCGATCATGATGCGCTGGCAGCGGCAATGGATGACACGGTCGCGGCCGTGATTGTCGAACCCGTGCAGGGCGAGGGCGGTATCCGCCCGCTGCCGGACGCCTGCCTGAAGGGGCTGCGCGATGCTTGTGACGAGGTGGGCGCGCTGATGGTGCTGGACGAAATCCAGTGCGGCATGGGACGCACCGGCAAGCTGTTTGCCCATGAATGGGCCGGTGTTACACCCGACATCATGCTGGTGGCCAAGGGCATCGGCGGGGGCTTCCCGCTGGGCGCGTTGCTGGCAACCGAAGATGCGGCGTCGGGGATGACAGCGGGCACGCATGGCTCGACCTATGGCGGCAACCCGCTGGCCTGTGCGGTGGGCAATGCGGTGATGGATATTGTCGCAACAGACGAATTTCTGGCCGATGTGAACCGCAAGGCCGGCACCCTGCGCCAGTCGCTGGAAGGGCTGGTTGCGGCGCATCCCGATGTGTTCGAGGGGGTGCGCGGCACGGGCCTGATGCTGGGGCTGAAATGCAAGGCCCCCAACATGGATGTGATCAACGCGGCCTACGGGGCCGAGGTTTTGGTCGTGCCGGCGGCGGACAATGTTGTGCGGCTGTTGCCGGCGTTGAACATCCCCGACGAGGATATTGCCGAAGGCGTGGCGCGGCTGGACAAGGCGGCAAGCGAAGTTTCCAAAGGACTGAAATCATGAACCATTTTCTGGATATTCACACCACCGATGCCGACGATCTGCGGGGCATGATCAATCAGGCCCGTGTGATGAAAGAGGCCCGCAAGGGCCTGCCCAAGGGTACGCCGGACGCCGAACAGCCGCTGAAAAATCACATGGTGGCGCTAATCTTTGAAAAGCCGTCAACCCGCACGCGGGTCTCGTTTGATGTGGGCGTGCGGCAGATGGGCGGGCAGACGATGGTGCTGTCGGGGGCCGATATGCAGTTGGGCCATGGTGAAAGCATCGCCGACACCGCGCGGGTTCTGAGCCGCTATGTTGATATGATCATGATCCGCACCTTCGAGGAATCCGTATTGCAGGAACTGGCCGAATACGCCGATGTGCCGGTGATCAACGGGCTGACCAACCGTACGCATCCCTGCCAGATCATGGCCGATGTGATGACATTCGAGGAACACCGCGGCCCGATCAGGGGCAAGAAAGTGGTCTGGACCGGGGATGGCAACAATGTCTGCGCCTCGTTCCTGCATGCGGCGGGGCAGTTCGGGTTCGACTTTACCTTTGCCGGCCCGCCGTCGCTGGACCCTGAACCGGAATTCGTTGATTTGGCCCGCAGCAAGGGCGTGAATGTGGTGATTGAACGGGATGCCGAAAAGGCGGTGCAGGGGGCCGATCTGGTGGTGGCCGACACTTGGGTTTCGATGCACGACAGCCAGTCAACCCGCCAGCGCCGCCACAACCTGCTGAAACCCTATCAGGTGAATGACCATCTGATGGAACAGGCCAAGGACGACGCGCTGTTCATGCACTGCCTGCCCGCACATCGGGAGGAAGAGGTGACCTCAAGCGTGATGGATGGCGAAAAATCGGTGATCTTTGACGAGGCCGAGAACCGCCTGCATGCGCAAAAGGCGGTGATGCGGTGGTGTCTGGGGGTATGATGCGCTTGCGTCCGGCGCGAACCGGCGTAAGTTATCCCTGATGCAAACAGGGGGTAGACTCATGACCAAAGCGCAGGACAAGGCCCGGATCGGGCTGATCGGACTGGGAGTGATGGGGTCAAATCTGGCCCTGAACATTGCCGAGAAGGGCTTTCGCGTTGCCGTGAGCAACCGCTCAAAAGACAAGATCACCGAATTTGTCGCGGCTGCCGGGGAACTGGCTGAAAACCTTGTTGCCTGTGATGACGCGAAAGCCCTGGTGCGGGCGCTTTCAAGGCCGCGCGCGATCATCATCATGATCAAGGCGGGCAAGCCTGTGGATGACCAGATTGCGGCGCTGCTGCCCCATCTGGACAAGGGCGATATATTGATTGACGCCGGTAATGCCGATTTCAACGATACGCGCCGCCGCAGTGCAGAGTTGGCCGGAAAAGGCATTGATTTCATTGGCATGGGGGTGTCGGGCGGTGAAGAGGGCGCCCGTCACGGACCATCAATCATGATCGGCGGGCCAAAGAAGGCCTATGAGGAAATCCGCGATATCGTCGAGGCGATTGCCGCAAGATACAATGGTCTGCCCTGTGCGGCGCGGCTGGGCCCGGACGGGGCCGGACATTTTGTGAAAACCGTTCACAACGGCATCGAATACGCCGATATGCAGGTGATTGCGGAAATCTATGGTTTGCTGCGTGACGGAGAAGACCGGCCGGCAGACAAGATCGGCAAGTTGTTCGAGGGCTGGAACAAGGGCCCGCTGCAATCGTATCTGGTTGAAATCACCGCTGCCATTTTGCAAACGCGTGATCCGGAGACCGGGCAATTCATTGTTGATCTGATTGTTGACCGCGCCGGGCAGAAAGGCACCGGCCGGTGGACCGTGATCGAAGCGCTGAAGCTGGGGCAGTCGGCCTCGGCCATCGAGGCGGCCGTTGGCGCACGGTCATGGTCGTCCATGAAGGATGCGCGCGAGGCGGGCGAGGCGCTGTTCCCGCCGCAGAAGGAGTTTGCCCCAGCCGTGTTGGAGGCCGACATGGAAAAGGCCATGCTGGCAGCGCGCATCATTGCTTATGGGCAGGGCTTTGGGTTGATGCAGACAGCAAGTGTTGAATTTGACTGGGATCTTGACCTGGAGGTGGTGGCCAAGATCTGGCGTGCCGGATGTATTATCCGCTCGACATTGCTGGACGAAATCGCGGCGGCTGTGCATGAGGGCCTTCCGCATGATCTCTTGATATTTGCACCCGCTCTGCGGACTCGGTTGCATGAAACACGTGGCGCGCTGCGCCGGGTCGTGTCTTCCTGCATTTTGCAGGATTTACCGATGCCGGCGATGAGCGCGGCGCTGGCTTATTTTGAAACCATGCGGCGGGGCAGGGGGACGGCAAACCTTATTCAGGCGCAGCGTGATTTCTTTGGGGCGCACGGTTTTGAGCGGATTGATGGCGGCAGCGATCATCACGGTCCATGGGCGATGTCGCAGGGTTAGCGTCTGGGTTTTGCCCGCAATGTCGGATCGGCGCTGGTCGGGTCCTCGGGCCAGGGGTGTTTCGGGTAACGCGCGCGCATGTCCTTGCGCACGTCGCTATAGGAACTGGCCCAGAAACCGGGGATGTCCATTGTGGTTTGCACCGGCCTGCGGGCGGGGGACAGCAGGGTGACGCGCAGGGGGGTGTGGCCGACCTTCGGGTGGCTGGTGACGCCGAACATTTCCTGCAATCGCAGCGAAATCTCGGGGGCCTCGCCGGAATAGTCGATCGGGATCCTGTTGCCCAGCGGAGTGGTGAAATGCGCCGGTGCCTCGCGGTCCAGTCGCTGCATCTGCTCCCATGTCAGGATGCTGCGCAAGGGGTCCAGCAGGTTCAGCCCCTTCAGATCATTGGCGGTTCTGATGCCGGTCAGGTAAGGCAGCAGCCAGTCGTCAATCGTCGCCATCAGCGCCTCATCGGTAAATTCCGGCATCCCGTCCAGCAGCAGCACCCGTGCCTGAAACCGGCGGGCGGCGTCATTCCACGGCAGGCCAAGGTCGCGCACCCCCTCCAGCATGGCCCGCGCCAGAACCTCCTCGGGCGCATCGCGCCATATGCGGTCCGACAACACCAACGCGCCGAACACCTCTTGCTGGCGCGCCACCACGCGGCGATCGCGTTTGCTCCATTCGCAATGGTCACGCCATGTGATGCGGTCGCCATAAAGGCCGCGCAAACCGGCTTCAGTAATCTCCACCGCCTGCCGGATGCGGGCCTCGCGCGCGTCGCCGTCCAGATCGGTGGCCACCAGCAGGCGGGCGCCCGCCATCGGGTCGTCCTCGGGCATCATCGCGCCTTTGCCGCCGGACAGCACCCAGCGGGGCATGTCCCCCTTGCGGCGCA
>Ga0256841_1003505_pt1 | contig 11702 bp, 5 predicted proteins | sample 356308metaG_FD_185971 | JGI IMG/M metagenome (GOLD analysis project Ga0256841, IMG submission 185971) | Hydrothermal vent microbial communities from Mid Atlantic Ridge, Atlantic Ocean - 356-308 | ecosystem: Environmental > Aquatic > Marine > Hydrothermal vents | place: Atlantic Ocean: Mid...
TTCATCGCCTTGATGCTCCTGGCGGGCTGCGGCGACGAGCCGGAGCCCCCTTCTCCGGAGCCGGGCCAGGCCGTGCCCACCTACACCTCCACGCCATCCCAGGCCAGCGCCAGGAGCCGAGACGGAACGCCGTCCCCGCCCTCCACCCGCGCCCCCACCGCGACGCCCACGCCCTCGGCCACGCCCACCATCACCCCGTCCCCCACCCCCACCCTGGAGCCCTCGGCCCAGCTGGAGCAGGCCCGAAAGCTCCACCGCTTCGGGGACTACGGCAGCGAGCAGGTGCTCCTGCGCCTCTTCCTGGACGGGGGGCTGGGCGGCCAGGAGCAGCGGCTGGAGGCCCGTTACCGCCTGGCCCTGGCCTACCTGGCCGACGGCCGCTTCCAGGATGCGCTGGAGCAGCTGGAGCGCTTCCAGCAGGAGGCCCAGGAGCTGCCCCCGGACGAGCCCCGGCGGGTGGCCAGCCTCTTCCTGCAGGGGGACGCGCTGGCCGGCCTGGGCCGTTACACCCAGGCCATCACCGCCTACTGGGCCTTCCTGGAGCAGCGACCGGAGTTGGCCGAGGTGGTCCAGGAGGCCATCGGCGACGCCTACCTGGCCCTGGGGCGCCTGGAGGACGCGGCCCTGGCCTATCGCCGAGCCGCGGACGCCACGCCGGAGCGGGTGCGCCGGGTGCAGCGCCTGGAGAAGCTGGCCAGCGTCCATCTGCAGGCCGGGGCCTACTCAGAGGCGGTGGCCGTCTACGACGAGATCCTGGGCCAGAGCCGGAACCCACCCTATCGGGCCGGGCTCCTCTACCGGGCCGGCAACGTCCTGGCCCAGCTGGGGGACGAGGAGGAGGCCATCCTGCGCTGGCGCCGGGCTATCGGTGAGGATCCAGCCTCCCCCAGCGCCTACCAGGCCCTCATCGAGCTGGTCAACCGGGAAGCGCCAGTGGACAGCTACCTGCGGGGCTACGTGGATCTCAAGGCCCGGGCCTACGCGCCCGCCATCAACGCCTTCCAGCAGGTGCTCCAGGAGCCGAACGCGGACGCCGAACGCCGGGGGCAGGCCCTGCTGGGCATGGGCCAGGCCTACATCGGCCTGGAGAACTACGCGGCGGCCATCCAGAGCCTGGACCGGCTGCTGGGGGAGGCCCCAGAGTGCACCTGCTTCGGCCAGGCCTGGCTGGAGAAGGCCCAGGCCCTGGAGAAACAGGGAGATGGGGTGGCGGCCCGGCGCCTCTACCGCACCTTCGCCCGGGAGTTCCCCCAGGACAGGCTGGCCCCGGAGGCCCTCTGGCGCAGCGCCCTCTCGGCCATCCAGGAGGGGAGCGAACTGGAGGCGGCCACGGATCTCCTGGCCCTGGCCGACACCTTCCCCCAGAGCCGCCAGGCCGGCCCGGCCCGCTACATGGCTGGCCTGGGCTTCTTCATGCGGGGGGTCTACCCGGCCGCGCAGGAGCAGCTGGCCAAACTTCAGGAGGCGGCAGGCGTGGCCGGGAACCCCGGGGCCACCTACTGGCTGGGGCGGGCTCTCCTGAGCGGCGGCCAGCCCCAGGCGGCCCGCCAGCAGTGGCAGCAGCTCCGGGAAGCGGACCCGGACGGTTACTACGGCATCCTGGCGGCCCAGGCCCTAGCTCAGCCGGAGCAGGTGGGCCAGGATCTGCTCAAGGGGGTGGAGGCGGTGGCGGGCCCTGGCTCCACCCTGCCCGGGGACGACGGCTCCCAAGCCTTCGCGGAGGCGTGGTTGGAGCGGTGGTTGGGCCAGGGCGATCTGGGCAGCAAGGGGCTGTGGGAGGACCCGGACTTCCAGGCCGGGCGGCTGCTCCTGGAGCTGGAGCGGCGGGGGGACGCCTTGATCCACCTGGATCGGGTGCGCCAGCGCCACCGGAACGATCCCCGCACCCTCTACGCCCTGAGCCTGGCCTTCCAGGATCTGGGCGCCTACAGGCTCAGCATCAGCAGCGCGGACCAGCTCATCCGGCTCAGCCCGGCGAACGAGATAGAGGAGGCTCCCATCTTCCTGCAGCGCCTCCTTTACCCCCGCCGTTTCGCGGAGCTGGTGGAGGGGGAGGCTCGGGCCCAGGGCATCGATCCCCTGGTGCTCTACAGCCTGATCCGCCAGGAGAGCCTCTTCGAGGAGGGGGCCCGATCCACGGCCGCGGCCCAGGGCCTGGCCCAGATCATCCCGGACACGGGCCAGTGGATCGCGGAGCGGCTGGGCTTCGCCAACTACCGGAACGAGCTGGTCTACCGGCCCCACATCAACGTGAAATTCGGCGCCTACTACCTGGCCTGGGCCCGGGACTTCCTGGACGGCAACCTGGTCTCCGCGGTGGTGGGCTACAACGCTGGCCCGGGCAACGCCAAGTTCTGGCGGGAGGTCTCCGGGCCGGACGACACCCTCTTCGTGGAGGTGATCACCCTGCAGGAGCCCCGGATCTACATCCAGCGCATCACCTCCCACCTCTACCACTACAGCCGGCTCTATCCGGAGCTGCGTCCATGACCGGGCCCGGGGCGATGGTGGCGCCCGTCACTCCCGCTGCCGGGGAGGGCTCGGATCCTGGTCGGGAAAGGCGCCGGTCCAGCGTTCCATGAAGGCCAGGAGGTCCCGGATCTGGTGGAAATAGGTCGATTCGCCCGAGGGCACATGCTGCACCCATCCCCGACAGACAAGCAGATCATCCGCCGAATCTGAATCGCCTGCCTCGCGCCAGAAGCGCACCAAGAAAGAAGCGTACCGAGATTCGCTCGCTCCATCCAATCGGAACCTCCCGGAAATTGGATAACACCCGGTCAAGCCAGCATGCCACACCTTGAACTCTCTCTGTTCGGTGGTTTCCAGGCTACTTTGGACGAGGCGCCCGTAGAGTGCTTCGAGACGAACAAGGTTCGAGGACTCCTGGCCTACCTGACCGTGGAGGCCCAACGCCTCCATCGCCGCGATCGCCTGGCCGGGCTGCTCTGGCCGGACCGCCCCCAGCGTGTCGCCCGCAACAACCTGCGCCAGGCCCTCTCCAGCCTGCGCAGGACCCTCGGTGACAGAAGCCGGGAACCCCCCTTTCTCCTCGCTTCCCGCACAGAGCTAGGCCTGAACCCCCAGGCCTCGGTCTGGGTGGATGTCGCCGCCTTCCAGAAGCTCATGGCCCGGGTGACGCCTCTCTCCGCCTCTCCGCCCCTGGACGACCAGACCGTCTACACCCTCCAGCAGGCCGCAGAGCTCTACCAGGGAGACTTTCTGGCGGGATTTCACCTGCCCGACAGCGCCCCCTTCGAGGAGTGGGCCACGGTCCTGCGGGAGCGGCTTCGCCTTCAAGTTCTGGACGCGCTCCAGGCCTTGACGAACCACTTCCTGGGCCGACAAGAATACGAGCAGGCCCGGCTCTACGCCCTGCGCCAGGTGGAGCAGGAGCCCTGGCGGGAAGAGGCCCATCGGCAGCTCATGCGGCTCTACGCCATCAACGGCCAGCCCGAGGCCGCGGCAGCCCAGTACGAACGCTGCCGGCGCATCCTGGCCCAGGAGCTGAAGCTGGAGCCCACGCCCGAGACCCGGCGTCTCTACGAGCAGATCCGTCGAGAAGCCCAGCTGGATCCCAGGGCTCGCCAGGCCCCCGCCTCCGGGTTCAAGGCTCCCGCCGAGCGATTGGACGAAGCCCCCCGGATCCACAACGCCCCCAGCCATGCCACCTCCTGCATGGGGCGGGAACGGGAACGGGCCTACATCGCCCACCTGCTGCGCGAGACGGAGGCTCGGCTGGTCACCCTCACCGGGCCCGGAGGCGTGGGCAAGAGCCGTCTCGCCCTGCAGTCCGCGGCCGATCTCCTGGACTGCTTCCCCCAGGGCGTCTACTTCGTCCCCCTCCTCCCCGTGGAGAAACCCGAGCTCATCCCGGCCCAGATCGCCAGTGTGCTGGGCCTGCGCCCTGCCCAGGGCGACGATCCGGAGGAGGCCTTGGTCCGCCATCTGGAGAAGCGGCGGATCCTGTTGGTGCTGGACAACTTCGAGCACCTGACACCAGGGGCCCGTTTCCTGGCCCAAATCCTGGAGAAGAGCCGGGAAGTGAAGCTGTTGGTCACCTCCCGGGAGCGGCTGAACCTGGCCCAAGAGCACCTCCTGCCCCTCACCGGGCTGGAGACGCCAGCGCCGGGAACCACCCAGGCCCTCCAGGAATACGACGCGGTGAAGCTCTTCGTCCTGCACGCCCGCCGAGTGCGGCCAGATTTCCAGCTCACCCCGGCAGAAGCCCCCGCGGTGGCCGCCATCTGCCGCCTGGTGGAGGGGATGCCCCTGGGCATCCGCCTGGCCAGCGCCTGGACCCGTCTCCTGTCCTGCCAGGAGATCGCCCAGGAGCTGGAGCGCAGCCTGGATCTCCTGGCCGCTCCCCTCCAGGACATCCCGGAGCGCCACCGCAGCCTACGGGCCGTCTTCCAACACTCCTGGGCCCTCCTTCGCCGGAATGAGCAGGAGAGCCTGAGCCGGCTGGCCGTCTTCCACGGCGGCTTCACCCGGCAGGCGGCCCAGGCCGTGGCAGGGTGCTCGCTCCCCAGGCTGCTGGCCCTGGCCGACAAGTCCTTCCTCAGCTCGAAGCAGCCCGGCCGCTTCGAAATGCACGAGGTGGTGCGCCAGTTCGCCCAGGAGAAGCTGCGGGAGCTCGGCCTGGAAGCCGCCACCCGGGCCCGCCACGCGGACTATTTCGCAGGTTTCCTGGAGGAACACCGGGCGGCGCTGGAAGCTCGGGAGCCGGAGGCCGTGCAGGCCCTAGCCCGGGAGCTGGGCAACCTGCGGACCGGGTGGCAGCACGCCCTGGCCCGGCAGGAGTGGCCCCTGGCAGCCCGTTACGTGGAGGGGCTGGGCGCCTTCTTCCGCTTGGAGAACCGCCACTCCGAAGCCATCCACCTCTACAGCCAGACCCTGGACCAGCAGGCCTCCGGGCAGGGGGCGGGGCCAGGGCAGGGGGATCCCCTGCGCCGGGCGAGCTGGCAGCGGGCTCTGGGCGAAGCCTATCTGGGCGTGGGACGCATGGAGGAAAGCTGGCAGGCGCTGCACCAGGCTCTGGCAGCCCTGGACCGTCCTCTGCCCAGCTCGTGGCGACTCGCGCCCGGCCTGCTGAAGGAGTTCGTGGGCCAGTTGAGCCGTCGCCTGGGCCCTGGGGCGGCCCGTCCGCCCCGCCAGGCCCGGCCATCTCCTCGGGCGGAGAGGGATCTGGAGGTGGCGCGCATCTACGAGCGGCTGGGCCAGCTCCTCTACTTCGCTGAGCGCAGCCTGCCTGCCATCTACACCGCGCTGCGGGGACTGAATCGGGCCGAGGCCGCACCGCCTTCCCCTGTCCTGGCTCGGCTCTACGCCAACACCTGCCTGGCCCTGGGGATCGTCCCGATGCATTGGCTGGCTCCCCGCTACGGTCGGCTGGCCGAGGAGGTGGCCCGCTCTGTCCAGGACCCGGCCAGCCTGGCCTGGGTGCTGGAGGTCCTGGCCATCTACTGGATGGGGGTGGGGGCTTGGGATCGGGCGGAGGCGGCAGCGGAGGAGGCGGCGGAGCTGGCTCGCCAGCTCAAGGATCCCAGGCGCTGGGAGGAGTGCAACGTCATCCTGGCCGGTCACCGCTACCATCGCGGCCGCGTGGACCAGGCCGTGCTCCTGTGGGAAGGCGTTCGCCAGTCGGCCCAGCGTCGAGGGGACAGTCAGTCCGAAGCCTGGGCCGCGTCGGGGCAGGCCAAGTGCTGTCTCAAGCGGGCCCAGGCCTGGCTCCTGTCCAGGGAGGTCTCGGATCCGTCCCGGAAGGCTGACCAGGAAGCGGTGACCGAGTTGCTGGTGCAGGGCCTGGAGCTGATCCAGGAGAGCCTGGAGCTGCGCCGCCAGCGGACCGGGCCGGGCACGTCCTTGGGGGAGTACGGGACCTTGGCCTCGCTCCATTGGGCCCTGGGCCAGGAGGCCGCAGCCCTGGAAGCGGCCCAGGAAGCCCGCCGGATCATGGGCCGGATCTCGCCCACCACCTACAACAACGTGGAAGGCTACAGCGGCGCCGCGGAGGTCTTTCTTCGCCTCTGGCAGCGGAGCGTCCTGGGCGTCCAGGGCTCCCGTGGGGCGGGAGGGTGGCCCGTCTCCCGGCTGGAGCGCTCTGGGCGAGAGGCCCTGGGTTCTCTGAAGCGGTACGCCCGGGTCTTCCCCATCGCCCGCCCGCGCGCCCTGCTGTGGGAGGGGCTGCTCCGCCACCTGCAGGGGAAGCCAGGTCGGGCCCAGGCCCTTTGGCGGCAGGGGATCCAGGAGGCCCGACGCCTGGGTTTGGTCCACGAGGAGGCCCTGCTCCACGCGGAGTTGGGTCGGCACCTGCCTGGCCAACACCCGAAGCGTTCCCATCACCTGGACCGGGCCCAGGCCCTTTTTCAGCTCATGGCCCCACCGGGCTGAGCCCCGTTTTGGAGGGAGGGCGTTCCCCGGCTCATTTCCGAGCCCATTTCCGAGCTCATTTCCGAGCTCATTTCCGAACAGAGGGCAGGTAGATGCGGTGGCTGGTCCCCCCGGAATTGGAGGCCCAGAACCCGCTGGCCAGGACGTATCCGCCGCCGGATACGGCGCCCGTGTCTGGCTGCCCAGCGGCGCCCGGGAGGGTGTACCCGCCTCCCGAGACGGCCCCGCCGCCACCGTCCACGGTCCACCAAGTCAAGCTGTAGCCACCCCCAGTCTGGGCCAGCAGGGGGCCGCTGGCGAGGAGCAGCGCGAGGAGCAAGAAGGACAGCACAGCCAGCTTCCCCCAGACCGACCTTCTGCCAGTCGAGTTTTTTCTTGAAATCATGGTCGCTCTCCTTGCGAGATCGGCTCCGGGCGGCTCAGTAGGGCTGGGTGATGGTGTACTCGATGACCACGCCGTGGGCGTCCACGGTGGATCCATAGACGTCCGTGGGCAATGTCAACCAGACGTAGTAGGCGTACTGGGAGTTGTCCACCTGGGCGTTATCGATCGAGGTGTCTTCGCTGGAGCCCGTCACGGTCGAGCCGCCGTTGCTGCTGCTGCTCCCGCCACTGGAGAAGGCCTTAGCCATGAGATCCTCGCTCCCGGCCAGGTCAATGCGATACAGCGCAGCGCTTCCGTCTGCGTTGGAGCTATCGGTCCAGTAGAAGGTGAGCTTGGTGACCGTGGCTCCGTGGGGAAGCTGCACGGAGGCCAGGTAGTTCTCGGAGGCTGCGTTTCCCGGGACAATCTTGTACCCGCTGTTGACGAAGGCCGCGTTGTTATCGGTGGGGTGAAAGGCCGCCGCGGGCAGGGAGACATAGCTGGTGACGGCTTTCCAGGTCAGGGGGCCTTCCACATGGGCTGGGCCTTCCGAGTAGACGCCGTAGCTGTTGCCAATGAACGTGGCGGGGCCGGCCTTGCCATAGACGCCGTAGCTGGGCTCAAGGAGAGCTCCGTCTTCCGTGGCCTCGCCGTAGACGCCGGTGGCCGGCGCGCGCCCCACCACCCCAGTCCCGGTAGAGGACCGGCTTTCCCCGTAGACGCCGACGGTGCTGCCGCTGGTGGCTGAGGCCACGCCCACGGTTCCGGTGACAGGGGCCGTGCCGTAGACGCCGAAGCCGGCCCCGCTGGTCCCCTCGCCGTAGACCCCTGTGCCGACGCCGGATTTGCCGTAGACGCCGGTCCCTTCCTGGGCTGCTCCGTAAACGCCCTGGCCCAACATGCCCGCCTCACCGTAGACGCCGATGCCCTGGAAGACCGAGCCAACGCCGGTCACGCCGGTGAACGGGGCCGTGCCGTAGACGCCTGAGCCGTATCGACTTCGGCTTTTGCCGTAGACCCCATAGTTCGTCACGTTGTCCGCGTCGGCGTAGCCGTAGAGCCCGCTGCTGCCGTCCACTGTGCTCGTGTTCTGTCCGGTGAGGACGGCTGTCCCATCCTGGGCGCCGACGATGGTGGCGCCGGGGCGCAGGCTCAGGGCGTAGGGGGTCGGGTTCAGCGCAATGCGGCCGCTCAGGGTGGTGAAGCCGCTCTCCCCAGCGCACTTCACCGCCACCTGCAGGTAACGGGCGTCCCCGGTGAAAACCCCAGCCCCGAAATCCAGCTCCACGGTGAAGCGACCGGCGCTTACCGCCACGCCGTTCTTCGTCACCGCGCTCCCCACCTGAGAGCCGCCGCTGGCCGCATCGTAGAGGCTGAACTGGAAATCACAGGAGCCGTTGACTGGGCTGCCGTTCTTGGAAAGCTCTCCCTGATAGGTGAAGGCCGTGCCCTGCTGCGCCCCGGGCGAGAGGGGGGCCGCTGGCCTGGAGGCGGCCTGGACCCAGCCCAGGCTGGTGAAGAACAGGAGAATGAAAACCAGGGTGATGAACAGGATGGATCCTCGGAAGCGGGTACGCATGGTGGTGTCCTTTCCAGGTTTGCTATCTCGGGTTCGCTTTTTGGGTGCCATATCGCAGATCTGACATCGCACCTGGCTACCCTGGCCATAGGTGGCGCGGATGGATGTTTCCGGTGGATGACTCGAAGGGCGCCTCCCTGTCATGGAAGTCCCACTGCCGGCCACCGACTACGGCGAGCGTTTCACCGCGGGGAGATAGATCTGGTAGGGCGTGGTCACGGTGAGGGTGACGGTGTCGGTGTCGGTGAGGCCCCCGCTGTCCTGCACCAGGGCCGTGGCGACGATCTGTCCCCAGGTGTGGCCGTAGGTGTTCTGCCAGGTCTGGGAGGCGTTGAGCCAGCCGGTGTCGTAGACGCCGTCGCTGGTCCAATCGAAACGCACGCTCATTTGAGCAATGTCATCCTCCGCGTCGGTGCTGCCGCTGACATCGAAGGTGAAGGTGGTGGTGATGGTGCCGCTGGTGGGTGAAACGGTCAGGTGCGCCGTGGGCCTGGTGTTCCCGCCTGGGGGGACCACCTCCACCTGACAGGTGGTTTCATCGGACAGGTATCCGCTGTCCATGACCCAGAGATCCACCTGATGGATGCCATAGGAGGAGTAGGTCTTCGTGACCGTCTCCGTGAGGGGTCTCCAACTGCCCCGAAAATCGCCTGTGCCGTAGATGTCCCATTTGGCCTGAAGGCTGGCCGAGCTGTCCTGGGCATCCGTGCTGGTGGCGGCGCTGAAGGTGAAGACCGTGCCGACTGTGCCGGTGAGGGGGCTGGCGGTGCAACGGGCTGTGGGGGGCGTGTTGCTGCCCGGGTCGCCCACGACCAACACCTTGCTCACCGTATCTGTCAGGCCACCAGTGTCCTGGATCAGCAGGGTGACGGTGTAGTTGCCCACCGCGGAGTAGGTGTTGGGGTAGGGCGGGTTGGTCGGGTTGAGCCAGGCGGTGTCATAGACGCCGTCCCCGTCGAAATCGAAACGGGCCTGCAGCCAGGCCGCCGAGTCCTCCGCGTCCGAGGAGCTGATGGCATCGAACCGGAACTGAGTGCCCACCACCCCCTGAGGCGGGTCCACGGTGAAGGCGGCCACGGGTGGGGTGTTGTTCGAGCCACTGGGCTCGTCGGACGGGGTGTGGGCCGCGCCCAGGGAATGCAAGGCCAGGAACCAGCTCAAGGCCAGGAGGCTGGCGAAGGCCAGGGTAGGCGTCAATCGGCGGAGTGGGGATGACAGTTTCACAGGAAAACTCTCCTTGGGTTTCGTTTTCGGTCCTATTTGTTCGGTCCCGTTTTCGGTCCTGTTTTCGCACGAAATTCGCACGAAAGTGGCGCACGTTCTTTGACGACAAACCAGCGGTGACGAACCAGCCGTGACCGCTCCATCTCATGGTCAGAGGCTACCAACGCAACGCAAAAAAAACGCAAAATTCTGGCGACTCCCCTGGGCTTTGACAGAAAAGCGCGCTTTTTGGCTTAATATGCTTAATATGACGGCCCATACGCAGCCTATGCCCTCAGCTGGCCATCCGAAGGCCGCTTCGCGAGCACCCATGAGCACTCCACGAGCAAGGAGTCCCATGCCCCACCGAATCCGTGCCGAGAACGACACTACGCCCCGGCCGCCTCGGGTGCTCCTGCTGACCAGCCCCCGCAGCTACCGCACCCACGACTTCCTGGCGGCGGCGGAGCGGCTGGGCATCCAGGTCTTCCAGGCGGTGAACGCCCCCTGGGAGCTGGCCCAGGAGTGGGATCACCCCCTGGCCCTCCCCTTCCAGGACGTGGACGCGGCGCTGAAGGCCCTGGTCGCCTTCGTGGAGGCCAACCCGGTGGACGCCATCCTGGCGGTGGACGACGAGGGCGCTTTGCTGGCTGCCCGGGCCAGCCAGGCCCTGGGCCTGCCCCACAACGACTACGCGGCCGCACAGGCGGCCCGGGACAAGTTCCGCATGCGCTCCCTCCTGGCCCAGGGAGGCGTGCCCTGCCCGGCCTTTCAGCGCTTCTCCCTGGCCGACGATCCCGCCTGGGTGGCTGGCCAGGTCCCTTACCCTTGCGTGGTCAAGCCCCTGAACCTGAACGGCAGCCGGGGCGTCATCCGGGCCGACGACCCCGCCTCCTTCCAGGCGGCGGTGGCTCGTCTGGGCCGGCTCATCGGCGCCGCCGGGCAGGAGACGCCTCCCTTCTACCTGGTGGAGGAGTTCATCCCCGGCTTCGAGGTGGCCCTGGAGGGCATCCTGGACCGGGGCAAGCTGCATGTGCTGGCCCTCTTCGACAAGCCGGATCCCCTGGATGGCCCCTTCTTCGAGGAGACCATCTACGTGACCCCGTCTCGCCTGCCCGAGGAGGTGCAGGAGGCCATCTTCCGCACCGCGGCCCAGGCGGCCCAAGCCCTGGGCCTGCAGGAGGGCCCGGTCCACGGCGAGCTGCGGGTCAACGAACGGGGGACGTGGATCGTGGAGGTGGCCGGACGCTCCATCGGCGGCCTCTGTTCCCGCACCCTGCGCTTCGGCACGGACCGCTCCCTGGAGGAGCTGATCCTGGGCCAGGCCTGCGGGTTAGATCTGGGCGCCCTGGAGCGGCAAGCCGGGGCCGGGGGCGTGATGATGATCCCCATCCCCCGGGCGGGCATCCTGCGGGGCGTGGAGGGGGTGGAGGCGGCCCGAGCCGTGCCCGGGATCGAGGAGGTGCAGATCACCGCCCGGCTCAACTACCCCATCACGCCCCTGCCCGAGGGCGAGAGCTACCTGGGCTTCATCTTCGCCCGCGGCGAGCGTCCGGATGAGGTGGAGGCGGCTCTGCGCCAGGCCCACGCCTGCCTGCGTTTCCGCATCGACGAGGAGATCCCGCTGTGGGGATAACGGGGGACGCGGTGGGGGGTTGCGGGGTCAGCCGGAGCAGGCCCCAGGATCGGGTCCACGCCAGGGCGAGGAAAATTCGACAAGATCCCCTGGCCTGGCTATACTTGGGAGACGTGTACGTGGATCACGAAATATGGATTGCGTGATGTGGATTGCGTGATGTGGACCGTGCAGTGTGGATCGCGTTGCAGCCCTGAGCACCCTCGGCTCACCGCCTTGACGCCACCGGTGCTCTGATGCAAGAGGAGGGAGCAAGATGCCCATCTACGAGTACGTCTGTCAGAAATGTGGACACGAGTTCGAGCGGATCGTCTCCTTCTCCGAAAACGGGAAGACGTTCCAATGCCCGGCCTGTGGCGCAGAGCAGGTGCAGCGCAAGATGGGACGCCCGGCCATCCACTTCAAAGGGAGTGGCTGGTACATCACCGACAGCAAAAAGAGCAGCAACGGGGCCTCCGCCAGCCCGTCCAAGCCAGAAAAGGCGGGCGAGGCCAGCAAGCAGGAAAGCAGCTCCGCCAGCAGCGAGA
>Ga0256841_1003506_pt1 | contig 11702 bp, 9 predicted proteins | sample 356308metaG_FD_185971 | JGI IMG/M metagenome (GOLD analysis project Ga0256841, IMG submission 185971) | Hydrothermal vent microbial communities from Mid Atlantic Ridge, Atlantic Ocean - 356-308 | ecosystem: Environmental > Aquatic > Marine > Hydrothermal vents | place: Atlantic Ocean: Mid...
CGAAACGAGTACACTGGTGCCAGAGGAATTAAATTTTTTATTTTTCCCGGATCAGGTCAGTTCAAAAAGAAACCTAAGTGGATGATGTCTGCAGAGCTGGTAGAAACCACAAAGCTGTATGCTCGTATTAACGCGAAGATAGAACCAGAGTGGATCATTAAAATAGCAGGTGATCTGGTCAAACGAAGTTATTCCGATCCTTACTGGTCGAAGAAAGCCGGGCATGTTTTAGCATTGGAAAAAACGGTTCTCTACGGATTAACACTTTCTGCTGATCGCAAGGTCAATTATGGACCAATTGATCCGGCTGAATCACGCAGGCTATTTATTCAGGGCGCGTTGGTGGCGGGAGAAACACATTCACGGTTGGATTTTCTGAAACACAATCAGACATTGCTGACAGAGATAGAAGCTATGGAACACCGATCACGTCGGCTGGATATTTTAATTGATGATCAGGTGCAGTTTGATTTTTATGATCAGAAAATCCCCGAAAACATAAACAATATTCGTGGACTTGAAAAATGGTATCACGATCTGGCAAAAAAAGATCCAACCTTCCTGTTTTTTGATCGAGCGTTCCTGATCAGAGATGATGCGGATGAAATTTGTGATCAGGCTTTGCCGGAAACACTTTCAATTTCCGGTATGAACTTGCCTTTGAGTTATCATTTCGAACCCGGTGCAAAAGATGACGGGGTGACTTTGTCCGTGCCAATGGCAATCCTGAATCAACTCACCCCCGATCGTTTTGACTGGCTGGTTCCTGGCTTGATACAGGAAAAAATTACCGAGTTGATCCGATCATTACCCAAACAACTCAGACGTAACTTTGTCCCCGCCCCCAACTTTGCCGAGGCCTGTTGTCATACACTTGAGTTTGCTACAGGGAATTTATTTGAAGCTGTTACACAGCATCTTAAAAAAATGACAGGTATCGATATCCCTGCGGATGCCTGGGATCAAAATCGTCTCGCCGATCACCTTAAAATGAATTTTAAGGTGATTGATTCCAATGGAAAGATAATTTCTGAAGGACGGGATCTGGAGCGATTACAGGGAAAACTGGTCGATGAAGTGGAACAGATATTTTCTGAAGAAACAAGCTGGCCGATTGAACGTAATGGTATTAAGAAATGGGACTTTGGTGATCTTCCGGAATTCGTAGAAACAACAAAACATGGAATGCCGCTTCGTGGATACCCGGCATTGATCGACGAAGGTAATACTGTTGCAATCAGAGTACAGGATACACTGGAAAAAGCCGACAAATTACATCACGATGGTTTAATAAGACTGATACGTCTTTCACTACCGGAACAGATGAAATATTTGAATAAAAACCTGCCGGATTTTGAGAAAATGAGCCTGATGTTTTCATCGATAGGAAAAAAGGAAGAACTGAAAGAAGACCTGATCAAGGCCATTATTGATCGTGTTTTTATTGTGGAAAAAAAGAAAATTAATGCTGAACAGGATTTCCTTCAGCATCTCGATCAGGGCAGGGGAGAATTAATACCTGTTGCAACTGAATTATGTCAGTTGGTCAGTAAAGCGCTTCAACAATATCTTGTGATTAACAAACGACTGAATGGAAAAGTTTCGCTGTCCTGGTTGAATGTGATACAGGATATCAGGCAACAATTGGATCATCTGATCTATTCGGGTTTTATCAGCCAGACCCCGGATGAATGGTTGCAGCATCTACCACGTTACCTTAAAGCGATCGATAAACGACTTGATAAAATTGATCGTGATCCCTCACAAGATAAACGCCTGTCGGCGACTGTTTCCAAATTCTGGAATCGTTATATGAAAAGTAAAGTGGGAGCTACTGAGTTACAACGCTATCGCTGGATGATTGAAGAATATCGTGTTTCACTTTTCGCACAGGAACTGGGAACACGTTTTCCAGTTTCAGACAAGAGACTTGAGAAAATCTGGAATGAGAGCCAATAATAAACGATCACTACAATTTCTTTTATTTCTTTTCCTCGTTGTAAGCGTTATGCACGATTCAGCTGACGCAGGGATCTTGAAATGGTTGGCCAAAGCTGGTCAGGAGGCAGGTGAGGCCGGAACAAAACTCGGTCGTAAAATAGATGATGTCTTGCCCAGACTTTCACATCTGCCGGATGAGCCCAATGTGGCAAGAATGGGGCTGGATGTTGATACAAATGGTTCTGTTACTCTCCATTCAGAAAATGGAAAAAAATGGGTGGTCAGGCGGGAAGATGATTTACCTTCGACGCTGGAAGAAATCTATAAACAGCCATTATTGATGATCAATGGGAAACCTCGGCAATTAAAATTCTATCTATCCGTTGATCAGTTATTTGATAACAATGGAACAAAAATATTATCCAGGATAGATGGGCTACATCTACTTGCAAAGAACAAGGCATACCCATTAGAGAGGATAGAAAGTTTCAAACCCTACTGGAGAGTGAATGTTCAGGATGATCTGTTCCTGAATTTTGAAACACGGGAAGCACTCGAAGAAGGTTTATGGCGACTGAAGAGTGGTTTTAATAAGGGAAATATCCGGCTGATTTCTTTTTTGCCGGAAACCAAAGAACTACCCAATAAACTGGCTACAAACATTAATGGGAGTCAGCCATCCCTTACAAAAATCAACCCGGATTCTCTCGATTTGAATTTTAATATCCTGAGACATCAGACGCTGATCATCACAGGTAAGCGGGCAGGCAGGTTTCTTGAGATAAAAGGAATTAATCGAAAAAAAACATCAGTTGATCTCAATGAACTTCAGGAAACGGCGAAAAAACACGATATTAACCTGATTATTCTGGAGTCGAATTCGTCAGCACAACCAGGTTCAAAAGTTTTTCCGTGGAATCGATCAGTCAGACAGACTGAACTTGAAAAAGCCTTTTCTTCCGACACGTATGGCGATTTCATTTCAACACTTTCCGGCAGGAACAAAACAACCATTGAATTTGACCAGAAAGAGGGCAACTTTGTCAGCTTCCGTCTGAAACCAGACAGAAGTCCAGACACTGTGGATAGCGTTATGACAGCAACGGAGGTGACATCACATCTGGTATTTTCTGTCGGAAAAATCATTGGCCACACTCGGGATCATGACAGAGAAATAGACAGAAGGATTTTTCCGGGAATCCCATCATGGGTTCATATTTCTTATATCATCAATATTATTTCGGGTCTTCTAGTTGCGAGTCTGTCTGTTCAGGTGTGGAGAAAGATTTGGCCAAAAATAGAGCGAGATGATTTTAATACGTGGTGGGAATTTGTTTGCTATTATCTTGTCAGATCGTTTCTTTTCATGTTTGTTTTTCTGGGCCTGCTGGGTTCACTACTTCTGATAGCAGCATTCATCATCACCGTCTTTAATTTCCTGATGGTGGTGCTCAAAACGATACTGTGGCCATTTCGTCTTGTGGGTAGAGTATTTTCCAGCCGTTAACTGATCGGGAGTCTAAAGCAGGTCTTCAAAAAAATAGGCAGAAAACTCATGGCGTCCTGTTAATCCGGCTTTTTTATAGAGAGATGATGCTTGTTGTCGAACGGTTTTTTCCTGTGTTTCTCGCACTTCAGCAATTTCTTTGAAACTCAGGCCTTTCAAGAGCAGCATGGCGACTTCTCTTTCACTGTCTGATAGTTGCCAAAAACGCAATTGATCATGGATCACCTGCCGATATTCCTGACCAACCTTTTTGAGTTGTGAGCGGGTTTTAAGTAAATCTTTTTCAGACTCTTTAAGTTGCCCTTCAAGTAACTGGTTATGGTGTTTATGCCTGAAAATCTCGATAAGCAGATAGATGATCCCGGCCAGAGACAACAGGATCAGGCAGAATTCCATGATTAAATGTGACCATGATGCATGTTGCGAATAATCACTGATCACATCAAACAGACTGGCAATACCGATCAACAACAACAGGCCAATAAATAAATACTCTTTTCTCATGATAGTCTCATCATATTTGGCTATGGGACATTTGTCCAAAGATAGTCAAAAATTTTTTTATACGACATTCGCATGATGATAAAACACTATATTTCAGTCAATATGACCCTGTATTGAAAATCACTGGAGGTAAGCATGAATAAGGGTCAAGTAAAAGTATGGGATTTTGCGGTTAGAGTTTTTCACTGGACACTGGTTGTTTTATTTGTCATTGCATGGTTTTCAGGTGAAGAATCAGAACAAATTCACAGTCTGGCTGGTTATGCCATTCTGGGATTACTGGTTTTCAGAATTATCTGGGGATTCATCGGTCCACAATATGCACGGTTTACTAACTTTCTATATTCACCCAAAAAGATAATCCAATATATAAAATCCTTAAGAACATCCCGCCCGGAGCATTACTATGGTCACAACCCTGCAGGCGGTCTGATGGTATTACTGCTATTGGTTAATTTATCTCTCGTCACCTGGACAGGGCTGGAAGCCTGGGGTGCCGAAGGACACGGACCTCTCGCACAAACGTCACAAATACATCTGCTCAGCGAAGCCATCGCCAGTGGTGGTGATGAAAAACGTGGTGAAGAGAATGAAGCAGAGGAATTCTGGGAAGAGTGGCATGAGTTTTTCACTGATCTGATGTTGATCCTGATATTTATTCATATCGCAGGGGTCTTTGTATCGGGCAAACTGCACAAGGAAAACCTGGTGAAGGCCATGATCACTGGCTATAAGGATAAAACTGAAGAATGAATCATAAATTTTCACTGACATGTCTGCTGATCATGTTTTATCTGCCGCCCAGTGTTCTGGCCGAAACAGAAACAACGGTCGATCATCGTCATGTATTACCGCTTCCGGTTTCTGCTGACTTAAATTTACATGATGTTGTTGAGGCAACTTACCAGCGAAATCCACGTTTACAGGTCATTGAAGCAAGATTGCGGCATATCTCTTCACTTGAGCGTCAGTCAGAGAGCCTGTGGGTTGAAGATCCGGCATTTTCACTAGGCCATTACAACGACCTGATCATGGATAATGATGGTTTGCAGGAGTGGGAAGTGGGTCTTGAAATGCCTTTATGGTTGCCTGGACAAAAGGCGGCTCAAAAAAGAACCATTGAGCGGCAACGTAGAGCGATCGATTCATCTGTTCCAGCCCTTAAACTACAGTTGGCAAGTATCGTGCGGGAGATTCTGTGGGATATTGCACTCAGGAAAAACCAGCTGGTTGTCGCTCGTCAGGAGTGGGAAGTGACTCGGAAACTTGAGCAGGATGTGGAAAAACGGGTTTCATTGGGCGATCTGGCCCAATCAGATCTGATCCTGGCACAACAGGAATCCCTGGCTAAAGAAGCAGCTTTTCAACGGGCGAAACAGGAATATCACCATTCTCAGCATCGCTATGACATGATCACCGGTCTTGATGTCCTGCCTGCTGTTTTTGAAGAGGTGATGAGTCCGGATCTGACAATCGATACTGATCATCCCGGCTTAAAAGTTCTGAAAGATGTCGTTGACAGTAGTCATGCCCTGCGTGATCAAACACGGATTGAGAGGCGGGGCAATCCAACGCTGTTTGTTGGTACACGCCATGAGCGGGGGAATTCAGAGGAAGGTTTTGCAAATGCTATCGGTATGCGTATCAATATTCCGCTCGGCCTCGCTTCCCAGACGATGCCTAAGATCACGGCGGCAGAAATCGCCGTAGCAGAAAACCAGAGCGCCTTTGAATTACGACACAGACAGCTGAATATTGAAATACAGGATGTTTACAGAGAATTGATGGCGACCAAAGAACAATACGAGTTTGCTCAACGACAACGTGATCTGACCAGTCAGAATTTGTCCATGTCACAAAAGGCCTTTGCGCTTGGAGAATCGAGTTTAATTGATCTGATCAGGATCCAGGCTTTGGCTTTTGCCGCTGAACGAAACATGCATCAGAAAAAACTGGAAGTTGGACGGTTAACAGCACGCCTTAATCAGGCCAGAGGGATCATTCCATGAGATTATTTTTATTTATGACACTGTATTCGTTCAGTCTTGGTAGTCTTGCCGGAACGACAGATGCAGAGATAAATGTTATTCATACACCGATCACATTATCATCCGAACAGATTGTGTCTTATGGAATCAAAACAGTGCCTGTTCAGACCAGTGATGAAATTCTGGGGGCTCGCCATCCCGCAGAAGTCGTCATTCCCAGTTCCCAGTTACAGGTCGTCAGTGCCCTGCAGGGTGGATTACTTGAGGCTGTACTGGTTGCTGAAGGTGATACCGTTGATAAAAATCAGCCTCTGGCGCTTTTGAAGAGTCCAGGACTACTTGAGTTACAACGAGATCTCTTGCAAACACTCATACAGCTTAATCTGGCACGCTCAACACTCAATCGTGAACAAAAATTGCTCGATGAAGGCATTATCCCAAAACGCCGATATCTTGAGTCCCGTAGTGAATGGCAGGCACTGGTTACCCAGAAAGAACAGCAAGAAGCCATGTTACAGTTTTCCGGGATGAGCCAGGAAGCGATCAAGATGCTGGAAAAGTCTCGCAAACTGGATAGTACTTTGACCGTTATCTCACCGTTTAAAGGGGTCATACTTGAACAGATGGCGATTGCTGGTGAAAAACTGGAAGCGACAGATCCTATTTTGAAAATAGGACAATTGAGTCCCCTCTGGCTCGATATACATGTCCCTCTTGATGTGGCTCATACCGTATCGATTGGTGACACTGTAACGGTACCTGAACTGGATATAAAAGGGGAAATCATTACCATAGGGAAGAAAGTTCACGCAGCTGATCAGGGAACCTTAATCCGTGCCATCGTACGGGAAAACACGGATCGTATCCGTCCGGGTCAAGTCGTTCAGACTCGTATTACACAAATTTCAGATCAACGACGTTATGGTGTTCCCCGGAAGGCAATTGTCAGAGTTGATGAGAAAACGGTTGTTTTTATCAAAACTGATCAGGGATTTCTTCCAGTTTTTGTCGATGTTGTCGGTAGTCAGGGAGATCAAATTATCATTCATAGCCATGATCCAATCGAAACACCGGTGGTGAGTCGTGGTGCCGTTATTCTGAAATCGATAATGATCGATGCGGGTGGAGAAGGGTAGTTTATATGCTACAGCGACTCATACAATTTGCTCTGACACAGCGTCTGTTAATTATCTTGATGACGGCCCTGTTGGTGGTGGCTGGCTGGAAAGCTTTTCAATCATTACCGATAGATGCCTTTCCCGATGTTTCAACGACCCAGGTAAAAATTATTATCAAGGCACCGGGAATGACGCCCGCCGAGGTCGAAACCCGGATCACCGCTCAGGTTGAGGTTGAAATGCTCGGTATTCCCAACCAGACGATGTTACGTTCTATATCGAAATATGCACTCACAGATATCACAGTGGATTTTGAAGAGGGTACGGATATTTACTGGGCACGACAGCAAGTGTCGGAGCGCCTGAATGCAATCTGGAGTGATCTGCCCCCTGAGATTTCAGGTGGTATCGCACCAATGACAACACCGCTGGGCGAGATGTTCATGTTCACCATCGAAGGTGATATCTCGATCATGGAGAAACGAACCCTGCTGGACTGGATACTCCGCCCGGCTCTCCGAACGGTTCCTGGTGTCGCTGATGTGAATGCCCTGGGTGGTCTGGTTCGAACCTTCGAAGTCGTCCCTGATAGCACGATGATGAACACACAGGGGGTGACACTGGACGTTCTCCGCTCAGCCCTTATAGAGAACAATCGTAATGACGGTGCCGGGCAGTTGATCGATGGTGAAGAAACGCTATTGATCAGAAGTGAAGGTAGTATTCTGTCTCTGGATGATGTGCGAAACATTATCGTTAAACCTCATCCTGTTGAACCAGTCAGGGTTGCAGATATTGCCACTGTCCGGATTGGTGCGCTGACACGTTACGGCGGCGTTACCCGCAATGGAGAAGGAGAAGCCGTCGAAGGTCTGGTGCTGGGCCTGCGGGGAGCAAATGCACGAAAACTGGTTGAAGGAGTTAGTCAGAAACTGGAAGAATTACAATCAGCTTTACCACAAGGTGTCACCACGCGAGTATTTTATAATCGTGGTGATCTGGTGGATCGTGCTATTGGTACCGTGGCCAGAGCACTGGGTGAAGCGATCATTCTGGTTCTGATCCTGTTGGTAGTCTTTCTGGGTAATCTACGTGCTGCATTGACCGTGGCTCTGGTTCTACCTCTGGCGGCGCTCTCAACGGTTATTCTTATGCGACAATTTGATTTGTCGGCTAATCTCATGAGCCTGGGAGGGCTGGCAATTGCCATTGGTATGCTGGTGGACGCTGCCGTGGTGGTGGTCGAAAATATTGTCTCAGAAATGGCTCATCGACAGAACTCTGATCGTCTTCCACGGCTGCATGTGATTTATCGGGCCGTTTCCAGTGTCGCTCTTCCAGTCACGACGGGAATTGTTATCATTATGGTTGTCTTCCTGCCTTTGCTAACCCTCGAAGGGTTAGAAGGCAAGCTCTTTTCTCCTGTTGCGATCACGATTGTTTTTGCTCTGGGTGCGTCATTACTCCTGTCATTGACTGTGATCCCGGTACTGGCATCCGGATTGCTCAAAAGTGTGAATCATAAGGATCCTTTATTAGTGAGGGTGCTTGATAAAGTCTATACTCCTGTTCTGAAATTCTGCCTTCGTTTCAGCTGGATCCCGATTCTGGCCTCGCTTGTTGCGCTCATCTTCATGGTTGTTTTATATCTGCAACTGGGTAAAAGTTTCATGCCAACGATGGATGAAGGCAATATCATCGTCCAGACTGAAAAGCTGCCTTCTATCTCTCTTGATGAATCAATGAGAATCGATACCATGGTTCAGAAGGCTATGCTTGAGAATATTCCAGAAGTGACGGGAGTTGTTGCCCGGGTTGGATCGGACGAGATTGGTCTTGACCCTATGGGACTCAATGAAACCGATATGTTTCTGGAGATTAAACCATCTACAGAGTGGCATGTTGCCAGTAAAGAAGCATTAATCGACAAAATCAGGGATGTTCTCAACGGTTTTCCTGGCCTGATCTATGGCTTTACTCAACCTATCGAAATGCGGGTTTCTGAAATGTTGACCGGCTCCAGAGGTGATGTGGCTATCAAATTGTTTGGTGACGATTTGGATATACTCAACGAAAAATCACAAAAAATTGCCAATGTGGTTAGCCAGATCGAAGGTGCTGAAGAGGTGATTGCAGCACAAAATGAAGGTGTTCAATACCTGCGAGTCGTTATCGACAGGTTGTCAATTGGCCGGATGGGCCTTTCTATTGATGAAGTGGAGGCAACATTACGCGCATTGATCGAAGGTCAGAATGTGGGAACGATCTATGAAGCAGCCCGTCGGACTCCACTGGTCATCAAAGGCAAAGAAAGCCTGCGCCAATCTGTAGATCAATTCAACAACCTGAGACTGACGATGCCAAATGGTAGTAGTATTCCATTGACGGATATTGCCCGTCTTGAACGTATTGAAGGTCCGGTAAAGATCAGCCGTGAGTCAGGTCGTCGTTCATCGACTATTACCGCGAATGTGAGTGGACGTGATCTGGTTGGTTTTGTCGATGAAGCCCGAAACACCGTTGCAAACCAGGTTCAATTACCAACGGGTTATTACCTTAAATGGGGCGGTCAGTTCGAAAATCAGCAACGTGCAGCCGCTCGTTTCTCAATTGTCATTCCAGCCGCTATTGGACTGATCTTTCTATTATTGTTTAGTACCTTTCGTTCCGTCAGTCAGTCTTTGTTGATCCTGACAAATATTCCTTTTGCCATGATTGGTGGTGTGGTGGCTCTCTGGGTTACGGATGAATATATGTCCGTCCCGGCATCCGTTGGTTTTATCGCATTGCTTGGTATCGCAGTTCTCAACGGAATCGTTCTTGTCACCTTCTTCAATCAACTCAAAGAATTAGGTCATACTATCGAGCATGTCGTTATCGAAGGTGCAAGGAGACGGTTACGACCGGTCATGATGACCGCGAGTATCGCAGCATTCTCGCTCGTTCCATTACTCTTTGCCAGCGGTCCCGGTTCAGAAATACAAAGACCGTTAGCCATTGTGGTGATCGGGGGGCTGGTGACATCAACCGCTCTGACCTTGATACTTTTACCTGTATTTTATCGATGGATAAATCGGAAATAAACATTATGACAGAGTCATTACTCACACTGATTTGTTCTCCTTCGTTGGAAAGACCACTCATCGACTGGTTATTAGAGAAGGATGATATTCAAGGTTTTACCAGTAGTCACGCTTATGGTCATGGTAGTGATCCCGATAAACTTAGTTTGCGGGAACAAGTGGAAGGAAGGAAGAAACAGGTTGTCATTAACATCCATATGGATTCTGAAAGTGCGATGCTCGTCATCAATGACCTTAGAAAGGATTTCAAAGGAGCAAAGATTCATTACTGGTTAGTTCCGGTGATAGCGAGTGGTAATCTGTCGGGAAATTGATAGAAGGTTATACTTTTTCCATCACTTTCTTGCGAAACCAGGAAATCAGATCAACATCTGATTGAATCGCTTTTATTGTTTCCTGGTTCATGATCTCACCCTGGTACAGGTTGATTGTCTTTCCTTTTTTATTCAATAACTCCAGACCGTATCTCAGGGCATGAAGATGGGGTCCAAGCATATAAAACCAGGGACTGTTTCTACCTTTGACGGTGATCGGCAATACACTGGTTTTTGTCGATCTGGCCAGGCGCGCTATCTGTTGATTCCAGTTACCATCCGCGATAAATGGTTTTTTCAGGTGAATCTGTGAAACATTACCCGCAGGGAATGTGATCAGACAATGTCCATCCTGTAACCATTGGTGGATTTCACGCATTTTCTTCAGGTTACTCTTTATAGCGACTTTATCTTTGAATGGGTTGACGCCAAGTATTAGCTCAGAAACAGGTGTTATCCTCTCCAGAAATACATTCGCCATAATTCGGATGTCTGGGCGGTTTTCTGACAAATAATCTAACAAAAGGAGTGCGTCCAAAGCTCCGAAAGGGTGATTGGCGATAATCAATAATGATCCTGTTTCGGGGATGTCAGTTTTTGTATGAACAGGATTTACAATGTATTTGATATCAAGGTGTTCTAGGACATCTTTAATAAATTTCTGTGGGGATTTGTTGTCTCGTAGAGACTGGTAAATGTCTGATAGTTTTTTGAAGCCAAGCATTCTTTCGAATGGAGACCATGCTAATCTATTTAGACTGTCGTTTTGAACAATTTGAATATAACGACTGAGACGAAAGGGATCCGTTTCCAATTGTGGGTGAGAGTCCGGGTGCTGAATATTTTGTTATCCAAAGGATAGAAATGAAAACGCCCGGTAAGTCCGGGCGTTTTCAGAACATTGCAGTATTGATTTACTTAAGGTGAGCAACACTACATTTAGCCGCAGAAAAAGAACCGCAAACAGCTGGATCTTTAGCGCCTGTTGCCAGTTTACCATCCGCATATGCAGCCTGGTTGTCACCACCATAAGTGAAAGTACCGAGTTCAACAACATTTCCCTGCATATCGACACCAGTTGTCTGACCCATTGAAGCAGCAATCTCTTCAGATCTCATATTACTGCCACCTGTTGCAGCACATGATGCGATAATTACGACAGCAAAAACTGCCCCGATCGAAATAAGTGTTTTTTTCATAAAGACTCCCCTTTATATTTATATTATTTAGAATTATATAATTATCAG
>Ga0256841_1003507_pt1 | contig 11700 bp, 19 predicted proteins | sample 356308metaG_FD_185971 | JGI IMG/M metagenome (GOLD analysis project Ga0256841, IMG submission 185971) | Hydrothermal vent microbial communities from Mid Atlantic Ridge, Atlantic Ocean - 356-308 | ecosystem: Environmental > Aquatic > Marine > Hydrothermal vents | place: Atlantic Ocean: Mid...
CGATTTCGGCCTGTCGTTCAAGGGCGGCGGGGAAGATGAGAAATGAGTTCTCAGCGGCAGGACGGGCGGGGGAGGATTTTCAGGCTGCTCAGATGGCCGCTGAGCGTCATGTCGCGGTAGATGAAATCGACATCGGAGACGACGCCGTTTTCATAAAGGATGAAGACCATTTCATATTCCGGCAGGCCGAAATCCTTCTCCTGGGGCTCTCCCGCGCCATCGAGCGGATAATAGGCAAGGGAGACCGGCCAGGCGCGCAGGCCCTTCAGGGCGGCAAAGCGCGCATCCGCGGGACGCGGCTTGCCAATGACCACGGCAATGAGCCGGGCGCGGCCATCCTCGAAGCCCTCATAGCCAAGATAACGGAAACCCGCCTTGCCCTGCCGGGCCTGCCCGATGACCCGTTTCATGGCCGCTTGCGGAAAGAGCACCCCTCTGGGCAGGCTGGTGGTGCGCATCTTCGGCCTGGAGAACCGCACCGATCCTGCGCCATCGGCCCCGATGACGGCCTGAAGGCGGGTCTGGCGCGTCTTGCGGCCATTGACATAATTGCTGGAGGCATAGCTGAAGGCGCGGCCATCGGCGGCCTCCCAGCTGGTGTTGCGCGCATCGGTGACGCGCAGGCCACGGCGGCGGAAGACATAGCGCACCATCATGCGCGAGGTCTGGCTCCAGCCCTCGCAGGCGCCGCCGCGCAGGGCCATGACGATGCGCCCCCTGGCGGCAACGATGCCGGAGCGGCGGGTGGCCTTTTGCAGCGTCAGCTCATAGACCGCCTCGTGGGCCGCCATGGGCACGGGCGGCTGTGCGGCGGCGGAGACGGCGGCAAAAAAAGGCAATGTCAGAAGCAGCAACAATGGCCGGAGCATGGCGGGACCCTTCACGGATGAAAAAGACTTGAGCGCGCCCGCACCATAAGGCAGATTGCGGCCATGACAAACACGCAATCACACAAGCGTGCCCTGCTGGTGACCCGCAAGCTGCCCGAAAAGGTGGAAGAGCGGCTTTGCAAGGCCTTCGAGGCGCGCCTGAACCGCGAGGATGCACCCTTGAGCGCCGCCCGGATCGCGGCGGAGGCGCAAGGCTGCGATGCATTGCTTATCACCCCCACCGACAGGATGGATGCGCGGCTCATCGGGGCCTTGCCCGAATGCGTGCGAATCATCGCCACCTTCAGCGTCGGTTACGATCACATCGACCTTGCGGCGGCAAAGGCGCGCGGGATCATGGTCACCCACACCCCGGAGGTGCTCACCGACGCCACGGCGGACATCGCCATGCTGCTCCTGCTGGGGGCGGCGCGCGGGGCGCACTGGGGCGAGCGCATGGTGCGCGAAAACCGCTGGGGGGCATGGGCGCCCACCCATCCGCTGGGCATGGACGTGAGCGGGCGCAGACTGGGCATTTTCGGCATGGGGCGCATCGGCCGGGCGCTGGCGCACAGGGCGCGGGCCTTCGGCATGGAGATCCACTATCACAACCGCCGCCGCCTGCCGCCGGAGGCGGAGGCCGGGGCCATCTTCCACGAGACCTTCGACGGATTGTTGCCGCATTGTGATTTCCTGTCGCTCAATTGCGCCTCGACGGAGCAAACGCGCGGCATTCTCGATGCGCGGGCCATTGCGCTCTTGCCGCGCGGGGCCATCGTCATCAACACGGCGCGCGGCGACATCGTCGATGACGATGCGCTCATCGCCGCGCTGAAGGAGGGCCATCTGGCGGCGGCCGGGCTGGACGTGTTCAACAACGAGCCGGACATCGATGCGCGCTACCGCGAGCTGGAGAACGTCTTTGTGCTGCCGCATCTGGGATCGGCCACGCCGGCGACGCGCGAGGCCATGGGCATGCGGGCGGCGGAGAACCTGGAGGCATTCTTCGCCGGTGAACGGCCCCGGGATGCCCTGACATGACACGAAAGGACCCCTCGGACATGGGCAAGGTGGAAGACAGATTGCGCCAATTGGGGATCGAGCTGCCGGAGGCGGCGGCTCCCGTGGCCAATTACGTGGGCTGGGTGCGCAGCGGCATGCTGATCTTCACCGCCGGGCAGATCCCGGTGGTGGACGGCAAGCCGCGATACAGGGGCAAGGCGGGGGTGGATGTCTCCATCGAAGAGGCCGCCGATGCGGCGCGCCTGTGCGCCATCAACGCCATTTCCCAGGCAAGGGCGGCCACCGGGGGCGACCTGGAGCGCATCGCGCGGGTGGTCAAGCTGACCGGGTTCGTCAACTGCAATGGCGATTTCACCGCCCATCCGCAGGTCATCAACGGGGCCTCCGATCTCATGGTGGAGGTCTTCGGCGAGGCCGGGCGGCACGCGCGCTCGGCGGTGGGGGCCAGCTCGCTGCCGCTGGACGTGACCTGCGAGGTGGAGGCCGTTTTCGAGGTGTGCCGCTGATGCTGCCGCGCAATCCGGACAGGCTGGGCTTTCTCGTTGAGCGGCCCTTGGCCCATCGCGGCCTGCATGATGGCGAGACGATCATCGAGAACACCGCGCAGGCCTTCGAGGCGGCCATTGCGGGCGGCCATGGCATCGAGTGCGACATCGTGCTGAGCGCCGATGGCGAGGCGGTGGTCTTTCACGATTCGACCCTGGAGCGGCTAACCAGGGCCAGCGGGCGGGTGGATGCCCTGAGCCTGCAAGAGCTGAAGGCCATCGCCTTTCGCCAGCCATCGGCGCGGGGCTTTCTGACCCTGCCGGAGCTGTGCGCCCTGGTGGATGGCCGCGCGCCGCTGCTGGTGGAGCTGAAAAGCGAATGGGACGGCAATGTCCGGCTGGCGCAAGAGGCGGTGAAGCACCTGCGCGACCGGCTCGGGCCCATTGCGGTGATGAGTTTTGATCCGATACTTCTGACCCATGTGCGCATGCTGGCGCCGGAGATGGTGCGCGGGCTGGCCTGCGGGCCTTTCATCCATCCGTTCTGGCGGGCGCTGCTGCCGGCGGGGCAGCGCATCGCCCTGCGGGACATGACGCACCTTCATGAAACGGACCCGGAATTCATTTCCTTCGATGTCAGCGCCCTGCCCGCCTGGCAGACGTCATATTTCCGCCGCAGGGGCCTGCCTGTTCTGTGCTGGACGGTGCGCGATGCGGCCACGGCTTCATGGGCGCGGGCCTATGCGGACCAGATCACCTTCGAGGGGTTCCTTCCGGGGACGGGTTGAACCTGGAGGGCAAGAACATGGAGACCAACATGGCTGATTACGATCCCGACAACATTTTCGCCAAGATCATCAAGGGGGAGATTCCGGCGCACAAGGTATATGAGGACGATGCAACCCTGGCCTTCATGGACATCATGCCGCGCACGGAGGGCCACACGCTGGTGATCCCCAAGGCCGGATCGCGCAACATGCTGAGCATCGAGGACGAGGATCTGTGCGCGCTGATGAAGACGGTGAAAAAGGTGGCGCGGGCGGTCAGAAGGGCCTTCGACGCCGACGGGGTGCTGATCCAGCAGTTCAACGAACCGGCGGCCGGGCAGATGGTCTTTCACACCCATGTCCACATCATCCCGCGCCACGAGGGCATGCCCTTGAAGCCCCATACGGGCGAGATGGCCGATGAAGAAGCGCTGAAGGAAAGCGCGGAGAAAATCCGCCAGGCGCTGAAGGCCCTGGAGGAAGAGGCGGCTTGAAAAGGGGGTGGCGGCACATTGGGCCGCCTGTTGGCGGTCATGGCCTTGCCGGGCTCGCGGCCCTGATTGACGCGGGCACCGTCTGCCCCGGCTGGCAGTGCGGCGATGCGGTGCGCATGGTCATCCTGGCGGCGCTCGGCCTGCCTGTTTTTCTCATATTTGATCGCACGCGTGCCGCGATACATGCGCGGGAGACGATCCGGCCAAAAGCCTCGGGCTCCGGTGGCCGTGGGGCGCCCCGCGGGAGAGGGGTCTACGCCGCCTCGGCTTCCGAGTCTTCGCGCGGCGTCCAGGACATGGCGAGCAGTGCGCGGTGCTCCTTGACGGCCTTGCGCAGGACGATGACGTGAAGGGCGAAAATGGCGATGATGGCGAGCACGAAAACGGTGATCATGAACATGGGTCCATTCCCTGACTGATACGGGCAGCAGGTTCAGGATGCCGGTTCATTCTTAAGATCGGATTAACCATGCAGGTTCGTGCTGGCGCGCCAGGATTGCGCCAGCCGCAGATGGTGACGCTGGCGCGCCTCCTGTCGTCTGGCCTGCCTTCGCCAGGCCGCCACATGGATGAAAAGGACGGCAGCCACGGCAAACGTGAATCCCAGAATCGAAAACATGCCCCCTCCTTTGCGTCAACCTTCATGGGAGTTGTTTCCCAAAATGGTTAACAAAAGGTTAACATTCCAGCCTCGCGCAAGCTACGCCAGGAATATCCGCATGAGCAAGAATGCGCCGGTGGCGGCGGCCACGCCATGCTCCAGGCGGCCGCGCAGCCGCCAGGCGAGGAGGCCGCAGGCCAGGGCAGCGAGGCGGGCGGAGAGGGTGGTGTTTGCCAGAAACCCGGTGGGAAAGAAGATCATGCGGGCCACCAGGGCGGCCACCAGGGCGGTGGCCACGGCGCGCACCCATTGCAGCATGGGGCTTTGCGGGTCGATGCGCTTGACCAGCACAACCCCGGCCAGCCGCCAGACATAGGTGACGGCGAAACCGGCGGCCAGCAGGGCCAGAAACATATCCACATTCGCGTGGCTCATGGCCGCGGCCTCCACCAAAGCCCCAGGGCGAAAGCGCCACTGCCGCCGATGATTCCGGCGATGAGCAGGTCGAGCCCCGGCCAGGCCAGATGGGCCAGGGGGCCGATGATGGCGCCGGCGGCGATGGCCAGCCAGTCCATGGGGAGTTTCGCCCCATCACAGAGGGCCAGCAGGAAGAAGGCGGGGGTGAAGAACACCAGGGTGACGGACACCGGCGCGGGCAAAAGGCCGGTGAGGGCAAAACCGGCCGCGGTCATGACCGTCATGGCGCTCATCAGCGCCGTTCCCAGGCCGATAACCCAGGGCAGTCGGGCGGGGCGCGGCAATCCATCGAAATGCATCTCCGTCATGACCCAGACGGTGGCGGCGATGTAATGGGCGGCGAGATATTCCGGCCAGCGCGGCGCGCCCCGCAGGCGGGCGCGGGAGAGCACCAGCACCACCATGGGCAGAAGGCGCACGGCGGTGAGCGTCACCCCAAGAGCGATGAGCAGCAAGGAGAGGCCATGGCTCCAGGCGTCGAGAAAGACCACCTGTCCGGGCAGGGCCCAGACCACCGGCACGCTGAACAATCCGGCGGCGAGGGGAAAGCTCTCCGAATGCAACAGGGCGCCAAAGCCGAGAAAGGAAAAGGCCATGACCAGTCCGGGCAAGGAGATGGCCGCCAGCATCCCGGCGCGCAGGCCGCGCCAGTCATAGCCGCGCCCATCCCCTGCCCCGCCGGGCCTGTCGTGCCGCGCCATCAGGCCTGCTCCAGTTCGATCAGGACGCCGCAAAAGTCCTTCGGATGGAGAAAGAGCACCGGCTTGTCATGGGCGCCGATCTTCGGCTCGCCATCGCCGAGCACGCGCGCGCCTTGTTCCTTCAGACGGTCGCGGGCGGTGTGGATGTCGTCCACCTCGAAACACAGATGATGCACGCCGCCGTCCGGGTTGCGAGCCAGGAATGCGGCGATGGGGGAGTTTTCTCCCAAAGGCTCCAGAAGCTCCAGTCTGGTATTGCCCAGATCGACGAAGATCACCCGCACGCCATGGTCCGGGAGCTCAAGCGGGGCGGAGACCGTGGTACCCAGGGTGTCGCGGTAGATACTCGCCGCCGCCTCCAGATCCGGCACGGCGATGGCGGTGTGGTTCAATCGTCCAATCATGGGGTTTCCTGCTGGTTGTCCGGCGAGGATGCGGCCCGCGCCTTGAGGTGATCGAGAATCCATTGGCGCTCCAAGGGCAGGCAAAGGCCGCGCGGAGCTCAAATGCGCCCATGCAGAAAATAGCCCGTCAGATCGAGCGCCGCCAGCACATCTTTCGCCTCCGGAGCCGGGGCATCGGGGATGAGCAGAAAGGCCGGGAGGGGGAAAAGCCTGCCTCGGTATGGCTCACCGGCGGCGGCCGAGACGGCCCGGCCGCTGCGCGGCGAGACCCAGGCCAGATCGTGATCCTGCCCGGTGGCGGCGCAGGCGCTCAGGTCCAGCCCGAACCCCAGATCGGCCAGCAGGCGCAGCTCGAAGCGCGCCAGCAGGGCCGGCCAGAGCCCTGCTTCATCAAGATGCTCCAGGATCAGCATGGCGGCGTCATGGAGAGCCGGATGGGGCTCGCGTTCGGGCAGAAGGTGCAAATGGCCCATGAGGGCGGACAGGCCGCTCAAGGCCAGCGGATCGTTCATCAGCCCTCCGGCGGTCAAGCGCCGCGGCTCGATGGCGAAATGGCCCAGCTGGTCCTCCAGGCGGGCGCGCCAGGTGAGCGAAACGACGTTGCCCGGCTGCAGGACGGGGCGCATGCGCCGCGAGCGTCCGCCGCGCGCCAGACCCCGCCAGCGGCCATGGGGGCGGGCAAAGACCTCGACGATGGCGGAGGTTTCGCCATGGGGCCGGGTGCCGATGATGATTGCGTCAGAAGACCAGTGCATGGCCCATTGTCGCAGGATTCGGGCTACTTCAACAACATGTCATTGTGGGCGCCAAGCGCCGGGGCGCTGGTGGCGGCCTTTTGCGGGTGGACGCGCAAGGCCGGATCGAGCGCCAGCGGATTGGCCGGCAGGGTGTCGCCGGTTTCATTTTCCAGCACATGGTCGAAAACACCGGTTTCATGGAAATGCATGTCGCGCATGGCTTCTTCCAGGGTCGCCACGACGGCGCAGCAACAGGGATTCTCGGCAAAGACCTTGCGCCAGTGGGCGGCCTTGCGGGCGGCAAAAATCTTCGTCAGGCTCTTGCGCGTGGCGATGGGATTGGCCTTGCTGTCGCGCTCTTCCGGTAGCAGATCCAGGGCATCGCACAGGATGTTCCAGTACTTGTCCTCCAGGGCAGCGACGGCCACCAGGCGGCCATCCTGGGTGCCGTAGAGACGATACCGCGGGTTGGCGCCGGTATAGGCCCCCTGGCCGCTTCTGGGCCAGTCGTCCTCCACCAGACCCTGGGCGATGGCCCAGCTTTGGAACATGAACAGGGCGCTGCTCATGGATACCTCCAGGTGCATGCCCTCGCCGGTCCTTTCCCGTTGCAGCAGCGCCAGAAGGATATTGGTCAGGGCCGGCCAGGTGCCCCCGGCAAGGCCGGCGGCAAAAAAATCGGGCATGACGGGACGGCTGGGGGTGCCGCATGAAAGCGACAGAAGCCCGGTGACGGCCTGGAAGGTGAGATCGTGTCCGGGGGTGCCGGCGCGCGGCCCGGAGGAGCCGTAACCGGTGATGGAACAATGCACGAGGCGCGGGTTCAGGGTATGCAGGGATTGATAGCCCAAGCCCAGCCGGTCCATGACGCCGGGGCGAAACTGCTCCACCAGAACGTCGGCGCGGCGGATCAGGGGCAGGAGATGTTCCAGCTGGCGGGTGTCCTCCAGATCCAGCCGAATGGATTTCTTGCCGCGATTGAGCATGGCGAAAAGGGCCGAATCGCGCCCCCACAAGGGGGGCACGTGGCGCATGGGATCGCCCTGCAAAGGTTCCACCTTGATGACTTCGGCGCCGGCCTCCAGCATGGTCAAAGTGGCCAAAGGACCGGGCAGAAGGGTCGTGAAATCCAGAACCATCAAGCCGGACATGGGCAAGGGTCCGGTCTTTTCCCGCATGGCATCGCGCCCCATCTTGTTCCCCCTTTGGCATGCAGTCTAATCGTTTTTTCGCCTCGCAACGAGAGCAAATGCCACCCTGTGGACAACAGGACGCATGCGGCAGCCGAAAGGGCTTGCATTACGGCCGTTCCGCGGCCATTCTGGAGGCGAGAAAAACAGGTTCGGGTTTTCCATGCGCAAGGCGAAATACAATATCGGCGAGGTGGTGCACCACCGGATCTTTCCCTTCCGGGGGGTGATTTTCGACGTGGACGCCACCTTCTCCAACACCGAGGAATGGTGGAACGCCATCCCGGCGGACATACGTCCGCACCGCGACCAGCCCTTCTATCACCTGCTGGCGGAGAACGAGGAGGGCGAGTACATAGCCTATGTCTCCGAGCAGAACCTGGTGCCCGACAACAGCGGCGAGCCGGTGCATCACTCGCAGGTGGAGGATTTCTTCATCGGCTTCGACCCGGAGCGCACCGTCTACGAGGTGCCCTTCGAGGCGATCAATTAGACGCCTCCGGCGCAATCGCGCTATGATCACGCCATGTTTGATTCGCGAAAGTTTGTCCGCCCGCTGCTGCTGGCGGCGGGGGTAATCCTGGGGCTGGCCGCGGGCGCGCTGGCCGGGGGCGGTTTGGCCGCCGAGCCCGTTCATGGCATCGCCATGCATGGCAGCCCTGCGCTGGCGGCGGATTTTGATCATTTCCCCTATGCCAATCCGGCCGCGCCCAAGGGCGGGACGCTGCACATGGCGGTGACCGGCTCGTTCGACAGCCTCAATCCCTTCATCATCAAGGGCGAGCGGGCCGCGGGGGTGCGCGGACTGGTGTTCGAGAGCCTGCTGGCGCGCAACCTTGCCGAGCCCTTCTCGCTCTATGGACTGGTGGCCAGATCGGTGGAGGTGCCCGATGACCGCTCCTCCATCACCTTCCATCTCGATCCCAGGGCGAAGTTCTCCGACGGGGTTCCCATCACGGCGGCCGATGTGCTCTTTTCCTGGAAGACCCTGCGCGATCACGGGCGGCTCAATCACCGCACCTATTACAAGAAGGTGCGCAAGGCCGAGGCGCTGGATGAGAGCACGGTCAAGTTCACCCTGGAGGGCAAGGACCGCGAGCTGCCGCTCATCCTGGGGCTGATGCCGGTGCTGCCGGAGCATTTCTTCAAGACCCACACCTTCGACAAGACGACGCTGGAGCCGCTCATCGGCTCCGGGCCCTACCGCATCGCGCAGGTCAAGCCCGGCCAGCGCATCGTGTTCGAGCGCAACAGGGACTACTGGGCAAAGGATCTGCCGCCGGTGCGCGGGATGTACAATTTCGACCGCGTCATCTACGACTATTACCGCGACAGCCAGACGGCCTTCGAGGCGCTGAAGAAGGGGCTGACCGACATCCGCTACGAGGCGGACGCGACACGCTGGGCCACGGCCTATGACTTCCCGGCGGCCAAATCGGGAGATTTCATCCGCGAGACCATCCCCACCGGCCTGCCCAAGCCCCTGTCGGCCTTCGTCTTCAACACCCGCCGGGCGCTTTTCGCCGATCGCAAGGTGCGCGAGGCGCTGCTTTACACATTCGATTTCGAATGGGCCAACACCAACCTCTTTCATGGCCTTTTCGCGCGCACCAACGGCTATTTCGACGGCTCGGAACTGTCCTCCATCGGGCGGGCCGCCAATGACATGGAAAGGGCGCTGCTGGACAAGGCCGGGGCGCACCTTGAGGCGCGCTTCCTGAACGGAACCTGGCGGGCGCCGAAATCCGACGGCTCGGGGCGCGACCGCGGGAACCTGCGCAAGGCGGTGACGATGCTGCGCGCCGCGGGCTGGCGCAACCAGGGCGGCAAACTGGTGAACGCCCAGGGGCGGCCCTTCGCCTTCGAGATGCTCATCCAGTCGCGCGAGCAGGAAAAGATCGCCCTGCACTGGCAGCACAGCCTGAAGCTGCTGGGCATCGTCATGAAGGTGCGGCAGGTGGATTCGGCCCAGTTCACCCGCCGCCTGCTGTCCTATGACTACGACATGGTGCCCTTCACCTGGTACAACTCCCTCTCGCCGGGCAACGAGCAGAAGTTCTACTGGGGCTCCATGGGGCGAACAAGGCAGGGCACGCGCAATTACATGGGGGTGGCCGACCCGGCCATCGACCGGGTCATCGGAGACATCATCTCGGCGCGCCAACGGCCTGCTTTCGTGGCCGCCGTGCGCGCCCTGGACAGGCTGTTGACCAGCGGCTTCTATGTGCTGCCGCTCTATCACGCGCCCGGCCAGTGGGTGGGCCGGTGGAAACGCATCGCGCGGCCCAAAACCGTCTCCCTCTACGGCTTCCTGCCGCGCACCGCATGGCATGCGAAACCTGGGAAGTAACCGTGCGCTCCGCACAGGGCGGAAAAACGGGCCGGGGCGGTTGCCTGATCCGGCTGCTTGCGCCAGATTGGCGGCAAATTTCCTTTTCCCTGGAGAGGCGCATGAGCGAAGCTGTTGAAATCGACGTGATCTGCGATCTGTCCTGCCCTTGGAGCTATATCGGCAAAAGGCGGCTGGAGCGCACCATTGAGCTGCTGGAAATCCCGGTGAAAATCGCGTGGTATCCCTATCTGCAGGCCCCGGACATCCCGCCCGGCGGCATCCCGCGCAAGGACTGGCTGGCCAGGACCCATGGCTCGCCGACCCAGATCCGCGCCGCCCTGGAGCCCGTCAAGGTGGCGGGGCTGCAAGACGGCATCGAATTCGATTTCGACGCCATCAAGGTCATGCCCAATACCCTGGACGCCCACCGCATGGTGCGCTGGGCCGCAGAACATGGCAAGGCCGGCGAGATGGCCGAGCGCATCTACCAGCAGTTCTTCCTCGAGGGCCAGGACATCTCGGATGTGGACGTGCTGGCCCAGGCGGCCGAGGACATCGGCCTGATGGACCGCTTCAAGGCGCGCAAGATGCTGGAATCGCAGATGGATCTGGACGCGGTCTGGGAGGACATCAAGAAGGCGCGCGAGCTGAAACTGAAGCTGGTTCCGGCCTATATCATCGCCGGAAAATACGCCATCCTGGGCGTCGATGAGCCCATGACCCTGGCCAAGGCCATCCAGGCCGCAGACATCGAGCGCAAGGAGCGGGAAGAGAGGTAAGGCGGGCATCCATCTTCCATCCATGAATACCCGCGCTCGGGGATCTCTAAAAACGCTTGCGCGCCCATCCTCAGACGGTTAATAGAGATGCCCGCTCAGTATCCGGCCTCCCGCTGATGACGGATGGCCAGAATGACGGCATCCTCACCATCATAATGATAGAGGGCGGCGTAACCACTGTTGCCAAAACGGATCAGCCATTCGCGAAATTGCGGCTCCATGCCCTCCAGCGGCCGGCCGGCCTGTGGCTGGGCAGCCAGAAGGCCCAGCCCCTCGCGGATCGCACGCGCGGCACGGCGGGCGGCATGCGGGTTCTTGTCCTTCAGGAAATCATGCAGCCGTTCGACATCGGCAAGCGCGGCCGGGGTCCAGATCACTCGTGGCATTCAGGAGTCTTTTCCTCCTCGCCCGCCTCCAGCCTGGCCAGCCAGGCATCGGCCTCGTCATGGGTGACATGAAGTCCGGTCTCATTGAATTCGGCCCAGGCCTCAAGGGCGGCCTGGCGCAGGGCCTGTCGTTTTTCCTCCCTGTCGACAAACTGCTCGATGGCCTTGCGCAACAGCCAGTGGGTGGACCTTTCATGTGCTTCGGCAAGGCGCTGGAGACGATGGCGCAGATCCTGATCAAGTTTCACGGCAATTGGCCGGGAGGCGCTCATGGGAAAACTCCTTGCGGTATTGACGGGTAATACCTAGCACGTCTATCCGATATGTAACAAGGTGCAGTTTCATAGCCTCCCCTCGCAGGAGAGGAGATACCCGCAAACAAAATCTTTGGATATCATGGCATCATGGGTGAATCCGTTTCCAGATTTCTGATCATTGCCGGGTTGGCGCTGGTG
>Ga0256841_1003508_pt1 | contig 11698 bp, 11 predicted proteins | sample 356308metaG_FD_185971 | JGI IMG/M metagenome (GOLD analysis project Ga0256841, IMG submission 185971) | Hydrothermal vent microbial communities from Mid Atlantic Ridge, Atlantic Ocean - 356-308 | ecosystem: Environmental > Aquatic > Marine > Hydrothermal vents | place: Atlantic Ocean: Mid...
GAAACGTTTGGTAAATGTGTTTTGCATGATTGTACCCTGTCATACACTCCCGTCTGTCTCGGCGCCGAAAGATTCCAGCCAAGCACTTCCAATAACCAAGACCGCTACCCTGACAACCAAATCAACGCTAACAATACTAGGCTAGTATACAACTTTTATGTGGCCCAGACCTCAAATACGCGACTAAAAATCACTAAATATTATTTATGTCAGTATGAATAAATAGAATAATGCAACTACTCGGAAAACGAGCACCCTGCCTATCATGAAAAACGGTTTACTTAAAGCCAATGCCGGCTAGGTTATTTACCCGGCAACCCACCAAATCCACTTGCAATTCTCCTAACTTACTGGATTTTTTCCTTTATTCCATGTCTATCGACATGCAATCACCCAAGACATAGCACCCCCGCATCTGAATCAAGTATCCCCTTGACAAAGCCAGGGGGATACTTACTTCCCACTCGTTTTGAGTTCTCACTACATCAAGTATACCGGGTTCTCCGCTGACAACAGCGCAAATATCTCGCCAGAGGCACTTTAGTGCAGCAGAGCATTCATATCAGTCGATATCCAATATGCGCCGACAGCCCCCATTCCATTTTGGGGGCATCGAAATACTCTTCCCTTCCTAATAAGCGGCGACTCCACATTATTAACCCGGCAACACTATATATCGCATTCAGGGCTTCAGGCAGGCGCCCGAACAAGGCGCAGTGCACAGAAGGGTCATTCCCTTGCCAAGCGCTGGAACGCAGGTCCGGCGCCTGCCTGAACCCCCTAACCCTATGATATTCAAAGACAGGCCGCGACTGAATACGATATATAGTGTTGCCGGGTTTATAGTAAGCGTCCATTCCAAACCTCTATTGCCCCCCCTGTGTGTCAACCTCCCCTCATACAAAGCCGGTAGCGCTTAAATCGACGCACCGAGCGCAGATCGATGCCCTCGATGATCAGCTTCAGATCAGTCCAGCTCAATGCCTGTTTGTCCCCGTCCTGGGCGTTGAAGTGGAACCGTCCCGCCTCCAGGCGCTTGCTCCACAGGCAGTAGCCCCCCTGCTCGAAGTAGAGCACCTTCAGCTGAGTGCGGCGGCGGTTGATGAACATGAACAGTTGACCACTGATCGGGGCCTCGGCCAGCTTCTGCCGCACCAGGGCGGAGAGTCCATCGAAGGACTTGTGCATGTCGGTGGGCGGGACATGTAACCACACGCGGACACCGAACTCGGGCAGCAGCATCGGTCAGCCCTGGCGCAGCCGCAGGCAGAGGCCGTTGCCCAGATCCAGATCGATCTGCCAGCCACCACCCGATGCCGGTTCGTGCGTCGGCAGCTCGATCCAGTCGGCGAGGGAGACCGGATCCGCACCGGAGCCCGCGGGCTGGGAGGGTGACTCGCTCCGAAGTTTGCGCTTCCAGTAGCCGAAAGTGGCCAGTGGGATATCCCTCTGGGCACAAAAGGCTTTCTGACTCAGGCCACTCGCTGCCTGCTCATCAATCAGTTCCTGCCACTCGATCCTGCTGCGTCGCTTGCTCATGTCGTGCTCCTATTGGTGAATCCAGGAGCAGGTGATGACGCGAAGACAACCTCGGGAAGAACGGTGTGGTTTGAACGGTTACCCACATTAAGCCCTTGAAAGATAGGAAAAGAATTCCTAACAGCGGAAGTTATCCACAGATCATACACATGTTTTGACAACAAAATACACAAGATATTGTGGTTGACAGTTCAGTCATATCCCATATATTGTAACTCATCACGCATAGAATGCGGCGCGGACAACCTTGCGATGGATAGGATGTATTGCGCCTTGTGCTGCCCGAACCGATCCAGTGCTCCGCTTATATTCGAAGAGCCCGTTGATACCGCCAAAACGCCCAGGAGGACCAATGACCACAGACTTTGCCCCGGCCGACATCCCTGCTTCCACCCCATTGGCGCCGCCCGGCATCGATGAAAATCTCACCGGCGCCCCGACCTACGCCGTTGGTGAATTCCATGTCATCCGCCGCAATGGCAAGGTCACGGCCTTCGACCCCAACAAGATCGCCGTGGCCATGACCAAGGCCTTTCTTGCTGTAGAGGGTGGGAGTGCAGCCGCATCCAGCCGCATCCATGATACCGTCAACGCCCTCACCCGCCAGGTGATCGCCGCTATCGGCCGGCAGGTGCCAGAAGGCGGCACCATCCATATCGAGACCATCCAGGATCAGGTGGAACTGGCGTTGATGCGTGCGGGCGAACACAAGGTGGCCCGCGACTACGTCCTCTATCGCGAGGAACGCGCCCGCAAGAGAGCAGAAGAAGCCACCAAAACCGGGGACGCCGAGCCGCAGAAGCAGATCAATGTCACCTTGGCCGACGGTGCGACCCGCCCATTGGACGTCGAACGCCTGCGCCGGCTGGCCGAGGAAGCCTGCAACGGCCTCGAACAGGTGGAGGCGGACACCATTCTCGACGACGCCTGCCGCAACCTGTTCGACGGTGTCAAAGAGGAGGACGTGGGCCAGGCGCTCGTGATGAGTGCCCGCACCCTGATCGAGAAAGAGCCCGACTACTCCCGCGTCGCCGCACGGCTACTGCTCGACATTCTGCGCCGCGAGGCGCTCGGCTTCCTCGACCTGGAAACCGATATTGGGACCCAGGCCGAGATGGGTGAACACTACGGTGACTACTTCGCCGCCTACATCCAACGCGGTATCGAGCTGGAACTGCTCGACCCGCGCTTGGCCGAATACGACATGGCGCAGCTCACCGCCGCCCTGAAACCGGAGCGCGACCTGCAGTTCAATTATCTGGGACTGCAGACCCTTTACGACCGCTATTTCATCCACAGCGAAGACGGTATCCGATTCGAACTGCCGCAGGCCTTCTTCATGCGCGTGGCCATGGGTCTGGCGATCAATGAGATCGACCGCGAGGCGCGCACCATCGAGTTCTACCACCTGCTCTCCAGCTTCAAATTCATGAGCAGCACCCCCACTCTTTTCAACTCGGCCACCCTGCGACCGCAACTTTCCAGTTGCTATCTCACCACCGTCGCAGACGACCTGGACGGCATCTTCGGCGCCATAAAGGACAACGCCCTGCTGTCAAAATTCGCCGGTGGCCTGGGCAATGACTGGACCCGGGTGCGCGGCATGGGCGCCCACATCAAAGGCACCAACGGCAAGAGCCAGGGCGTGGTGCCTTTCCTCAAGGTGGCCAACGACACGGCTGTGGCGGTCAACCAGGGTGGCAAACGCAAGGGTGCCGTATGTGCCTATCTCGAGACTTGGCACATCGACATCGAGGACTTCCTCGAACTGCGCAAGAACACCGGCGACGAACGCCGCCGTACCCATGATATGAACACCGCCAACTGGATTCCGGACCTGTTCATGAAACGGGTGGCAGAGGGAGGTGACTGGACCCTCTTCTCGCCGGATGAGACCCCGGATCTGCACGATCTCACCGGGGCTGCCTTTGAACGCGCTTACGTGGCCTATGAGGAGAAGGCGGACCGCGGTGAGATCCATGTTTTCAAACGGGTCAAAGCGGTGGAACTGTGGCGCAAGATGCTCGGACTGCTGTTCGAGACTGGCCACCCCTGGATCACCTTCAAAGACCCTTGCAACCTGCGCTACACCAACCAGCACATGGGCGTGGTGCACAGCTCCAATCTCTGTACCGAGATCACCCTGCACACCAACGACGCCGAGATCGCCGTATGCAACCTCGGCTCAGTCAACCTGGCCGCTCACGTAGATGAAAACGGGCTCGACATGGCGCAGTTGGAAAAGACTGTCTCAACCGCCATGCGCATGCTCGACAACGTGATCGACTACAACTACTACTCCGTGCCCCAGGCGCGCAAATCCAACCTGCGCCACCGACCCGTGGGTCTGGGCATCATGGGCTTTCAGGACGCCCTCTACAAACAGCGCATTCCCTACGCCGACGAACGCGCCTTGGAATTCGCCGACCGTTCCATGGAGGCCGTGAGCTATTTCGCCATCCAAGCCTCCACCGACCTCGCCGAAGAGCGCGGCCGTTACGCCAGCTACGAAGGTTCCCTGTGGAGCCGGGGCATCCTCCCGATCGACTCCCTCAAACTGCTTGAAGCAGAACGCGACGGCTACCTGCAAGTGGACACCCACCAGACCCTCGACTGGGACACCCTGCGTGAACGGGTCAAACAAGTGGGCATCCGCAACTCCAACACCATGGCCATCGCCCCCACCGCCACCATCTCCAACATCTGTGGCGTGAGCCAGTCCATCGAGCCCACTTACCAGAACCTGTTCGTCAAATCGAACCTCTCTGGCGAGTTCACCGTGGTCAACCCGTACTTGGTGCGCGACCTCAAACGGCTCGGCCTGTGGGACGAAGTGATGGTCAACGACCTGAAATACTACGACGGCTCATTGCAGCCGATCGACCGCATCCCGGCAGAACTCAAAGAGATCTACGCCACTGCCTTCGAGATTGATCCCCGCTGGCTGGTGGAGGCCGCCTCCCGCCGCCAGAAATGGATCGACCAGGGCCAATCGCTCAACCTCTACATGGCCGAGCCTTCGGGCAAAAAACTCGACAATCTCTACAAGCTGGCCTGGGTGCGTGGTCTCAAGACCACCTACTACCTGCGCTCCATCGGCGCCACCGCAGTGGAAAAAAACAGTGTGGGCCCCGAAGGCACCAATCTGATCGGTGAAACGCCGGGCAGCGCAGCACCCAAGGCCTGCTCCATCCTCGACCCCGACTGCGAGGCCTGCCAGTAGCGCCACGGCGGGGGCTCGCCGAATGAGCCCCCGCATCAGGCAGACTTGATTCGACACCCGATCACCAAACAATCACGAGGACCAACATCATGCTGAACTGGGATGATCCCCTCACCCCCCCTGCCCCCACCACCCGGCCCACGCAACAGCCGGAAAACGCCCCCCTGCCGCCCGAAGCCGCCGTCATCCCCGACGCCCCCACGCCGCCCGTCACCGACATGAAGCCGGTCAACCCCGACGACAAACGCGTCATCAACGGCCTCACCGACATCAACCAGCTCGCCCCCTTTAAATACCCCTGGGCGTGGGATTACTTCCTCAACGCCAACAAGAACCACTGGACGCCTCTGGACATCAACATGGCCCAGGACGTGCACGACTATCACCACCACCTCACCCTCGAAGAGCGCCACGTATACGAAAACGTCCTCTCCTACCTCACCACCTCCGACATCCTCGCCATGCGTAACATCGGCCTGGCGGTAATGGAAAAGATGAGCGCCCCCGAACTGCAGATCTACCAAGCCCGGCAAGTCTATGAAGAATCCCTGCACACCTGGACCTACCAACACTGCATCGAGACCATCGGCCTCGACCAGGGTGAAATCTACAACCGCTACCGCGTCGTGCCCGAAATCAACACGAAGATCCAGATCACCAACCGCCGGCTCAGCTCCATCCTGCGCGCCGACATCGACCTCACCGACCGGGACGAACTCAACAACTTCGTCATGGCCTACATCTTTTTCGCCGCCATCTTCGAAGGCTGCTGGTTCTACAACGGCTTCAGCCCCATCTTCGCCCTGCAACGCCGCGGACTCATGAAAGGCACCGCCGAACAGCTCCAGTACATCATGCGCGACGAGGTCCTCCATGCCTCCTTCGGCATCCGTGTTGTCAAGCAGATCATCCGCGAAGAGAACATCGAACTCGACCCCAAGGCCATCCGCCACATGTGGGACGAAAGCGAGGCCGCCGAAACGGGCTACGCCGGCTACATCCTGCGCGACCCCATCCTCGGCTACAGCAAAGAGGACCATCTCGAACAATTCCGCTACATCGCCAACCGCCGTGCCACCCAGCTCGGCCTCGAAGAACCCTTCCCCGGCGCCAAAAACGCCCTCCCCTGGCTCGACGAACAGGCCAACCTTCGGAAGGAAAAAAACTTCTTTGAGACTCGGGTGACGGAATACCAGACGGGGGGAGCACTAAGCTGGGACTAACAGGTCAGCTCAAAGCATATCGCATTCAGAGCTTCGGGCACGCGCCAAACCTGCGTTCCGGCGCGTGGGACAGGGATGTCCAAGTGTCGTGAGCGCATGAATGCACTGGCGTAACCTTGACAAGGGAACAACCTTTCCTGCGCACTGCATCTTGCTCCATCGCCACTGTAGGCGCTCTACAGCAAGATGGGACAACGTAGTCTGTAGAGTAGCCCCCCGCGTTTTTTATGCGTTCAGGCGGCGATAACGTATTTGTCGCGTACCCGCTGTTCCCACATCCTGTTGGCGAGGGCGAGCGCTGCTTCGCGGTTTTCGGCCTTACCCATCAACTGCAGGGCGATGGCAGCGGTACTGACGGTAGCCGCGGAGCCGTACTCGTCGTCTACGTCACCGCGCCAGACCTGGGCCAGTCGATTAGTGTCCAGCGTGTCGCCCTTGACATGGCGGCGTTCAAACAGGGCCGGCCATTCTTCCTCTTCAAGCTGACCGGCGTGGACCCGCTGTACCAGGCAGGGACTATCTGGGTTGCATTCGATTTCTCCACCTTCACCTTTGATGACCGCGACATTGGCGTCGCCGAGCAATTGTGCAGCCTCCTGGTGTACTGGCCGGTAACCAGGGTGGAAAATACCCTGCATGACATACGGCGCATTGAACGGATTAATGCTGCGGGCGATGGTGTGTACCGGCGAGCGCAGACCCATCAGAGGCCTGAGTTCGATGATCTCATGCAGCTTCGGGCAGAGGTAAGCGATATCCAGGTAGGCGAAATGATCAGTGCGCAGGCGTTCGCAGGCTTCTTCGAGTGAGCGACTGGGCGCTATACCCAGATCGCTGAGGACATCGCGAGTATAGATGCGGCCGTTGGTATGACCGCTGGCACCGTGCATGAAAACAGTGATGCCGTTCTGGGCGAGCAACAGCGTGGAAAGGATAAACCAGGGCAAATGGCGGCGCTTCCCGGCATAGGAAGACCAGTCCAGATCAACGCCAGGCGCATTGTCGGGTAACTGTATCCAGTGCCGTGTGGCGCGCACGAAGCCGGCGACTTCCTCCGGTGTTTCTTCCTTGACCCGCATCAGCATCATGAAGGCACCCAACTGCACGGGTTCGACTTCACCGTTCAGGATCATGTTCATGGCGTTAAAAGCTTCTGCTTCAGTGAGCGGTCTTGAACCGTTTTTACCCTTGCCAAGAATACGTATGTATTCGGCAAACGGATGCTCTTTGTAGGATGCCATTTGTGCCATGTTGCCCGACCTGTTGAATGACTTGTCGATCGTGAAAATTGACGAATACGTCTAAAGGATACCCTGTAGGCCAGCATTCGTGAAGCACAAAGGACTGGCTTGGAAGCTGCAAAAGCCCTGCAAGTTGCAGGTATTAACCCAGCAACAATATATATCGTATTCAGACGTGGCGTTCTGGTTCGCATCAAGGCGCCCCATCGCCGCTGTAGCCACCCTACAGCAAGATGGGGCAACGCAGCCTGTAGGCCGGCACGCCGCGGCCTGTCTTTGAATATCATAGGGTGAGGGGCTTCAGGCAGGCGCCGGACCTGCGTTCCAGCGCGCTGGACAGGATGTCCAAGTGTCGCGAGTGCATGGACGCACTAGAGCGACCTTGGCAAGGGAACGACCCTTGCCTGCATACTGCGCCTTGTTCCGGCGCCTGCCTGAAGCCCTGAATGCGATATATAGTGTTGCCGGGTTAATAATGAAGGCATTAGTAATACCAAAGCAAAACTGACCACCAGAAAAGCGTACGGCTTTCGGACTCTCATGCTGCTGAAATTGCTTTATATCACGCGCTTGGGGCGTTACCGGTACCGAAAACCACCCACGAATTTTTCCGACGAGGCCCATTTTTCCCTCCGTTGAAATATGTCATCGCACTGTCCGGTCTTGTCCTCATGTGGCGGGGTGTCCTTTTGGCCTGCGCGCCACGTTTGTGATTTCGCATATCAAGACATCTTTCCTGGAGGAACTGTTTATGAAGACCATCAATAGGAAGCTGCTCAGCCTGTCCATGGCGCTGGGGTTGGCCGCCCTTACCACCACGGCATTGGCGGGTAAACCCGGTTTCGAGAAATGTTACGGCATCGCCAAGGCCGGCGCGAACGACTGTGGTGGTAACGGCCATGCCTGTGCGGGCCAGGCGCCGAAGAGTGGCGACAAGGGCGACTGGGTCTATGTTCCCAAGGGCACCTGCAAGAAGATCAACGGCGGCATGTTGAAGGGCGAGAAGAAATAACGTCTCCTGGGCAGGGGCCGCCGCCTCCTGGCGTGGCCTCTGCCCTCCCCAATTCCGATCATCGGTTGACCTCAAAGGACCCTCCGATATGCCATTGGCCAACACATTGACCCGTCCCTATGGGGCATTTGTACGATTCTTCGATTTCCTCTCGCCCTTCTTCGATCTCGTCATCCGCCTATGGGTAGCGAAGGTCTTTTTCCAGTCGGGACTGACCAAGATCCAGAGTTGGGAGAGTACCCGTATGCTGTTCGAGTATGAATATAACGTTCCGCTCCTGCCTCCCCATATCGCCGCCTATCTCGGCACAGCCACCGAGCTGGGCTTGCCCGTGTTTATTGCGCTGGGGCTGATGGGTCGGCTGTCGGCCCTCGTACTGTTCGTATTCAATATCGTGGCGGTGTTCTCTTATTCGGAATTCCTCTTCAGCCGTGAGGGTGCGGGGGGATTGCAACAACATATCCTGTGGGGAACCATGATCGCCATGATCCTGTTTCACGGTCCTGGCCGGCTCTCCCTCGATTATTTGATCAAACGCCGCGTCGAGCGCAATGGAGATGGATGAGATGCCAAGTCTGTTGATTTTGCTCTGTGTAGTGTCCTCCTCCGCATGGGCGGACGGTGCACCGGTGTGGCGTCACTGGTCCGATTCGGCATTCGCGTCGGCGGCCCGGGATGGAAAACTGATACTGGTCACGTTGACCGCAGAATGGTGTCCCTATTGCCACAAAATGGAAAAGACCACCTGGCGCGACCCGGCGGTTCTAGCGCAGATCAAAGATGCCTATATTCCTGTGCGGGTGAGCGACGAACAGGACCCAGCGCTCGCCCGGCGATACCGCGACTATGGCCGGCCGGCGACCCTGATTCTCGATGCCTCGGGCCACGAGATCCTGCGCAAACGGGGGTATATGAAACCCCAATGGATGCTCTGGATGCTGCAGGCAGTGGCCCTCGATCCGGCCCCAGAGGCTCACCGTTGATGGATCGCCGGCGGTTTCTGCAAGGCGTAACGGCCACCCTATCTATGGCCGCCCTTGCCCGCATGCGGGCCTTCGCCACCGCACCGGCGGATACGCGTAAGGCGGCAACGGGACGCGCTGGCCTGACCCCGGCGCAGTGGCAAGTCATCGCCGCAGTGCAAGCTCACCTGCTACCTTCGGAGCCGGAGGCCCCCGGGGCGAAAGACGCCAACGCGCTCGAATACCTGATGTTCATGCTGGGCGAAACCCATACGGACCCCATGGAACGTGCACTGATCCGGGACGGCGTGGAGCGTCTGGAGCGAATCGTGCGAAAGCAGGGCGTCGACACCTTCACCCGCCTCGACGCAGCGGGACGCGAAACTGCACTGCGGACCCTGGAGAAGCAGCCTGAGGGTCGCACCTGGATCATCATGCTACTCGACTACCTGTTCGAGGCGCTGCTGGCCGATCCGGTCTATGGTAGCAATCCCGGCGGTATCGGCTGGAAGTGGCTCGAATTTCATCCTGGCTACCGCCAGCCGCCGCCCGACAAGCGGTTCTTCCTGTTATGAACACGGACTATGACATCTGCGTCATCGGCAGCGGCGCCGGCGGCGGGCCCATCGCATGGCGGCTGGCCGAGGCAGGCTATTCGGTGCTGGTACTGGAGAAGGGGCCGTGGTTCAGGGAGGCCGATCTGTGCAAAGACGAACTTGCCTGCTGCCGCCGCCCCACCTATATCCCGGACCAGCGCGAGGAACCCCGGGTGGTGGAAACCGAGGATGACGATGGAAACTGGCGCGCCCGGTCCACCCGCCGCTCGGGCTGGAACTTCTGGAATGGCACCTGCGTCGGTGGCGCCACCAACTTCATGAGCGGCTACTTCCACCGCCTGAAGCCCGTGGACTTCCACCTGCGCAGCACCTTCGGTCCCATCGAGGGGGCCAACGTGGTGGACTGGCCCATCAGCTATGACGAGCTGGAGCCCTACTACACGCTGGTGGAGCGGGAAGTGGGCATCTCCGGCCGCATCCAGCCCCATCCTCACCTGGAACCTCGCAGCACCCCGAACCTGCCCTATCCTCCGCTGCGAGAACATCGTTTAGCGGCCCACGTGGATCGTGCGTGCCACGCCTTGGGCCTGCAACCCTTCCCCACCCCTCGAGCCATCCTGCCCCACCCTGCCATGGGCCGCAGCGGCTGTGCCTACAACGGCGGGCTGTGCGGCTCCAGTGGTTGCTCCACCGGCGCCAAGGGGAGTTCCCGGGCAGCACTGCTGGACCGGGCGGTAACGACCCGGCGCTGTGAGATTCGGCCTCATTCGATGGTCAAACGCCTGCTCAGCGGCCCGGATGGCAAGGTGAGCGCTGTCGAATATTTTGATGCCAAAGGCAGACTCCAGCGGGTGGATGCGCAGATCTACGTGGTGGCGTGCCAGGCCATCGAGAGTGCCCGGCTGCTCTTGCGTTCCCCTGGCCCGCGCCACCCCCATGGACTCGCCAACGGCAGCGGCCAAGTGGGGCGTAATCTGCTCTTCGCCGGTGGTGGCGCGGGTTCCGGGCGGCTTCTCTATCGCCGCTTTTCCGGTAAAGAAGCCGATGCACTCCGTGAGTTCGGCACCTTCATCAACCGCTCTCTGCAGGAATGGTATATTATCGACGACTCTCAATTTGGACCCAAAAGCAAAGGCGGCACCATCGACTTCGTACATCGTCATCCCGCCCCTATCGCCCGCGCCCATCACCAGATCGAGGGCGAGCATGGCCTGCTTTGGGGCAAGCCCCTCAAACGCCGTCTGGAACAGCACTTCCGCGAGGGTCCCTATATCAAGATCGAGGCCTTTTGCGATTGGCTGCCGGTAGCGGATTGCTTCGTCGGCCTTGACCCCACCGTGAAGGACAAATGGGGGCTCCCTGTGGCTCGAATCCGCACCGGACAGCATGTACAAAACCTGCGTGTCGGCTGGTATTTGGCGGAAAAAGGGGCCGAGGTGTTACGCAAGATGGGGGCGGAAAACGTGGTCGCCTTCGCCGCATCCACCCCACCCACCAACCTGGTGGCTGGGACCTGCCGCTTCGGTAACGACCCCGCCACCTCCGTGCTCGACCATGAATGCCGCGCCCACGAGGCGGAAAACCTCTTTGTCAGTGACGGAAGCTTTATGCCCACCGGCGGCAGCGTGCCCTACACCTGGACGATCTACGCCAACGCCTTCCGCATTGCCGACGCCATCGACCGGCAACTGCATCAGATGACATGAGCGATTCCTCCGGACGAATCACCCTGATCGGGCGATACAACGCCGACATCCCGATACCTTCCCTTTACCCCATCTTCTCCCGACTCGCCTAAATCTCTCCGCTTTCCGGCCGATATTCTGAAAAACACGTACTCTGGGTTCCATGATGCATGGATGCGGATCGGACCCGTAAACCCAGGAAGGCCTTTGGATTTTACGTCGGTCGGCAGCAAAACTGCGGGTGTACTGCCCCTGT
>Ga0256841_1003509_pt1 | contig 11697 bp, 11 predicted proteins | sample 356308metaG_FD_185971 | JGI IMG/M metagenome (GOLD analysis project Ga0256841, IMG submission 185971) | Hydrothermal vent microbial communities from Mid Atlantic Ridge, Atlantic Ocean - 356-308 | ecosystem: Environmental > Aquatic > Marine > Hydrothermal vents | place: Atlantic Ocean: Mid...
GGGTCGAAACTTCAAAATAACCCAGATGTATATTCTATAAAAGTTAAGTGCCTGTCAAGTTTCCGGTCGAATTATTGTTTTCACTTCATACATGACACAATTGAGAAAAGAAGATAAGTTATTGAAATTACAAGGCGCGCGTAGATATTTTCCTGTAGTAGCTTAGGAATGAGCACGTATTTTAGATCTTTTGGGGCGCTACGCAACGAAAAAGACCGGAAAAGGAGTTAATTTCCATTTCGCTGTAAAATCTTCCTCGATCCGACAGCCTCCTCGTCCTACACAAAAGCTGACGTATTCTGCACGAGGCATTCTTGAGTACGAAAGGAATATGAGAAAAGCAGAGGGGTGCTAGGAAAAAATAAAAAATTCGATAACTACTCAGTGTATTTATAGTTTCAATATCAGTAACTTATTCCAGAAGACGCCGTAAATACGTCCGTGTAGGCTTGATTGTGTTATCCATGACACATAGACTTCTTCCATAAGTTGCTGATATTGAAAAAATTTAGATATATTAAATATGCTGAGCAGTTACAAATTCGGGGCGAAAGTAAATATAGAGGTTAGTCCCGAACATAATAAAAAAAAGATTTAACTGGTCTTTTCCATTGTATTTTTATTCATTCCTGAATAAACTGGGCACCAGCCCGAATAGCCTGTAGCAACCAGAATAACGCCGATTAATAATAATGGGATACTGGCTATGGGTAAAGAAACAAGAAGGGCAACCGAACCCGCAATGGTTCGATATTTTTTTTCTTTTTCCCCTACATTGTGTTCAAATTTGAGCATGCGTTTAAAATCAAAATTCATTGTGTCTCTCCTGAGTATTTTGAAGAAATAAGGTTGCGTTCAAAATTCTGTAGCGGTCTGGGTTTATTGGTAGACTAATCAACCAAAATAATAGTCATTAATTTATTACCAACTTTATATTATAACGCCTCTAATGGATGTCACTGAAATAATCGATCCTTTAAATGAAATGCAGCGACAGGCTGTGACTGCTTCTAATCAACCAATGCTCGTATTAGCAGGAGCTGGCAGTGGAAAAACGCGTGTTTTAGTGCATCGAATTGCCTGGCAAATTCAGGTGCAAGGTCTTTCGCCACAAAGTATTTTAGCGGTTACGTTTACTAATAAGGCCGCAGCAGAAATGCGTCTGCGGATTGAAAAATTGTTGCATATTTCTGCAAGAACTATGTGGATTGGAACCTTCCATGGCCTGGCTCATCGTCTATTGCGTAGGCATAGTAAAGAAGCTGGATTACCAGCAACATTTCAAGTCATTGATTCAGATGACCAGTACCGTTTAATAAAGCGGTTATTAAAATCTATGAATATTGATGAGGGAAAATGGCCGCCCAGGAAAATCCAATGGTTTATCAATGGTAATAAAGATGAAGGAGTCAGGTCAGCCAGTATGGTCGAAACCGGGGATTTGTATCAACGTCAGATGTTATTGGTTTATCGTGCCTATGAAGATATTTGTCAGCGGTCCGGGTTAGTTGATTTTGCGGAATTGTTGCTCAAAGCGCATGAGCTGTTGCGCGATAATCTGGTATTGCTGGATTTCTACCAAAAACGCTTTAACCAGGTTCATGTTGATGAATTTCAAGATACTAATACTATTCAATATGCCTGGTTGCGATTATTAACACAAAATCAGCAGAATCTGTTTGTGGTTGGTGATGATGATCAATCTATTTATGGTTGGCGTGGTGCAAAAATTGAAAATTTATTTAGCTTTCAGAGTCATTATCCAGATCATCAAATCATCAGATTAGAGCAAAATTACCGATCAACCGGGAATATTCTTAAAGCTGCCAATAGTCTTATTGATAACAATCAGGGGCGTATGGGAAAGGAGTTATGGACAGCGTCAGGAGACGGCGAACCCATTTCTTTATATGCCGCTTTCAATGAGCAGGATGAAGCTTATTTTGTTATAGAAAGAATCAGAAAATGGGTGAATGATGGTGGTTTACGTAGTGATGTTGCCATATTATATCGCTCAAATGCCCAGTCCAGGCAATTCGAAGAAAAATTGATGTCCACCGGGATGCCTTATCGTGTATATGGGGGTTTACGATTTTTTGAACGTGCAGAAATCAAAAATGCCCTGGCTTATCTGAGATTAGTTTCAAATCGTCTAGATGATTCAGCGTTTGAGCGCGTCATTAATATGCCGACACGTGGTATTGGCGCCAAGACCATGGACGACATTCGTCTGAAAGCCCAACAGACCAACAAATCTCTATGGCAAGCTGCTTTGGGTTTATTGTCGGAATCAGCCTTTACTGCTCGCGCTTCAAATGCGCTGAAAGGTTTTTTTCAATTGATTAATGATTTGGCTGAATTATGCCAAGATCTGGAATTATACGAAAAAGTAAAGTTGGTTATAGAAAATACCGGGTTGATCGAAACCTATAAAAAAGACAAAGGCGAAAAAGGTGAAGCCAGGGTGGAAAATCTGGAGGAGTTAGTTAATGCAGCCCGCTCATTTGATTATGATCAGGATAATGATGAGAGTTTGGGTGAGTTGGAAATGTTTTTGAGCTACGCGGCTTTGGAAGCAGGTGAAATGCAAGGGAATGATTCTGAAGATTGTGTGCAGCTAATGACCTTGCATTCTGCAAAAGGTTTGGAATTTCCACTGGTGTTTTTAGTGGGGCTTGAAGATGGCTTGTTTCCATCCCAGCAGTCTGTTGATGACCCAGGTCGTCTCGAAGAGGAACGCCGACTTTGCTATGTAGGGATGACCCGGGCAATGTCAGATTTGTATTTGACTTATGCTGAATCAAGGCGATTGTATGGCAGGGAGACAAGTGCCAGGCCATCTCGATTTCTCAGAGAGATTCCTGCTGAAACGGTGCAGGAAATTAGGATTCGTGCCCAAGTGAGTCGCCCAGTGACTGCGGTAGGTTTACAAACTGGAAAAATTCGACAAAATAATACTTTTAAATTGGGTCAGCATGTCGGTCATGCTAAATTTGGAGAAGGAGTGGTGTTACAGGTGGAGGGTGAGGGTGCCCAGGAGCGAGTGCAAATAAATTTTAGAGAGGCTGGAACTAAGTGGTTAATGCTTGCTTATGCGAAGCTTGAGGTGTTGTAGAAAAGAAAGAATAGGAGAAGAGCAAAGCTTCTCCTATCTTGTATATGGAGCTTATGGTGTTAAGCCTTCGCCCAATGTGACAACTTTCAGAGCATTTGTGCCCCCTTGTTGTCCGGTTAAATCACCTTTGGTAATAATAAAGCGATCTCCCTTTTTGGCAAAGCCGTGTTCCTTGAGTTTGTTCAGGATTTCCCTATTGACTTGTGCATGATCGTTCGAATCATGAGAAAAATAAAATGGGAAAACTCCTCTGTAAATCGTTGTTTTACCAAGTGTTTTGTCCTGACTACTAAAAGCAAAAATTGGAATGCCAGAGCTGATTCTTGACATCAATAATGGTGTCGTACCAGATTCAGTCCAGGCAGCAATGCCGTTAATTTCAGAATGGTTTGCCATATACATGGAAGCCATAGCAATGGCTTCATCAACGCGTTTAAACCTGACGTTAACACGATGATCAGATTGGCGGACGCTTCGCTGTTTTTCAGTTTCCAGACAAATCCGAACCATAGCTTCGACAGTTTCTACAGGGTAATTTCCTGCAGCTGTTTCAGCAGAAAGCATCACTGCATCAGTGCCATCATGAACTGCGTTCGCAACATCAAATACTTCGGCGCGTGTTGGAATCGGATTTTCAATCATGGATTCCATCATTTGTGTGGCAGTAATAACGGCGCGATTTAATTCCCTGGACCGTTGTATAAGTTGTTTTTGTACTGCTGGTAAATTAGCATCACCAATCTCAACCCCAAGATCTCCACGGGCAACCATCACAACATCAGAAGCGAGAATAATTTCATCCATGGCTTCTTGGGTTGCAATAGCTTCTGCTCTTTCAACTTTGGAAACAATTCCGGCATAGCAGCCTTCTCCTTCTAATAGGCTTCTGGCTAGATTTAGATCTCCGGCATTGCGAGGGAAGGATACGGCTACGAAATCGGCATCAATCTTGGCAATAGTTTTAATATCCTGCTTGTCTTTATCGGTCAAAGCGGGTGCGGATAATCCACCGCCAGCCAGATTAATACCTTTGTTGTTGGATAAGTCGCCTCCTACTATAACAATGCAGTTGATGCGTTTACCATCTGTATCGACAACTTCCAAAACAACACGGCCATCATCCAGTAACAATTTGCTGCCTGGTTTAACTTCTTTGGGAAGTGGCTTGTAAGTAATGCCAACCTGGGTTGTATCCCCAGCATCTTCAGGGAGATCAATATCTAATGCAAAATTCTGGCCTTTTTCAAGCTGAACCTTACCTTCTTTGAAGCGAGCAATACGTATTTTGGGACCTTGAAGATCAGCTAAAATACCGACCCTCCGACCAGTTTTCTGAATTAACTCTCTGACATTGTTAGCACGATCAATATGATCTTGAGCTGAGCCATGAGAAAAGTTTAAGCGTACAACATCGATACCGGCGTGAAATAATTTTTCCAGAATGCCGGGTTTATCCGTGGCAGGGCCAAGTGTTGCTAAAATTTTGGTTCTTTTCAACACCTTCGATCCTTCAGAAGGATCGACAGGTGTGATTATTGAGCTTTTATTTTGCATTCATCAAAGCGATAGTTGTGTCCAGCATACGGTTAGAAAATCCCCATTCGTTATCATACCAAGAAAGTACCTTAACGAAATTACCATCCAGAACTTTGGTTAGTAATAATTCATAAATGGAAGATGCTGGATTATGGTTAAAATCAATAGAGACCAATGGTTTATCATTGATTTCCAGGATGCCTTTCAACGGGCCTTTGGAGGCGGCGATCAGAATTTCATCAATCTCTTCTTTGGTTGTCTCTCTTTTTGCTTCAAAGGTTAAGTCAACAACAGAAACATTGATAGTAGGGACGCGCATAGCAAAACCATCCAGTTTTCCTGCCAGTTCTGGGAGCACCAAACCAACTGCAGCAGCTGCACCGGTTTTAGTTGGGATCATGGATTGTGTAGCAGAACGGGCGCGGCGTAAATCAGGGTGATAAACGTCAGTTAAAACCTGATCATTAGTGTAAGAGTGGATGGTTGTCATCAGGCCATGTTCGACTCCTAATGCATCGTGTAATGGTTTAACCAGTGGTGCCAAGCAGTTGGTTGTGCAAGAAGCATTGGAAATAACCGTGTCGGTGCTTTTTAATGTATCGTGATTAACGCCGTAAACGATGGTAGCGTCAACGTCTTTTCCGCCAGGTGCGGAAATAATGACTTTTTTAGCGCCTGCATCCAGGTGGGCCGAAGCTTTTTCTTTGCTGGCAAAAAAACCGGTGCATTCATGAACAACATCGATACCTAATTCGCCCCAAGGAAGTTTTGAAGGGTCTCTTTCTGCAAAAACCCTGATTTTGTCGCCATTAACGATCAGATAATCACCTTCAGCTTTGACTTCACCTGGAAATTTACCATGAGCAGAATCGTATTGGGTGAGGTGAGCGTTGGTTGTGCTGTCACCAAGATCATTGATAGCCACAATTTGTATTTCATCAGTACGGCCAGCTTCGTAAAGCGCGCGCAATACGTTGCGTCCAATTCGTCCATAGCCATTGATAGCAACTTTAATTGACATAGAGTTTCTCCGGGAACAAGATAGTTGTTAATGTGAAAGATAGAGCAAGGAATTAGATTTCCTTACAAATCCCTCAATGATAGCAAATGCTTGATTTTTAGTCTATCAAAAAATAATGTCCGCAATTGAACAGTTCGTTTCTAAGCATATTTTAGTTACGACAAATTATTTGATTTGCTTTGGCGGCGGCATTTTTTGCAAGAGTTTTAAAAAGCGTTGATAGCGCTTGATTGAGATTTGTCCTTTCTCTGCGGCTTCTCTAACTGCACAACCTTTGTCATGGATGTGTCGGCAGTTATGGAAACGGCATTGGCCAAGGAAAGTTTGAAATTCCCTAAAACCAAAAGCAAGTTGCGCTTCATTGAGTTCAGCGAGACCGAAAATAGCAACCCCCGGGCTGTCGATTAAGTCGCCGCCATCGGGTAAATGATAGAGTGTGGCGGCTGTGGTGGTATGGCGCCCGTGTTTGGTGGTTTCTGAGATGCTATTGATTTTTAATTGCTTGTCAGGAATCAATGCATTGGTGAGAGACGATTTCCCAACCCCGGACTGGCCCGTCAAAATACTGGTGTGATGGTTTAAAGCTTGTTGTAATTTAGGAATACCCTCGCCAATTTTGGCGCAGACTCTATGAATAGGATAAGCAAGCGACTGATAAATTAACAGTTCTTCTTCTGTTTTGACATGTCTTGGCAAATCAATTTTGTTGAAAATTAGTTCGGCATCAATGGTTTTATTTTCACAAATGGCTAAATATTGGTCAATCAACAAAAAATCACAAGGTGGCTCAACAGCAAAAACCACAAATACCTTGTCAATATTAGCAGCAACCGGACGTATTTTACCATTTCGGTCAGGGCGCGCCAGTATTGTCTTTCGCGGTAATATTTTTTCTATTCTTCCCTGGTTATCTCCTACTGGCGTGAATAATACCTGGTCACCGACGGCAATTTTTTCCAACTGCCGCCGGGTGTGGCAGAGAACGGTTTTGTTAGTAGATTCAACGGCAAGTCCTTTGCCTAAATGAGAAATGACCAGTCCTTGTTGTAATTTTGTCATTATGCCGATTGCATTTTCTCTTCAATATGTGCGATACGAATGGCGGCAGGGGGGTGGCTGTAGTGAAAGGCAGAATATACTGGATCGGGAGTTAGTGTATTCGCGTTTTCCTCATAAAGTTTGACCAAGCCGCTGATCATCTTTGTGCCATCAGCATTTTCGGTTGCAAAATCATCGGCTTCAAATTCAAATTTTCGCTGAAAATAGGCGCTGATGGGTTGCATGAATGATGTAAAGGCCGGTGAAACCAGCATAAATAAAACCAAAGCAGCTGCATTTGAAGGTTCAGATACGCCAAGCCCGTGATAAAACCATTCTTTATCAATAAGCCAGCCTAGTATTGCAAAGCTGATCAGGCTCATAATCGCCGAAGCTATCAGCATTTTAATAACATGTTTGCGTTTAAAATGCCCTAATTCATGGGCTAGTACGGCTTCCAGTTCTTCATCAGCCAGTGAATCAACCAGTGTGTCAAAAAACACGATACGTTTGTTATTTCCCAGCCCGGTAAAATAGGCATTGCCATGGCCGGATCTGCGTGAGCCGTCCATGACAAAAATGCCTTTGCTGTGGAAGCCACAACGTTCCAGTAATTTTTGTATCCTTTCTTTCAATGGGCCGTCTTTCAAAGGTGTAAATTTATTGAACAATGGTGCTATCAGGGTAGGATAAAGCCAGCTCAATAATAGTGAAAAGCCCATCAAAATAGCCCATGCCCACAGCCACCAGAGCGTTCCAATACTGTCCATCACCCACAGAATAAGCGCCAGAAGTGGTAAACCAATAGCAAACATCAAGACTAGCTGTATTGCCAAATCTTTAAAAAACTGGGCAGGGGTGTTTTTATTAAAACCGTATTTTTCTTCGATAACAAAAGTTTGATAATAGCTGGTAGGGATATCAACCAAAGTCATCAAGAGCATTAATGTTGCTACAGCGCCTAATCCGGTCAGCAGTGGAGAAAGTGATAGGGAATTCCAGTAGTTAAAGATCATATCGATACCGCCGCCCAGAGTCAGTAACAGCAAAAAAACCAAGCTGATCAGGCTGTCGATATTACTGAGTTTTTCCTTTTCGATGGTGTAGTCTGCTGCTTTCTGATGTGCTTCCAGTGGCACTTTATCTTTAAAGGCATCAGGAACCTGGTTGCGATGTGTCGTGACATATTCAATTTGTCTTCTGGATAGCCAGAATTGAATGGCATAAGAAATGGTTAGCGCAGCTAAAAATATAATTGTAAAAGTATTCATTGGTGCCTATTAATAATGATATTGCGATAATTAGGCGTACAGATTAGCCAATGCTACAATTTACCGCAACCTTATTAATAAAATGGAATAAATAAATGACGCTGGATTCTCGTAATCTGATTTGGATTGATTTGGAAATGACCGGTTTGGACCCTGATAATGATTTTATTATTGAGATTGCAACGGTAGTGACGGACAAGGATTTGCATATTTTGGCAGAAGGTCCAGTTTTGGCCGTTCACCAGGAAGATTTCGTGATGGCGGCGATGGATAATTGGAATCAAAAACATCATGGGCAATCAGGATTGATTGACAGGGTCAAGAAAACTACAGTTGATGATGCCGAAGCGGAACAGCAAACCCTGGATTTTTTACAAAAATGGGTTCCAGAAGGAAAATCCCCCATGTGTGGCAACAGTATTTGCCAGGATCGGCGGTTTTTATATCGCTATATGCCAAAACTGGAAGCTTTTTTTCATTATCGGAATTTGGATGTTTCAACATTAAAGGAATTAGCGGCACGTTGGGCGCCAGAGATTCAAAAAGGCTTCCACAAACGGGCCAGCCATCAGGCTTTGGATGATGTTATTGAATCCATTGATGAACTTAAATATTATCGGGAAAATTTCATTAAGTATTAATACAAAATTATGAACCAGGTATTTGCAATTGCATTGGGTGGTGCATTTGGCGCAGTACTGCGTTTTTTTGTTTCAACCGGTGTTTATCAATGGTTAGGGCGGGGATTTCCCTATGGCACATTAGCTGTTAATGTGATGGGCTCATTATTAATCGGCCTGATGACTGAAGCATTGATTTTACAGCGAGTTGCAATTTCCCAGGAATATAGAGCCGCTGTTCTGGTTGGGTTGTTTGGCTCATTTACAACTTTTTCAACATTTTCCCTGGAAACCTTGTTTTTACTGGAGCAAGGAAATTTCCAAAAAGCTTTATTAAATATTCTGGTGAGTGTTAGCGTTTGCCTGCTTGCCGTCTGGATAGGGTTGCAATGTGGCCGAATTTTGTTTCTGTTTTCTGGCGGTACCATTCGTTGGATGGGGTGGGTTATTCCTTATGGCTTAATGACGGTGAACGCCATTGGTTCTTTCATTATTGGTTTGGTGATGGCAATTTTGTTCAATAAGGTCGATGTAGTGCTAGAACACCGGGTTGCCGGTATTATCCTCTTGACTGGGATTTTTATCACCTTGTCTGGATTATATTTAATACTTTATTTGCTGGAAGATGGGCATTCCTTAAGGCTCCACACTCCGGTGTTGCTGAGCGTGTTTCTGAGTAATACCATTATTTGCGCCTCAGTTATCTGGTTTGGTTTATGGTTGGGCAGAAAAATTTAATTCTTGGTTGTGATTTTAAAAAAGCAGTTTTCTCTGTTAATTCTATAAGGTAAAAAAATATTATGTTAGACCCCCGTTTATTCAGATCAGATCTGGAATATGTGCAACAACAATTAGCCAGGCGCGGTTTTGATTTTGATGCTGGCGCTTATCAAATATTGGAAGATCGTCGGAAAGAGATTCAGGTCAAGACTCAGGAATTGCAAAATGAAAGGAACACACGTTCAAAAGCGATTGGACAGGCTAAAGCGAAAGGCGAGGATATTCAACCTTTGTTGGATGAAGTACAAGATTTGGGTGATCAGTTAAAAGCTGCTGAAACTGAACTGGGTGAAATTCAGGCAAAAATTAATGAGCTGATAACGGGAATTCCTAATTTTCTGGATGAAGAGGTACCGGAAGGGAAAAATGAAGAAGATAATATTGAAATTTCCACATGGGGCGAAAAGCCAGAGTTTTCATTTCCGGTTAAGGATCATGTCGATTTAGGCGCGCACTGCCAAGGCATGGATTTTGAATTGGGTGCAAAAATCGCCAGCGCCAGATTTGTTGTGCTAAAAGGCCCGCTGGCCAGATTACAGCGAGCAATTATTCAATTCATGCTGGATACCCATATTACCGAACATGGCTATAGTGAAACTTATGTGCCGTATTTGGCGAATTCAGATTCCTTGTACGGAACGGGACAACTCCCCAAGTTTGAGCAGGATTTATTTAAAGTTGAAAACGATCCCGCTTTTTACTTGATACCAACGGCTGAAGTTCCAGTAACCAATATTGTCAGGGATGTTATTGTTGATAGCAACGAAATGCCTTTGAAATTTGTTTGCCATACCCCTTGTTTTAGAAGTGAGGCGGGCGCTTATGGCAAGGATGTCAGAGGGATGATCAGGCAGCATCAATTTGAAAAAGTCGAACTGGTGCAAATTGTCAAACCAGAAGATTCTGTGCAGGCACATGAAGATTTAACGAGCCATGCGGAGAATATTCTAAAAAAACTGCAACTTCCCTATCGAAAAGTATTGCTTTGTTCTGGGGATACCGGGTTTTCATCCAGTAAAACCTACGATCTTGAAGTTTGGCTACCCAGTCAGAATACTTATCGGGAAATTTCGTCTTGCAGCAATTTCAAGGACTTTCAGGCGCGGCGTTTGCAAGCCCGCTGGCGTAATCCAGAAACAGGAAAGCCGGAATTAGTACATACCTTGAATGGTTCTGGTCTGGCTGCGGGGCGAACTTTAATTGCGATTATGGAAAATTATCAGAATGAAGATGGCAGCATTACTGTGCCGGAAGTCTTGGTGGCTTATATGGGGGGGGTGAGCAGTATTTCTTAACAAATATTTTGTAACTACCAAGCTTGTTTCTAAAACGCTGAAGGAATATACGAAATTAGCAAAAGATAGGAATGAGTCTATTGTCATGGCTTATCGGAGGGGAGGATATGCGTTGGCAGAAATAGGTGGTTATCACTCATTACATTATTCAACGGTCAGCAGAATTTTATATGATGCAATGCAAAAATAAAGACCTGACCCTGTAGCTGTACTGTAGCTGTACTCAGTCTTGTTAGTTCAAATGTTGACGGTATTTTTAATATTGCAGAAGGTGCAAACGCAACAGCCAGATACACAAATTTTGATGCGGTAACAATCAATGGAAGCATGTCACAAAGGAGCGGTGCCAACAGTTTTGAGAATGGCCTGAACTTAAATGGTCGTTGGGACATAAGCGGTGGTTCGGATATAAAATTCAATGGTTCGCAGACCATTAGTGGGGCTGGCGAAATTGTGATGTCTGATGAAGCTAGTAATAGAGTTTTAGGTAATGCAAATACACTTAAAGTAAGTAGGGATATTGCCATTCGTGGAGCAGGGGTTATTGGACTCAATATCTCGAACCTTAATAATCAGGGGGCTATTCTTGCACAAGGTGATAATGCTGAATTGCTTATTCGAAGTACTACCTTCACCAATAACGGAGTATTGCGTGCAGAAGGTGTGAAAGGTTTAAAAATAACCAGTAGTGAGTTTACTACTGCTGGGCAGGTTCAAATTTCTGCAAACAGTGTACTTAATCGAACAGGTGAATATATTCAAACAGATGGCCTGACAAATGTTGATGGTGTACTAAATGTATCGGATCTTTATGATTTACAAGGTGGAACATTATCAGGCAATGGGCAATTAAATGGTAACATAAGTGTTTCAGGTACAGTTGGTCCAGGTAACTCAGAAATGGCCCTAAGAAACTAGACAGTGGCTTAAGTGATAAAACTGCTTTATTGTAATGACAAAAAAAGAGGAACCCACAATGAGCAAGAAAAGAAGAAATCACTCAGCAGAGTTCAAAGCAAAA
>Ga0256841_1003510_pt1 | contig 11692 bp, 5 predicted proteins | sample 356308metaG_FD_185971 | JGI IMG/M metagenome (GOLD analysis project Ga0256841, IMG submission 185971) | Hydrothermal vent microbial communities from Mid Atlantic Ridge, Atlantic Ocean - 356-308 | ecosystem: Environmental > Aquatic > Marine > Hydrothermal vents | place: Atlantic Ocean: Mid...
CAATGAGGCTAATGGGCTGCGTTTGCACTTCTATCTGCCTCATTGGGGCGAAAAGGATACGCTAATTTTGCGCTTTCTCGATATGCATGGCAAAGAAATTCGCTCTTTTTCTTCCGAGGCAGAGGCAGAGGAAGAGGTCATTGAGGATTTGAGGCAGGGGGCCAACTACTTTCTGTGGGATTTGCGCTATCCTCGAGCTAAGGACTTTCCCGGCATGATTTTCTGGTGGGGGGCTTTGCAGGGGCCTAAAGTGGCTCCGGGGCTGTACCGCATGCAGTGGACTTACACCTCTGCTGTGGGAGAGCGCCGCGAGGGGGAGCTTACTTTTGAGGTGCAGCAGGATCCTCGATCGCCTGTTTCTTCGCAAGAAATACAGCAGCAAGTGGATTTTGCCGTGGAGCTTTTGGACAAAATCAGCGAAGCTCATGAAGCCATCTTGGAGATGCGCGATTTGCGGCAACAGTTGAAGAACTATCAGTCCCGTTTGAAGGGAAAAGAAGGTCTGGATGAGGTGTTGACTCTGGCAGAGCAAATCGACAGCTCCTTACTCGAGCTGGAGCAAAAGCTTTATCAGACGAAAAACCGCAGCGCCCAGGACCCCCTTAATTTCCCCGTGCGTTTGACCAATAAACTGGCTCACCTAAATGCCATCATGAGCGCCGATTATCCACCCACGCAGCAAGCTATAGCCGTTAAAGAAGAGTTGGAGAAAGCTGTTGATGAGGTGTTGGCTGCCTTTCGGCAAATAAAAGAGCGCGACTTGCAGCAGTTCAATAGGCTGATGCGGGAAAAACAGGTGGATGCGGTAATCTTGAAGTGAGTTGTTGCCCACAAAAAAAGGGGGCAAAGCCCCCTTTTTTTGTGGAAGTTCTTATTGAACCGTAATGGTTTTTTGCCAGCTATCGGTATAGGAATTTACCTGAAGGGTATAGCGGCCCGGGCTGAGCCCCAGGGTTTTCGGGTCAATTTCAAAAATTTCATTGATGGGCACCTCAGTGCCTTCCACTTTAAATTTCTCTGTGCCCTGGCTATCGAGAATGACGATGGATTTGACGATGACGCTAACGGCATCAAAGTCGATATAGTAAAGGCCTTCTTCTTTATCTTGGTAGAAGGCCTTATCCAAGTCTTTTATACCGGAGGTAAAAACCAAGTCGTTGTCGGCTGTTTGCGAAAAGAGACCGCCTGCAAAGAGGAGGAAGAGTAGGGAGAGGGAGGTTCGGAAGTTCATGGTGAGAGATTTTAGACAACAGGATTTTACGTGAAAGTGGGACAAATATATAGGAGGAATCTCCAATATCCAAATACAGAAACGTTTTTTTCGTAAACGGTCGTATGTTGGGTATTTATGGATATCATTTTTAAGGTTTTTGTAACAAAGTATCCTATCTTGCCGTCTTTAAAGGGAGTTGTGCCAAAATGCAATTTTCATTCGGATTTTGGATAGCGACCCCTTCAATGCATTATTTTTGGTTTTATCAAAATCTTACCCTATGGCAACCCTTTTTTCTTGTGAAACGGGTACGTTGGCGCCTTATGTGCCGTCAGCGGACATGCCCTGGAATGCGCGGCGAGCTCAGCATCTATATCGGCGGCTCGCATTTGGCGCCACCCACGATACCATACAGGATGCCTTGGCGCAGAATCCTTCCGATTTGGTGGATGCCCTTATCGATGAGGCTTTAGCCATGCCTTTACCGGATCCACCCCCTTGGGCAAATTGGACGGTTGACGATTACGACCCCGACATGGTTGACGACCAGATTTTTGAGCAATTTTTGAGCTGGAATTATTTGTGGATGCAGGGCATGGTGCAAAACGGTTTGAGAGACAAATTGGCCTTGTTTTGGAGCAATCATTTCGTGACGCGCTTTGAATCTTACTTCTGTCCTTCTTACATGTACGAATACCACAAGATTTTGCAGCAGTATGCTTTGGGCAATTTTAAGGAATTCACCAAGGCTATCGGTATTACTCCTGCTATGCTTATCTTTTTAAATGGTGTGGAAAACAACAAGTTTGAACCGAATGAAAACTATGCCCGTGAACTTTACGAGTTGTTTACTTTGGGCGCTGACAACGGCTATACCCAGCAAGACATCGTAGAAACAGCTCGGGCTTTGACCGGTTGGAACGGTCTTGATGTGTATTGTGGCCCCATTGAGTTCGTGCCTTTCTTCCACGATGATGGTGAAAAAACCATCTTCGGGCAGACGGGCAATTGGGGCTATGATGACGTGCACGACATCTTATTTGCCGAAAGGCCCGATGAAGTGGCCACCCACGTTTGTCGCAAGATTTACAAGTATTTCGTAAGTCCTCAGGTCGATGAAGACATTGTGGCCCAATTAGCCCAGACGTTCAAGGACAACAACTTTGAATTGGAGCCGGTCTATCGACAGCTCTTCAAGAGCGAGCACTTTTTCCACGACAACAACATCGGTGTCAAGATTAAGAGCCCTTTGGAGATGGGCCTGGGCATACCCGCCCAGACGGGTTTGGTTTTGGATCAAGACGTTTTGGATGGGGTTCGCTATTTGAGTGAAATGCTGGGCCAGGACTTGTTCAACCCTATTGATGTTGCCGGCTGGCCCGGTGATCAGGCTTGGATCAATTCGGGCACCTTGACGGGGCGTTGGCTAACGGCCGACTATTACTTGTACTATGTTTTGGACAATTTCCTGGACAGTTTGCGGGATTTTGCCGTGAATCTGGTGGGAGGGTATTCCAACGACCCCTATCTGATCACAGAGGCCATTGTGGAGCAACTTTTGCCGGAAGGCCTGCAAACGCCTGAAGCTTTGGATCAGGCGGTAACGGTTTTTAAATGGGAAGTGCCTCAAAATTATTACGACCAAGGGCTTTGGAATCTCGGCTGGGAGACAGCTCCTTACCAGGTAGCTGCACTGATTCAGCACATTGCGCGCAAGCCCGAATTTCAGCTCTGTTAAACCGGTAAATGTTTAAAAAATGAAAAAGAACTTCAAAAATAAACTGCCCTTGGGTAGCTCTAAAGAGCACGGTAAGGCGCATGAGCAGGAGCATTTGCGTTGGAGCCGTCGGGCTTTTTTGCGGAATATGGGCCTCGCCGGAGGTATGGGTATGCTCTTGGGTAAAGTACCCGTTTTTGCTTCGGAGCGCTGGAGCATCAATGCCGCACTCAATCAATCGCCGACGGACCGAGTCTTGGTACTCATTCGCTTAAAGGGAGGCAACGACGGTCTCAACACCATTGTGCCACTGTACGACTACGGCACGTACAGCAATGTGCGGCCCACCCTGCGTATTCCCCAAAACGAGCTGGTCAATCTGACCGATGAAATTGCCATTCCGAATTTTATGCAAGACATGTACCCGCTGTGGGATGAAGGAAAAATGAAGGTCGTACACAGCGTAGGCTATCCCGACCAAAACCTCTCGCATTTCCGGTCTTCCGACATTTGGGCTTCGGCCAGTGATGCCGACGTGGTGGAAAATTCCGGCTGGTTGGGTCGTTATTTCAGCGGTTTGTACCCCGACTTTTTGGCCAATCCGCCGGAAACACCACCGGCTGTGCAAATCGGTAGCCTGGGTAATCTGACTTTCATTGATCCCAACAACATCTCCATGGCCATGACCGTTAGCGACCCGGATCAGTTGTACGAAATTGCTCAGACCGGTCAGCTGTACGATGTGGACAATTTGCCGGATTGCCATTACGGCGAGCAGGTGGGCTATTTGCGGGCTGTGGCCAACACCACTTTTATCTATGCCGGCGTGATTAAACAGGCCTATGATGCGGGAAACAACGCTATCGATTACGGCGAAGGTGAGTTGGCGCGTCAAATGGCCCTGGTAGCCCGCCTCATAAAGGGCAATCTGGGGGCTAAGGTGTACATGGTAGAACTCGATGGCTTTGATACCCATGCCAATCAACCCACTGAGCACCCGGCCTTGATGGAGGAGGTTGCCCGCTCAGTGAAAAATTTCTTTGACGATCTCGAAGAGGGAGGCTGGGATGATAAAGTCCTTTGCATGAGTACCTCTGAATTTGGCCGCCGCGTAGAGGAAAACAGCTCACAGGGTACCGATCACGGTTCTGCAGCACCTATGTTTCTTTTCGGCCCCGGCCTCAATGGCTCCGGTGAGTCGGGTAGCCTGCCGGATTTGCAAGATTTGGACGATGTGGGCAATTTGAAATTCGGCACGGATTTTCGCAGTATTTATGCGACTATGCTGGAATACTGGCTTTGTATTGATGCCGAGGTGGTGGATGATGCCTTGGGCAATGTCTTTGATCGCGTAAATGATTTGGGCCTGAGTTGTGAAAGTGTGGGCAGTTGGGAGCCTCCCGTTTTGCCGGGTTTGGAGCACAGCGCTTTGTACGACATGGCAAACGGACAGGTCTATGTCTCTTATACTTTGCCGCGTTCGGCCCGCGTGAAGGTAGAAATGGTCGATGTGTTGGGACAGAGCATAGCCGTACTTTACAATGGCTATCAAATGGCCGGCACGTATCGCTATCCCTGGCACAGCTCGCGGTATCGCATGGCCTCAGGCCTGTTTTACTATCGCATTTTGATCGACGGTCGGGCGTATAGCGGCAAAGTAGCTGCTTTGTCTCGCTAACTGAACCCCGTGTCCGTTCCAACTGCCCGAGCCTCAAACTCGGGCAGTTGTTTTTAGGGCAGTGAGTTTTTGCAGCAACCACTCTTTGTTGATGATGGAGCCGGCCTGCTCAATGTCTTTTTCCAGCTTTTTCAGCGTTTTTTGGTAGATTTCTTTTCGGGTGAATGGCTGATTTATCTTAAGTAACAGAGCCCGGCGGGTGAAGCGCAGCAGTTTGCGAAATGCTTTGATGCGCTCGTTGGAAAGGATTTTATTGCGTTTCAGATATTGGCGAAAGGCATCTGCCAGAGCGTTGAGGGCTTCGTATTCCTCCAACTCGTAATAAGTGCGGAGCATAAGGGCCTTTGCTCCCAAGTAATATCGGAAATCGCTGTATTCGAGCTGAGAGAGCAGTTTGAGCACCTCGCGGTATTGCCCCATGGCATAATGCCAAGAAGCCAGGTTGAACCGAAAAGCCTCTTCCCGGGAATCGGGAGGCAGGAAGTCTTTAAACTTTTGTAGGAAGTTTTCGATCCAGGCCTTTTCACCCAGGCGCAAACCGATAGTGGTGATGTTTTTGTAATGCCATTCGGGCAGGAAACCGCGCTCGTCGAACAGCAACCCTTTGTCGAGTTGAAGGCGATACAGCTCTAAGGCCTTGGAAAGATAAGCTTGCTGCCCCGAGTTGATTTGCTCTATGCAGTAGTTTTGCAGGTAATTGTAGATGTTTTGCAATTCATCTTTGTTAAAGTGTTCCTCTACTTCTTGCAGTTTGTTCAGCAGGTTTTCATACAATTTGTCGGAAGGCTTTTGCAGCAGCTGAAGGATATCGCGGTAAATGGAGATAGAGGGGGTATCGGCATAGAGCTGTTCTGCTGCTTGTGAAGCAACTTCCAAGAGCGGTAGCTGGAAGTTAGATTGCGTAATTTTGTTGTGGATGTACAATTCACAGGCATCTTTGAGCTTTTCGCTGAGGAAGAAACGGTCGAGCCGGTTTTGCTTGTGCAAAATGTGTTGAGGAGATCCATAGGTGTGCTGCAGTTGCTCGTAGCGATTGATTTCCGTGGCCAGCAGAAAGTTCTGTAAGTGGTAGGCGCTATCTTGCGTATGAATTTGTTCTGCCCGCCTTTCCAATGCTTTGCGCTGTTTGTCATATAGCCCGAACAGGTTGCGATGGCGCAAAAAAGTCAATTGAAGTCGTTGTTTTTCCAGCACTAGTTCCTTTCGGCTTTCCTGTGCCATGAATTCTCCAAAGAGTCTCCAGGCGTAGGTAAATACGACAGCGAGATGTTTTTCGGCTTGTTCGGCTTTTCTCTTTTGGTTTTTGGCCAGGACGGCTTTCGCCAAATGCTTTTTAGAGCATTTGTTCTCGGAAAAAGCCGGATATTGCCTTTCCAAAAAAGTGATAAGTGCCTTGAGGTCTTGATGCTTGTTGAAATAAGGCGATTCGGCCATTTCGCGAAAGCGGCGCATTTCGGCTCGCGAAAGGGTTTTTAGTGCTTGAATGAGGGCATGGCGTACCATATGGATTTTTTATCCAAAATAAAGAAGATATAAGTCGTTGATTATCAGGATGTAAAGTTAATATCAATACCTGAAAAATCCAAAAAAAGCTGAAAAATGTATTTTTTTTATAGCCGAACCCGTAGCACTTTTGTACCATCAAGAAGTGTAGCACTCTGCAAACCCCAAAACGTGAAAATGGAAATGTGTCAAACCGATTACAAAATGTCTAAACTGAGAACCATGAACCATCGATTTTTTCATCATTTTCTTCTCTCTTTGTTTCTTTTATTGTCTTTATCTCTACCTGCTCAACCCGATCTTTGTGTGGAGTTTGAAGACATGACTTTGGGTAGCTATGGCCCGTCCACAGGTTATGCAGCCGGAGATTTGATTTACGAGGAGGGTGGTGTCAATATGTTTTTGGAAGTTTTGCACAACCCCAATGGCGTGGCCATGGATTTGGGGGAGTTGGTAGCTTCGGACGCTCCGCTGCCTTTTACCGGTTCCGGATTGAACGGCACCTATGTGATGGCTGCCAATGCTTCCATGGTTTTTGATTTCAGCAATTTGCCGGAGCCTGTAGGAGGTGTTGTAATTCCTTACTACGATGCCGGAGGCTTTGAAAATATTTCTGTCAACGGCGGTGAAGTATGGGTGGCGAACAGTCCGGATGACTTTCCCGGGAATGTAGCACCCAATGTGGAGCTGACCATTGAACATCCGGCCAATGCTCCGGATGGTTCGGGGCTCATTATTCTGACAGGTGAAATAGAATCCGTTCTTCTCGGTGGGCAAGAATTTTTCTTCGATTTCGTCTGCTTGCAATATTTCCCCTCATGCTTGATTCTGAATGTGGAGGCCGAGGCTTTTTCCTGTGATGGAGAAGGTCTTTACAACATCTTGGTCAACTTCGATTACGTGGGTACGGGAGGCGATGGCTTTGTAGTGCATGTAAACGATGAGGATTTCGGCCCCTTTGATTATGCCGACTTGCCGGTTACGGTGGGGCCGATTCCCGGCTTTGGCGTTGTGCCGGTAGAGGTGGTTGTAAGCGATGTGGCCAATCCGGACTGCGGCGGGCTAACCGTTATCGACCCGGTGGACTGTTCCGATTTGTGTCTGGATTTTGAAGACATTGAGCCGGGTACCCTTTGGGGGTCCGGTGTGGGCAACAATCCGGGAGATGTGGTTTACGATGCGGAAGGCGTGTTGATGAGTGTGCATGGCCTGCTCTTGCCGGGAGGCCCGGATGTGTTTGGCAATGTATTGTTCGATAACACGCCCGTGACCATGCCCGATGCTCCGATCAATGGTATAGCGGGCTTGACTTCCGAAATCAATTTGGGCTTTGACTTTACGCTTTTGGATCATCCGGTAACGGCTCTGCGCATAGGCTTTGCCTATCAGGGAGGGGTGAACAACATCTCTTTCAACGATGGCGATGTTTTCATGTTTGAAAGTTTTACGGAGCTGCCCGATTTGATCCCGGGGGCTCATGTGGTCTTGTTGCCAAATCCCCCTGCAGGAACTACAGAAGCCGGATATCTCTTTCTCATCGCCGATGGCATGCCTTTGGAACACTTCATTCTGGGTGGGCAGGAACTCATTCTCGACAACCTCTGTCTTTTCCTCTCCAATCCTCCGCCTCCCTGCAGCATCTCTCATGTGGAAGTTCAGCAGATGCCCTGTCTGGCCGACGGACAATTCTTTGTCCAGCTCTCTTTTGATCACGAAGGAACGGGCAATTTTGGCTTTAACGTGCACGGCAACGGCGTGGATTACGGCACTTTTTCTTACGATGATTTGCCGGTAATGATCGGGCCCCTTCCCGGAGATGGCAACCTGTTTTACGAGTTTGTGGTGCAAGATGTGGAGTTTCCCGACTGCGGGGATTTTGTAGAACTGGGCACTGTCAATTGCAGCGATCAGTGCGTGCAGATGGAGGATTTACAAGTAGGCACGGTGTACGGTTCGGGAGCTGGTATGATGCCCGGAGATCTGGCTTTTGTCGAAGATGATGTGAGCGTAACCGTCGATAGTTTCCAATATTTCAACGGTACCTCAGGCTTTTTGAATGCCACGGTTGAGGATGGAAACTTTGGCCCCCCCGACAACCCTCTGACGGGTAATTACCTCTTCGTCTCCAATATCAATTTGACCTTTGACTTCACGGGCCTGACAGAGCCGGTTACTTCTGTAGCTTTTGGTTTTGTTGATGGAGGCGGAGAAGAAAACTTCGCCATCAATGACGGCGAAGTCTTTGTGCTGAACAGTTTCTTTGAGTTGCCTTTGCAAAGCATCCCCGGCTTTGATGTGATGGTCTTTCCCGCTCCGGATCCAAGTGACAACAGCGGTTATGTCATCATTAGCGGGCCTGTTGAAACCCTGACCATAGGCGGCCAGGAACTGGGCTTGGACAACATCTGTTTTGTTACGGTTCCGCCTTGTAGCATCAGTGGTTTAGAGGCTGATTTTCAAGAAGTTACGCCCGATGGCTTGTCGTACTTGATCAATTTTACCGTGGACGGTACCGATCAAGATCAATTTGATCTCTATTTCGATGGCGAGTTGCTGGGCTTCTACAGCCTAGAGGATTTGCCCTTGGAAGTGGTCTTGCCTTGTACCGATTCTTTGGAAGGCGAAATAACGGTTTGCATGAACGACTCGCCGGATTGCTGCGCTTCCCTAACGGTGGACATGTCACCCTGCTTACCTTGCAATTTGCACGATTTAACCATGGCGCCTCTGGGTTGTGATGGCAGCGGATTTTTTATGATTGAGGTGAATTTTGAGCACGATGGTCAGGGCACAGGGTTTAAGCTGAAAGCAGGAGGTCTTGTCTTTGGCCCCTACGATTACAACGACTTGCCGGTTACCATAGGACCCTTTCCGGGAGATGGCACTACGGTTTATCCCTTAATTGTTCGGGATTTGAACGATCCGCATTGTACGTTGACCGGCTTGTTTGGCCCTGTGGATTGCCAGATCGGCTGCTCGATCTACAATCTGTCGCTGAATCTTGAAGACCAAACTGCCGACGGTCTGGTTTATCTGTTAGATTTCGATGCCATTAACCCGACATCCGATCATTTTGACGTGCATTTCAACGGCGATTATCTGGGAACCTTTGCCTATGGAGAACTGCCGCTGGAGTTGCTCCTGCCTTGCTCCAATTTGCCGGAAGGCGAACTGGTCATTTGCGACAGTGAAGCCGCAGATTGCTGTGCAACGGTTGCTGTAGATATGTCGCCATGTATGGATTGCCAAATCGGCGAACTCATCGTAGAACCCCATGATTGTCAGAATGGCGAGTTTTACTTCGATTTGGATTTTCCGTATCAAAATGGAGCTGCGGCAGGTTTCAAGGTCGTGGTCAACGGGCAAAATATGGGCGTGCACAACTATGGCGATCTGCCCTTGACCCTGGGCCCGCTTGCCGGCGATGGCAGCACGGTTTATCACATCATCGTGCGCGATTTGGAAGATCCACACTGTCTGAATGATGCCGAATTTGGTCCCCTGGATTGCAGTGAGCCCCCTTGTGAAGCACCGGAAATTTACGTGGAAATTCTGGAAGAAACTGCCGAAGGAATCTTGGTAGAGGTTGGAGGGCTGCCTACCAACCCGGCTGATGGCTCTGTAGATGTTTACGTTGGAGATTTGTTTGTCGGTACGTTTGGCAACTTCCCGGTAGATGTCATCCAACTTACCTTGCCTTGCAATCTGCCTTCACCTGCTTTGATTACGGTTTGCCGGCACGAGCAACCGGATTGCTGCGGAAGTTTTGAATTAGTTCTGCCGGATTGTCAAAACTGCCACATTTACAATGTGGAGGCTGAACACACCCTTTGTGATACGGCCGGCAACTTCAACGTCTTGCTCAATTTCGACTACGTGAATGTAGGTAGCCAGTTTAAGGTCGTGGGCAACGGCACCAATTACGGTTTGTTTAACTATGCGGATTTGCCCATAGAGTTGGGTCCTTTTGCCGGCGACGGCACCACGGTTTATGAATTCATCGTATCCGATGTGGCCGATCCTTCCTGTTCTGATTACACCGAGATAGGGCCGGTGGATTGTGAAGCTGCTTGTTCGATTTTCGACTTGACGGCCGTACCCGGAGACTGTGCTGCAGACGGAACCTACAGTTTGACCATTGATTTCAACTATCAAAATCCGGGCAATCTCTTCTTCGACCTGACTTTGGACGGTGATTTCATCGGTTTCTTCCCGCTGGCCGACTTGCCGATAACCCTTGACGGCATTTTGCCGGGAACGAACCCCACGGCACAGGTGTTGATTTGTATCAATGACAATCCCAATTGCTGTGAAGACACCCATTACGAAGTGCCGAATTGCGTGGTCTTTGACGAAATCTGGCCTGGCGATGCCAACAAAAACGGCGAGGCCAATTATGACGATTTGTTGAATATCGGTTTGGCTTATGGCAGTACGGGGCCGGCACGCAGCAGCCAAGACATCAACTGGGAAGCACATGCCGGACAAGATTGGCCACAGACTTTTGTCAATGGTGTGAACTACAAGTTTGCCGATTGTAATGGCGATGGCCTTATTGACGGGGCGGATATTGAAGCCATTGATGTCAATTACGGTTTGGCTTATGCTGATCCTATTCCGGTTTCTGCCCAGGAAGCTTCGCAGACCGATCCCCCCATTTACCTTTCTTTACCTGCCAGCTTGCCCAACGGTCAGCCTTTGGAGGCCGATGTGATTGTGGGTACGGAAGCTATTCCAGTCGATGCGCTTTACGGACTGTCCTTCAAAATTCAGTTTGACCCGCAGGTCATCATACCTTCTACGGTGGACATCGACTTTGATAATTCCTGGCTGGCAGCAGGTGATGACATCATCAGCATCGATCGCACCTTGCTGTCGGAGGGCATAGTTGAGGTAGCGGTTAGCCGCATTGATCAGACTGATGTGAGTGGTTTTGGCGCCATGGCACAGTTTGTCGGCATCATCGACGACGTCTTGGGCAAGGGAGAGGTGAGCATCGATATTCTGGACGTCCATGCCTTGCGTGCTGATGAATCTCCGGTGCCGCTGTACAAATTGCCTGCACAGGCTGATGTCAGTACTTCCGTCAAAAGTCCCGGGCCGGCAGAGGGCATCGAGTTGTTCCCGAATCCGGTTTCCGACTGGCTTTACTTCCATTTGCCGAAAGGCGTACACATCAGCAAAGTTTGGGTGTATGATGCCCGCGGGCAACGTCAATGGCTTAGCCTGGATGGGCAAAAGCTGAACATGAGCAAACTGGCCTTTGGCGTCTATTACTTGCGCATTGAAACGACAGAAGGAGAAGTCGTCTATCGAAAAGTGATGAAGTAGAGCCTTGGCCTTGCGGCAAATGAAAACCGCTGCTGAACTCCTGTTGGCAGTGAGTTGTGCTCATCGCAAAGTGCTTTGGGGGGCGTCGGCCTCCCAAGCACCTTGTCTTTCGCTCATTTGCGAGATGTAGATATCCCGGACTATTTTGGTTTGGGCATATAAAGAAAAATGTGGTTTGTGGTTTGGGTAGAACCGGGGCAAGCTCCCGGTTTCTACCCCGACTTTTGGAAGCCGATGTGTGCAGCATCGG
>Ga0256841_1003511_pt1 | contig 11692 bp, 8 predicted proteins | sample 356308metaG_FD_185971 | JGI IMG/M metagenome (GOLD analysis project Ga0256841, IMG submission 185971) | Hydrothermal vent microbial communities from Mid Atlantic Ridge, Atlantic Ocean - 356-308 | ecosystem: Environmental > Aquatic > Marine > Hydrothermal vents | place: Atlantic Ocean: Mid...
CGCCAGGCGGCGCGCGCGAGGTCAACGCGCCGCCCTCACCCCCCAACCCTCTTCCCAGGGCAAGGGAAACTGTGCGGCGGCGAGGTCGCCTCGAAAAAGCGCCCCAAACTGCGCTCGTCCACCGGTCGCCGCCGTGCTATAATCCGAACACCCGTTCTTGCACAAAAGGAAATGCCATGCCATCCTTCGAGCTGGTTTCAGACTATCAACCCACCGGCGACCAACCCCAAGCCATCGCCCAATTGGTCGCGGGGTTGCAAAAAGGGCTGCGCTACCAAACGTTGCTCGGCGCAACGGGCACCGGCAAGACCTATACCATCGCCAACGTCATCGCCCAAGTGCAGCGCCCCACCCTGATCTTGGCGCACAACAAGACGCTGGCCGCTCAACTCTACGCCGAGTTCAAAGAGTTCTTCCCACACAACGCCGTCGAATATTTCGTCAGCTACTACGACTACTATCAGCCCGAGGCTTACGTCCCTCAACACGACCTTTACATCGAGAAAGAAACCCAGATCAACGAGGACATAGACCGCCTGCGCCTTTCCGCCACAGCCTCTGTGCTCACCCGTCGGGACGTGCTGGTCGTGGCCTCGGTTTCTTGCATCTACGGCATCGGCAATCCGGTAACCTGGCGCCAGTCGGTCGTCGAATTGATGCGCGGTCAGGAATATCGCCGCGACACCATCCTCCGCCAACTCGTGCGCATCCAATATGCCCGCAACGACCTGGAACTGCGCCCGGGTACGTTTCGCGTGCGCGGCGACACGCTCGAAATCATGCCCGCCTACAGTCAAAACGCCTATCGCGTGGAGCTGTGGGGCGACGAGGTGGAAAGCCTGTTGGAATTCAACCCGCTCACCGGCGAAGCGCTTAACGCCCATGAGCACATCCTGATCTTCCCCGCCAAGCACTTCATCACCGACAGCGAGCAGATGGAAAAGGCCTTGCGCGATATCGAACGAGAACTTGAAGAACGCCTAGCCGAGCTGCAAAAAGCAGGGCGCTTGTTAGAAGCGCAACGTTTGGAACAACGCACCCGCTACGACCTGGAGATGCTGCGCGAAGTGGGCTACGTGAGCGGCGTGGAAAATTACTCCCGTCACCTTGACCAGCGTCCTCCGGGCAGTCCACCCTCCACCTTATTGGACTATTTTCCGGAAGACTTTTTGCTGGTGGTGGACGAATCTCATATGACGCTTCCCCAAGTGCGCGGCATGTACGGCGGCGACCGTTCGCGCAAGGGCACATTGGTTGAATACGGCTTTCGGTTGCCCAGCGCATTGGACAACCGTCCCTTGAGCTTTGAGGAATTTGAAGCGCGCGTCGGCCAAGCGGTCTTTATGAGCGCTACGCCCGGTCCGTATGAAAAAGAGCACAGCCAGCAGGTGGTGCAACAGGTCATCCGCCCCACCGGCGTCCTAGACCCCACAATAGATGTGCGCCCGACAGCGGGGCAGGTAGACGATCTGCTCGCGGAAGTCACGCACCGTGTTGAACGCGGCCAGCGCGTGCTCGTCACCACGCTCACCAAACGCATGGCCGAAGACCTGGCCGACTACTTGCTGGAAACGGGCATCCGCGTTCACTATCTGCACTCGGAAATAGACACCATCGAGCGCGTGGAAATCCTGCGCGATCTGCGTTTGGGCGTCTACGACGTGGTGGTCGGCATCAATCTTCTGCGCGAAGGACTGGACCTGCCGGAAGTGTCGCTGGTTGCCATCCTGGACGCGGACAAGCAAGGTTTCTTGCGCTCCACATCCGCCCTGATCCAAACCATCGGGCGCGCCGCACGGCACATCGAGGGCCACGTGATCATGTACGCGGACAAAGTCACAGACGCTATGCGCGAGGCTATCGAGGAGACCGAACGCCGCCGCCGCATTCAACAAGCCTACAACGAAGAACACGGCATCCAACCGGCCAGCATTGTGAAGGAAATCCGCGACTTGACCGAGCGCGTGCAACAGTTCGCCGCGGCCAAAGCCGCTCCCCAAGCCGCTGCCCTTTCCCCCGCCGAAATGCCTACCGACGCACTGCGCAAGCTCATCGAAACGGTCGAGGCCGAGATGCGCGCCGCCGCCAAAGCGTTGGAGTTCGAAAAAGCGGCCATGTTGCGCGACCAAATGATGGAACTCAAGCAAATTTTGGCGCTGCGCCAAGCCGAAGACCGCGACCTCAGCATCGAGATGGTCGCCGAAAGCCGCCGCAGCGGACGAAAACGGCGCTAAAAGCGGCACAAACTCACCATTACACCTCGGGGAAAATTTTGCCTATAATATAGGTACTTCTGCGAGCCACTCGCAAAACATCGGAATATTCTTAAGGAAAACACGATGGCGATCACACGCGAACAGCGCGAGCAGATCGAATATCAGATTCTCGCGCCCTATGCGCTTAAAAGCGCGGAAAGCAAAGGCCGCGCCTATCCGGACGAGGAAGACCCCTTCCGCACAGCTTTTCAGCGCGACCGTGACCGCATTTTGCACACCACCGCTTTTCGGCGTTTGGAATACAAAACGCAGGTCTTCGTCAACTACGAAGGGGACTACTATCGCACGCGGCTCACCCACACGCTGGAAGTGGCACAGATCGGGCGCAGCTTGGCGCGCGCGTTGGGGGCTAATGAGGATTTGGTCGAGGCGATCTGCTTGGTACACGATATCGGCCACCCGCCTTTTGGTCATTCCGGCGAACAGGTGTTGGACGCGCTGATGGCCGATGAAGGCGGCTTTGACCACAATAAACAGGCGCTGCGCATTGTCACCAAGCTGGAGTCCCGCTATCCGAATTGGCGCGGGTTAAACTTGACCTACGAACTGCGCGAAGGCATTGTCAAACACGAGAGCGAGTACGACCTCAGCGACTCTCAGGCCGCAGGCTTCGACCCGAAGTTGCGCGCCAGCTTGGAGGCGCAAATCGCTAACGTGGCCGACGAGCTGGCCTATAATGCGCACGATCTGGACGACGGGCTGCGCGCAGGGCTGCTCGTGCCCGACCAGTTGGAAAAACTGCGAATCTGGCAGATGCTGCGCGAAAGCATCGGCTGGCACGACCGCCACCTGACCGAACAAATCCGCCATCGCCTGATCCGTCGCATGATCGGGATCGAGATCGACGACGTGATCACCCACACCAGCGCCACGCTAGAGCACGACGCCCCCCTTACTCCAGAAGCATTGCAACGTTTGCCGCATAACGTCGTGGGACATTCGGAAGAGACAGAGGCGCTCAACCGCGAGCTAAAAGACTTTCTCTTTGAGGCGATGTATAAACACTTCCGCATTGTGCGTATGGCGGAAAAAGCAGAGCGCGTGATCACGCAAATCTTTGAAAGCTACGTTGCAGAGCCGGCTCAATTGCCGCCTTCGGTGCAATTGGCCGCCGAAGAACGCGGGTTGCGTCGCGCCGTCACCGACTATATCGCCGGTATGACCGACCGCTACGCCCTCAACGAGTGGCAGCGGCTTTTTGACCCCTTCACCCGCACATAACCACCCATCACCACCTTATACCCTATCTAAAGGTTCAATCACACGAGTGAGAGAGTTTGCCGTATGACCGATGCACAGTATTTGACCGCACAAGGCGCGGAAAAATTGCGCCAAGAGTTGGACGAACTGATCAACGTCAAACGTCCGGCCCTCGCCGCGCAGCTCAAAGAAGCTATCAGCCAGGGCGATCTATCCGAAAACGCAGACTACATAGACGCCAAGGAGCAACAAGCCTTCTTAGAGGGCCGCATCCAATATCTGGAAAACCTGCTCCGCAACGCCATCATCATCGAAGACCGCGACGAAGCCGGCCCCTCGGTCGTGCGGGTCGGAAGTGAGGTGACGATCTTGGGCGAAGGCGAAACCGAAGAAGAGACTTATCGCATCGTGGGGGCAGCAGAAGCCAACCCACGCAACGGTAAGATTTCCAACGAAAGCCCGATGGGGTCGGCGTTGCTGGGAAAGCACGAGGGGGATGTCGTGAGCGTGCAAACCCCGGGTGGCGAATGGAAAGTGACGATCAAGCGCATTCGCTGAAAGCACTCTGACCGCAAAAAGAGCCTACCCGTCGGCAGGCTCTTTTTCTCTATTTCGGCACAAGACCCCGCGAACGCCTGTCGCGTCTAATAGTTCAAAAGCTCCGCCGTGTCGCCGAAAGCGTCCGGGGGCGGTGTGGTTTCGCTTGCACCGCTGCCTTCCTTCGGCCAAGCGGCGATCTCCACGCTCAAGCGCTCAAAATAGCTATTCGGAGCAGGGCCACCCTCGCCGTATTTCAAGTCCACAATCTTCACACGAAGCCGCAGCGTTTGCGTTTCCAGCTCAACAACGCCGCCGGGGGTTGCCAACACCAGTTCGCCTTTGGAGGCAAGCTTGCTGCGCAAAGCCTCGTCGTGATAGGCATACTCCGACATCAAAACTTTGGTTACGGTCGTGATGTCGTTTTTGTCAAAAAGCCATACCTCGGTGGCCGTAACCTTCTTCGGCTCGCCCACTCCAACGGTTTCAGAGATGCCAGACCCACATTCGCCTAAGAACTCGCCGGCCTCGGTCTCAATACTAAACGAATCGTCGTAAAGATCGCTCCCGTAGGTGTAAACCGATTGGCGCACAACCAACGGGGCCACTTCGCCGAGAGAAGCAAAGTCCGTTTCTTGGGATTCGGCAAAGTGACGCGCCTCGGTTCGCGCGGCGGTTGAGCCAACCGTCGCCGTGCCAAGCGTTGCGGCTTTCGGCTTAGCCCATTTGCCGATAGGCACAGCCCAATAAAAGGTGAACAGCAACGCCAAAAGAATGCCGATGATGGCTACGGCCAACACGAACAAAATCGGTCCCAGGACACCGCTCAGCACCCCCCCGCTCACCTTGTCCGCCTGTTTGGCCGCCGCCGCTTGGCTCTCTTCGGCAAGAGGAAGCAAGGCTTGCAAACGTGCGGCAAGGGTGGGGTCGGTAGCTTGATTTTCCGCGATGAGCTGTTGGATCATATCCGGCGTGATGCCGCCCGAGACGATCTTACGTTGGGCTTCGGCGCGGTCACTGGTCACGGCGTACTCCACCGCCGTCATCTTGATCCACTGGTCCTTGTAGCCGTCAGCCAAATGCACCGGCTCGGCGTCCCGAAATTGCACCGGTGCGAACTGGTACGCCCAAATCAGGCCGAGGATCAGCCCCAGGAGCACCAACCCCAAACGGGCCAACGCAGGCGCGAGCGAACTTAAGACGGCTTTCCCAATAATGTTGAACTGTCCAACCAGGCGATTGATCATAGGGTCTAGCCTTTCCTTCCAAGCGGCCACATAGCCGTGAAAGCCACGAGCTGATTTCGTTCTTCCGCATTGTACATGAACAGCACCGCCAGGACAAATCCGCTGGCCCATGCCTCCGCCGCTCTAAACACCGCGCAGCACACACTCTGAGCCTTGCTAAGTATTCGGGCGGGCGGTAAGATGTGACACGGGAAACAATTTGCGCGAAGGATGAAAAAAATGAGCCTGTGGAAACGCCTTCCTATTGTTATCGGGGCGGTCGGCTACACGATGTTTTTGCGTCCGCAAATGCTCAAGTGGGGCACACGCCTGGGCGAATCCCAACGGCTTTTGCCCGGCGACGAGCTGATCCCCAAGCCCAACTTTCAGATGACCCACGCGCTCAACGTTGACGCGCCTCCGGAAGCCGTTTGGCCCTGGATCGCACAGATGGGGCGCGAACGCACCGGCTATTACGCGCTGGACCTTTTCACAAATCGGGGCATCCCCAGCGCCACTTTCATCCGCCAAGACATCCCCGCGCCAGAAGTGGGTCAAGAGATGGATGGCGGGCTGCGCGTGTTGGCCGTTGAGCCAAACCGCCAACTGATCTTCGGCGGCTTCAGCTTGCGCCGACTGGGTGGCGTGGTGCAAGACGTGACCACGCTCCACCTGCTGGAGCGCCGCCGCGACGGCAGCACACGCCTACTCGTGCGCCGCCGCGCGCTCAGCTATGGGCTGGTGGGCACACTTTTCAACAAGCTGGACGAACCCGTCTACTTCGCGTTTTCTATGCAGCAGCTCAAGCGGCTCAAGACTTTGGCCGAGAGCGGCAACCATTTGCACACCGCCAGCCAGGAACAAACGACCCAACACGCCCACAGATGAAACCTCCTCGCCGCTTCTGCGTATTGGCTATTAGAACGCTCGAAGAACAGCAGGAGAGGGAGTATGGGCACAACACCAAAACGCTTATACCGCTCCACACAAAACCGCATGTTCGCGGGAGTGTGTGGCGGGATCGCGGAATATTTGGACGTAGACCCGACCCTGGTACGGTTGGCTTTTGTGGCGCTCTCATTGATGGGCGGGCCGGGCATCCCGCTTTACATCATCCTGATGCTGATCGCGCCGGAAGCGCCAAACGAGGAAGCCGCCCCAAAGGCTAAACGTCAACCCACAGAGGAGCAAGAAGACGAACAAAGCGCCTAAGCACGGCGCTTTTTTGACACAGAAGGGTCGGCGGCGGAAGTCTGCGCCTCCAATGCGCGACGTTGAGCAGCGGCCTGGCGCTGAATACGCCGTAAATAGTCGCCGTGTAGCGGATATTTCCACAAAAGCGCCAGCCCCACCAGCAACGCCAGCAACGGCAACACCGACGCAAACAAGCGAATCACCAAGATCACCACGTGGGGTTGGGTGGCGGCGTCCAAATTGGCGTTGTAACCGGCCCACGCCAACGCTTCGTTGAGCAACAGCCCCGCCACCGCCGGCGGAAAGCGGAACACGAAGCCCAAAATACCCCGATACATCCCCTCGCGGCGCTGCCCCGTGCGCACAAAGTCCTCGTCCACCACCTCGGCAAAGAGCATATCCGGCCCCAGGATCAACCCGCCCACCGCCAACCCCAGCGCACCCAGCACAAGCGCCGTCGCGGTAACGTCTGTGGTCACCAGCAAAGGCAACGCCAACACGCCCGCCGCCGCCATTGAAGTCATCATCGCGGAGCGCGTGCCGACCCGCCGCACTCCCCATTGCCAACCCAAGATCGCCGCGCCGGAAGCGACAAAAAGCGCCAAAAGTAACTTGGAAAGTTGCGCATCGGCCAACCCAAGCACGTACTCGGCATAAAAGGGCATGGTCGCGCCGATGACCGCGATCAAAAAGCGGATCACGAAATTGACGCTCACCACAATCAAAAAAGCGCGGTTGGTAAAAACGATGCGCATCTGTTGCCGCCAAGAAGGTTGAGGCGGTTCGCCCACCGTCGAGCGCTCTTGAATGCCCAGCAGCGAAAGCAAATACATCACCGCCGAAGCCGTCCCCCACAACACCGCCAACGCTCCCCAGCCCCACGTCCCGTAAACCGCAGGGGAAAGCGCCACCGCCAACCCGTTGCCCACCAGTGCCCCGATAAGTTGCCGCGCGCTCGCGCCGGTGGCGCGGTCGGCGGTGCTTTCGTACATTTCCGGAAAGAGCGCGTCTTGGTTCAGCGTGACGATGGATTGGAGCATGTCGTAGATGCTGATAATCACCAGGAAGTAGACCATCAAAGCGGTGGGGTTGCTCGCGTCAAAAGGAGGCAGCCACACCAACGCAAACGCCACCGCCGTCGGGATCGCAAGCGCGCCGATATAAAAGCGTCTGCGGCCCCAGCGTGTGCGGGTGCGGTCGGAAAGCCAACCCGCCACCGGATCGTTGACCGCGTTCCAAAAGCCGAACGCGAACCACCCCCGCCCTACCCAACGCGGCGGCAACTTTTTTACGTCGGTGTAAAAGTAGAGGATATAGTTGTTGAACGTCCAATACGTGAGCATACCGGCGGCGTTTGCCAGCGCGTATAGCAACGTGCGCCAAAGCGGAACTTGCCGCTCCGACGCGCTGCGGTGATGGAATGTGCTCAAGGCAGTTGCCCCTAGGTGTTGCGCGGCGGCTCGGCTCAGCCCCCGCTGTGCAGCAGCTCCAAAGTCAGCAGATAGGCGCCGGAGGTGGTGCCAAGCTCTTGCTCATAACGCGAAGCGACCACGATATACATGCCATCGCGCGGCAACGTGAAGCGCTGGATCAGCGCGTTTTTGTCTCCGCCGCCGTCGTCGTCGAAGGCGATCTGCTTACGCTCGCCGTCATAAAGCGTCACCAGCGCGTCCAGATCGCCGGAGGCGCGCTCCATGCGCACGCGGATCACGTCCCCCGTGTTGCCGAGGAAAACGTATTCCTCCGAGACGTTCTGGTCATCAATCAAGCCGCTGACCGTCGCCCCGTAGGTAATCTCCAACGCGCGCCCGCCGCCGATGCCCGGGCGCCCGTTCAGCGTCAGTGCAAAGCGCCCGTGCGTTTGTCCACTCGCGCCGCCGCTGCGCGTCGCCACCAGGTAATATGTGCCGCTGGCGGGCAATGTGAAGGCGGCAATGCGCGCGTCGCGCCCCTCTCCGCCGTCGTCGTTCTGCATCAACGTAAGCAAGTTGGCGTCGGCCAGTTGCAAAAGCGGGTCGAGATTGCCCTCCACCCTGGCAAGCGAGGCGGTGATTACGTCGCCGCGCTGTCCCTGAAACCAAAAGTAGCGCGCGGGCACGTCGTCGTCGATCTCGCCCTCCAGCGTCTGGCCGTAGTCTATCAAACGCGCGTCCTCCACCGAGCCGCCGAGCGTCTCTGTCGGCACAAGCTCCACGCTCAAAACGTAGCTGCCCTCGGTGTCGCCTGCCTCACGCCCAAAGCGCGTCGCCACCACCAGATAGACGCCGCTTTCCAACGCGGTATAGTGCCGCACCGCCGCGTCCAGCGTGCCTTCGGCCAGAGGATCGTCGTCGTTGGAGGCGAGCACCACACCGTCCACAGTGGCGATGTCCACCTGTGGGTCGAGGTCGCCGGAGGTGCGGCGCATCACCACGTCGAAAACATCGCCACGTTCTGCGCGCAAAAAGTAGAAGACCAGCGGCTGCTCCTGCGTCACGCGCCCGACTACGCTCTCATCGTAGCGCAACACGCTATCGGTTTCCGTGCCCGTGCCCACCCGCTCCAGCAGCAACGCATACTCGCCGGACGTGGCGCCAAGCTCTTGCCCAAAGCGCGTAGCGATCACAAAATAGCGCCCGTCTGCAGGCAAGCGCTTAAAGCGGATTTGGGCGTCCGCCCCCGTGCCGTCGTCATCACTCAAGGCCAGGATCGCGCCGTGTTCGTCGGTCAACAGAAGGAAGGGGTCCAGATCGCCGCTGAGGCGCGCCATGCTCAGCGAGATCACGTCGTTGGCTTGCGCGCTGAAGCCATAGACGCGGCGGAAGTTGGCGTCGTCCAACGTGTCGGTTACGGTTTCACCGAACAAGAGCTGTCCACCGCCGGCCTGTCGCCCGACGTCGGCCAAAGTGAAAGGCGCGCGCCCCAGCAAAGCCGCGATCAGCGCCACCCACCCCGCCCAGGCCGCGCAACGCCGCCACGTTCTCCCGTGCATCGCTATTCTTCTCGGGTCAGCGTGAGGCTAAATGTGCCGTAGGTATGCTCGCTTTCCAGGCCGTAGCGATTGATCGCCACCAAATATTTGCCCGACTGTGGCAACACCACGCGACTGAGCAGCGGCGCATATGTGCCACCAACGGGGCTGTCGTCGTTGCTGGCGATCTCCACCCAGCCGTCGCCTTCTGCGCGGTAAAGGTGCAGCACCGAGTCCAGGTTGCCGCTCAGGTGCTCTACCTCAATCGTGACCACATCGCCCGCCTGCCCCTCAAAGACGTAAAAGAGCAGATATTGGTCGTCGTTTAGCTCGCCGACCACCGTTTGGCCGTAGCCCAGTGGCTCGACCATAGAGCTTACGCCTGTGACGGCGTTTTCGTCCACCAACTCCAACATCAGCCGATAGCGTCCGCTGGTAGGGGGAGCGTCCGGCCCCACATAACGCGAGGCGATGATCGTGTACTCGCCGTCGGCGGGCAGGTCAACCACAATTTGCGAATCGCGAATTTGCCCGGGGTCAATGTCATCGTTAGCGTCCACCGTCGCGCCGTCGGCATCTTGCAGCTCCAAGTAGCAATCCAGCTCCGAGCCGGGCGTCGCCTCCATCGTGATCCGCACACGCTGATCGGCCAAGCCGTTGAACGTGTAAATTTGGCTGACGTGCTCGTCGTCAATCACGCCGTTGACTACGTCGCCGTAAGCAATGGCGCGCGGACCTTGCGGCACATCTTGCGGCACGGCCTCGCCGACGGTGTAGGTCAGGGCGAGCGTGTACGTCCCACCGGGCGGCACAATCGGCCCCACGCGCGGCGCAATCAGCACGCCGTAATCACCCGCCTTCGGGATGGTGACCGCGCTCAACGCACCCATGCCGCTGGAGACCAACTCGCTCAAATTCTGGTCGGCCAAAACAAGCATCACGCCGTCGCCCGCGTCCGACGTGGCGGTGAGGTCTACCGTGTCGCCCGCGTCCGCGTAGAAGGTGTACAAGCGCGCGCCGCCCTCAAACGTGCCCTGAACGGGCACGTCCGGCGGCAACGCTTCCGTGCTGAGCCGTCCCAACGGGGAGGTATTCTCCGGCTGTTGTAGCTCGGCGGGTGCTTGCCCGCCCGGGCCTTCCAACGTCAGCGTGTAGGGACCGGCGGACGTGCCCGTCTCCTGCTCAAAGCGCGTGGCGACAATGGCGTAGTAGGCCGTCTTGGGCAAGGTGTACTCGATGCGTGCGTCGCGCTCTTGCCCCTCCACGATGTCGTCGTTTTCCACCAAGGGGATGCGCCCGTCGTCCAGCAAAATCAGTAGTGGGTCCAACCCGTTGGGTTGGTCGGCGTTGAGGCTGCGCATTTCTATGGTGATAGGGTCGCCTTCGTGCCCCAAGAAAACATAAAAATCCATGTAGCGGGCGTTGGAAAGCTCACCCTCGACCGTCTCGCCGTAGGTGATCGGGGTCAGCGTGACGTATTCGGGCGGCAAGGTCGGCTCCGGCGTGAGGGTAATTTGCGGGGACGGCGCGTCGGATTGAAGCATGAGCACATAGCTTCCGCTGCTCGTGCCCTGCATCTGCCCCAAGCGCGTCGCCACGATCAGATACGCGCCATCATAGGGCAAGGTGTAAACCAAACGCGCATCGCCGTTTCCGCCGCCGCTGTCGTTGTCTTCAAAGAGCAATTGGCCGTCTGCGTCTAACAGGTACAAATAGCTGTTGAGGTCGCCTCCGGCGCGGCTCATAGTGACCGTGATCGTATCGCCCGCCGAGCCGTAAAAGCGATAGGTGACAGCGGAGATCGTGTCGTCCACGTTGCCGGAGACCGTCTCCCCATAGCTCAGCGGCAAATAGTTCCCCTCGGTGGCGGGATTCGGAGCGCGGTCAAACGTGAAGCTGTACGCGCCGCCATCACCGGCAGGGTCAGGTAACGCTACAGCCAAAAAGTAAATGCCGTCTTGCGGCAAGCTGGCGTGCAACTCCACGCCCTGCCCCGAACGCCCCAGCTCCTGGAACGCTCCATCGTAGAGTGCGTAGAGTGGTTGAAAACTCCCGGCCATCTCCGGCGTGAAGACGACTTGCTCGCCGCCTTCTGCTTCGAACCAATACCAGCGTAGCGCCACTTGCTGCGAAAGTGTATCACGCACCGCGCCCCCCGCTTCCAACATCACCAGGCGCACGCGGTCCCCCTGGATAGCGGGCGTCTCAGGGATAGACGGCGTGGAGGTGATGGCAGGTTGCGGCGGCCCGTCAACTGCCGCCGTGAGATTGAGCGTAAACGTGCCGCCCTCTTCCGGTGGCACTCCGCC
>Ga0256841_1003513_pt1 | contig 11688 bp, 12 predicted proteins | sample 356308metaG_FD_185971 | JGI IMG/M metagenome (GOLD analysis project Ga0256841, IMG submission 185971) | Hydrothermal vent microbial communities from Mid Atlantic Ridge, Atlantic Ocean - 356-308 | ecosystem: Environmental > Aquatic > Marine > Hydrothermal vents | place: Atlantic Ocean: Mid...
GGGAGACATGGAACGCAAAGGCTTCGAAGAACCGTGACGCCCATGAACCGACGCCTCGCCCTCCTTTTGTGCGCCGCCCTCGCAGCCCCCGTCGCCGCCGCGCCGCGCGCCTCCGCCGACTCGACCGGCACGCCGCCGCGCGCGTGGGCTTTCTCGACGTTCGTACAGTACGAATCGCTGAGTGAGGGACGCCCGGCCTGGCAAAGCCTGCACGCCTATGCCCGGCGGCGCTTCACGCGGGGCGCGCTCGTCGTCGAGGCGCTGAGCGCCCGCCGCTTCGACGCCCGGGACGAGGCGCTCGTCGCCGACGGATGGCTCGACCTGTGGCCCGGCGGCTATGCGAACGCGCGCCTGCAGCTGGCTCCGACGCCTCGCTTCCTCCCGGCCGTCGAGGGGTACGCCGAGGTCTATCAGGGCGTGGGGCGATGGGAACTCGCGGCAAGCTTCCGGCAGCGCGCCTTCGCCGAAGCGCGCATCCGCGAGTTCGGCCTCGCCGCCGCGCTTTACGTGGGGGACTGGTACCTCCGCGCACGCGCCGCATGGACGCCGGGCCGGGGACGGGTCGGGTGGACGCAGACCGTCTCGGCTCGCCGGTACGGGGCGTCTCCGGAGACGTTCGTCGAGGTGCGGGGGGGGCGGGGAGGCAGCGTGGAGGTCGTCGACGCGGGGCCCGTGCTCGTGCTCACGCAGACCTGGTTCGTCGCCGCTCGGGCGCAACGCTTCTTCGGCCCCACCTTCGGCCTCTCCGTCGCCGCCGCCTACAGCGACGACGACTTCTTCACCCGCCGCACCTTCGCGCTCGGCCTTCTGGCCCGGTGGTGAACCGGTCGGCGTCGCGCGGGGGCCGCGTCACAGCGGCGCGACGGACAGCAGCCGCACGGGCGCGCCCCACTGATAGATCGTCATCACGTCTTCCGGGCGCGCCTCGAACCGAACGCGCAGCCCGTCTTTTTGAAAGGCTTCGTCGAGATTGATCGGCAGATATTTCGCACCGTCGTCGGCGACGATGCCGAAGAAGCCGCCTTCGAGGTCGATGTGCTGGATGGTTCCGGTCATGGTCACCGTCTGCTTCGTTTCGCCCGGTTCCTCGTCCGGGATCGCGCCTCCGCACGCTGTCACGATCAGGAGCGCGGCCGTGGCGAGCCACGGGCCGAGGCGGCGGGTGCGTCCCGGACGTGCAGACGTCAAAGAGGGCCGCCGGGTTGCGCGACGCGCGGCAGGCAACAGCGTATGGGCCGGACGACGCATGGGTCAGGTGCTCTTCGGGGCCTCCTCGCCGCCGATGGACTCGCGCATGTGCGTATCCGCCTGAATGTTGCGGAGGTTGTAATAATCCATCACGCCGAGGTTGCCTTTCCGGAAGGCTTCGGCGATGGCTTTCGGCACCTCGGCCTCGGCGGCCACCACCCTGGCCCGCTGCTCCTCGACGGAGGCGCGCATCTCCTGCTCCCGCGCGACGGCGGTGGCGCGGCGCTCTTCGGCCTTGGCGCGCGCGATCTTGAGGTCGGCCTCGGCCTGATCCGTCTGAAGCTTCGCGCCGATGTTCTCGCCCACGTCCACGTCGGCGATGTCGATGGAGAGGATCTCGAAGGCCGTGCCGGAGTCGAGGCCTTTCGAGAGCACGACCTTCGAGATCGAGTCCGGGTTTTCGAGCACCTCCTTGTGGGAGTTCGCCGAGCCGATGGTCGTCACGATGCCCTCGCCCACGCGCGCCAGGATGGTCTCCTCGCCCGCGCCCCCGACGAGCCGCTCGATGTTCGCCCGAACGGTCACGCGGGCCAGCGCGCGCACCTGAATGCCGTCCTTCGCCATGGCCGTCACCGGCGGCGTCTCGATCACTTTCGGGTTGACCGAGACCTGCACGGCCTCGAACACGTCGCGCCCGGCCAGGTCGATGGCGGCGGCCCGCTCGAAGTTCAGGTCGATGTTCGCCTTGTCCGCCGAGATGAGGGCGCGTATGACGTTCTCGACGTGCCCCCCGGCCAGATAGTGCGCCTCCAGTTCCGGCGTGCCTACATAGATTCCCGCTTTGTGCGCCGTGATCAGGGGGCGGACGATCAGGTGCGGCGGCACCTTCCGCAGCCGCATCCCCACGAGGTCGCGCAAAAGCTTAAGCCGCACCCCCGAGAAGAACGCCGTCACCCACAGCCCCAGCGGGACGAAGTACATGAAAATCATCAGGCCGAGCACGATCAGGACGATCACGAGCAGCCCGGTGGCGCCGATCAAGGTTTCCATGGATTTGGCCGTATGTGTGCGTATTCAAAAATGGGCGGCTCATGGAGCGCTGCCCTTGCGATAGTTTCCGCTCTGCCCGCCCGTCTTGGCCAGCAGGTGAATGTCCGTAATGAGGATGGCCTTCGAGACCGACTTGCACATATCGTAGATGGTCAGCGCCGCCACGGAGACGGCGGTCAGCGCTTCCATCTCCACGCCCGTCGGCCCGACGCTCTTCGTATAGGCCCGCACGTCCACGGCGAGCGCGGTTTCGTTCAGCGAAAGCTCCACGTCCACGCCGCGCAGAAGCACGTCGTGGCACAGGGGGATGAGCTTGCTCGTTTGCTTGGCGCCCATGATTCCGGCGATCTGCGCCAGCGTCAGCACGTCGCCCTTGCGGATCTTGTTCTCCCGCACCAGACGAAACGCTTCTTCGCCCAGAATCACACGCCCGACGGCCACCGCCGTGCGCACCGTCGATCGTTTGTCCGCCACGTCCACCATCTGCACGCCGCCCTGCGGGTCGACGTGCGTCAGCGCCGGTACATCACTCATGGTCAAAAGGAGGTTGAAGGTTCGACATCACAGGCATCTCTCGGGGGGAACGTCTGAAGATAGGCGCATGTTGCGCGAAGGGCAAGCCGCCGTCGGCGTTCCGGACGATGTGCTTATCCGCCGATCAGGATCATGGGGCGGTTTTTGGACTGCGCCAGCTCGTGCATGCCCGCGTGCGCGGCCTTCTTCCGGAGCACGGCGGCGCGGATGATCTCGCCGAGTGCCTCGTCCGACGCGCCGGCGCGGAGGGCGTCGCGGAGGCTGACCTCGGCGCGACCGAACAGGCACACTTTCAGGTGCCCGTCGGCGGTCAGACGCAGCCGGTTGCACGAGGCGCAGAAGTCCTCGCTCATGGACGTGATGAAGCCGATCCGCCCGCGAAAACCGGGCACGCGGTATGTTTTCGACGTGTCGTTCGGCCCGTCGGCCAGGCGCTCCAGCTTCGGAAAACGCGCCTCGATCCGCTCGATCATCTCGCGGTAGGGCATGAAGCGCCCGTCGTTCCAGCCGTTGCCGTCGAAGGGCATGTATTCGATGAAGCGCACTTCGAGCGGGCGACGCTCGGTCATCGCCGCGAAGTCGGCCGGCTCGTCGTCGTTGAAGCCGCGCATGACCACGCAGTTGATCTTCACCGGATCGTAGCCCGCCGCCTCCGCCGCGTCGATGGCGCGCAGGACGACGTCGAAGCCGTCTCGCCGCGTGATGTGTGCGAAGCGGTCCGGGCGGAGCGTGTCGAGGCTGATGTTGAGGAGGTTGACGCCGGCGGCGCGGAGGCGCGGGAGTTTCTTCGACAGGAGCAGGCCGTTCGTCGTGAGCGCGAGCGTCTTCAGCCCGGGCAGCGCGCCGAGCCCCTCCACGAGCTCCTCGACGCCCTTGCGCACGAGCGGCTCGCCGCCGGTCAGCCGGATCTTCTCGACGCCCGCCTCGACGAACAGCCGCGCCAGGTGGAGGATCTCTTCGAACGTGAGGATCTCGTCGCGCGGGCGAAGCGGCACGCCCTCCTCCGGCATACAGTACCGGCAGCGCAGATTGCACCGCTCCGTCAGCGCGATGCGGAGGTACGTGTGGCGGCGGCCAAAGGTATCGGTAAGCAGATCCGGCATGACGTCCTTTTAAGAGCAAGCGGCGCGGTTGTTCTGCCCCGAACGGGAAGTTTGCGCCAAAACGCGGCGGTCACTCTTTGCCGTAGATCTTCTTTCCCCCGAGATACGTCGCCACGACCTCCGTTTCGAGGATCTCGGGGGCGGGGACGGTCATGATGTCTTTCGAGAGGAGGACGAAGTCGGCGAGCTTGCCGGGTTCGAGCGAGCCGAGCGAGGCTTCCTGAAAGGCGGCGTAGGCGGCGTCGCGGGTGAAGGCGCGGAGCGTCTCCTCGCGCGTGAGGCGCTGTTCGGGCTGCCATCCGCCCTCGGGCCACCCCTCGGCGTCCTGCCGCGTGACGGCGGCATAGAAGCCGAGCAACGGATCGACGCGCTCGACGGGGAAGTCGGAGCCGAAGGCGAGCGCGACGCCCTGATCGAGGAAGGTGCGCCACGCATACGCGCCCCGGACGCGCTCCGGCCCGAGGCGGTCCTCGGCCCAGTACATGTCGCTCGTGGCGTGCGTCGGCTGCATGGAAGCGATGACGCCGAGACGGGCGAAGCGGGGGAAGTCCTCCGGCGCGACGACCTGCGCGTGCTCGATGCGGTGGCGTTCGCCCGGCGCGACGCCCGCCGCCTCGTAGCCGTCGAGCGTGACGCGGTTGCCCCGGTCGCCGATGGCGTGCGTGTTCACCTGATAGCCGCACGCGAGCGCGGCGCGCACGTCTTCGGTGAACGCCTCGGGCGTGTGCATGAGCAACCCCCGGTTGCCGGGATCGTCCGAATAGTCTTCGAGGAGCGCCGCGCCCCGGCTGCCGAGCGCGCCGTCCATGTAAAACTTGACCGCGCGCACCGTGAGCTTGCCGCCGTAGTCGAGGAGGGGATCGTTGCAGAAGGCGTCGAACGTTTCGCCGCGTCCGCCGACCATGGCGTAGACGCGGAGGTCGAAGCGGTCCTCGTCGATGGCGCGGCGGTAGCGCGCGACGGTGGCGCGGTCGACGCCCGCCTCGTGGACGCTCGTCAGCCCGAAGCGCTTCGTCTCGCCGATGGCGCGGCGGAGGGCCTCGTCGAGCTGTTCGTCCGTCAGCGGCGGCACGTGCCGGCCCACGATGCCCATGGCGGCGTCGACGAAGACGCCGGTGGGTTCGCCGCGCGCGTCCCGGCGGATGGCGCCGCCTTCGGGGTCGGGCATCTCGCGCAGCCGCTCCAGCCCCACCACGCGGAGCGCCGCCGTGTTCGCCCACGCCGCGTGCCCGTCGATGCGGCGGAGCCACACCGGGCGCTCGGGAAAGGCCTCGTCGAGGTCGTACCGCGTGGGAAAGTCCTTCTCCGGCCAGTCGTTCTGATCCCACCCGCGCCCGGTCAGCCAGGCCTCCTCCGGCAGCGTTTCTTCGAACGCCTCGAGCCGCTCGATCACCTCCTCCTTCGACGCCGTGCCCACCAGGTCGGCCTGCATCATGCTCACACCGAGGCCCATCAGGTGCGCGTGCGCGTCGATCAGGCCGGGCACGACCGCGCGTCCCTCCGCGTCGAGGCGCCCGGCTTCGGGATGCGCCGCCAGCACCTCCTCCTCCGCACCCACCATCACGATGCGCCCGTCCTTCACCGCCATCGCCTCCGCCGTGGGCTGCGCCGGGTTGGCCGTATAGATGCGGGCGTTGTGAAGGACGAGGGTGTTTTCCTCCTTCGGCGCGGAATCACACGCCGAAAGCGCCGCGACCATCACGAGACTCATCAGGATCGCGGGACAAACAGACAGATTCATGGCGTTGCTCTCGAAAAGTGGGGGGGAGGGGGAATATACGACGCGGGGCGGTTCGGCGGCGGGTCAATCCTTCGGCTCCTCGGCCCGCTTCTCCACCCACAGCGTCACCGGCCCCTCGTTGACGAGGTGCACGTTCATCATCGCGCCGAAGACGCCGGTGGGCACGGGCTTGCCGAGGTGGTCGGCGAGCAGACGGGTGAAAAGCTCGTAGAGCGGCTCGGCCTTCTCGGGCAGCGCCGAGGCGACGAACGAGGGCCGGTTGCCCTTGCGCGCGTCGCCGTAGAGGGTGAACTGCGAGACGACGAGCGCCTCGCCGCCGACCTCGCGCACGGAGCGATTCATGCGGCCCTCGTCGTCGGGAAAGATGCGGAGGCCGGCGCACTTTTTGGCGAGCCACGCCGCTTCTTTCTCCGTGTCCGTGCGGTGCACGCCGAGGAGGATCAGCAGCCCCCGCCCGATGCGCCCGACGACGGCGCCGTCCACTTCCACAAATGCTTCGCTGACGCGCTGAACCAGAGCCACCATCTCGCGCTCCTGTCGTTTTCGTTAAGGGGAGAACCGGTCACTCCTCGCCGAGACGGGCGCGAAGATACGCGGCCAGCTCTCGAAGCGCCCGCCCCCGATGGCTGACGGCGTTCTTCTCCGTCGGGCTGAGTTCGGCGAAGGTGCGTGTTTCGCCCTCGGGCACGAAGAGCGCGTCGTAGCCGAAGCCGCCCGCGCCGCGCGCTTCTTCGAGGATGCGTCCCGGGCATACCCCTTCGAAAAAGCGCACCGCGCCGTCTTCGGCGAAGGCGACCACGGTCCGAAAGCGCGCCGAGCGGTCGGAAGCGCCGGAGAGTTCGCGGAGGAGCTTCGCGCGGTTGGCGGCGTCGTCGGCGTCGGGGCCGGCGAAGCGCGCCGAGTGGACGCCGGGCTGCCCGCCGAGGGCCGTCACTTCGAGGCCGGTGTCGTCGGCGAGGGCGGGCCGGCCGGTGTGCCGGTGGAGCGCGAGCGCCTTCTTCCGGGCGTTGCCCTCCAGCGTCGGCGCGTCCTCGATCACCTCCGGCGCGTCCTCGAACGACGCCGCCGTACGCAGCGTCACCGGCAGCCCCGCCAGCAAGGCCCGCAGCTCGCGCACCTTGCCGGGATTGCGCGTGGCCAGCACGATTTCCATCGGTTCCTTCATGAACTTCCATCGGGGTTCACTTCGAGAAGAAGCCGTAAAGAACGGTTCTCCCGTAACTATTCCGCGCGCGCAGCCGTAGTTGCCCGTGAATTTTGAACGTAAATCTTTTCATCAGCCCTGAGGGAGGGTCGCTATGAAAAAGCTCACTCACGCGCCGTCGGGCGCGACGCTATTCCTGTTCCTTTTCGTTGCTTTCGTGCTCATTCCAACCCCGTCCGCCCACGCGCAAAACACGTTCGACAATCGGAGCGAGACGTGGTGGGACAACCTCGAAAAGCAAGTTGCGCAGTCGCTCGATTCCCCCATCGAACAGATCCGGGACGAGTCGCTCCAGAACGTCATCTTCTTCTCGACGAACTATGGCGACCGCGTCGATTTTACGTATGCCGTGGACAAAATCTATGATATTTACGAGCATGCGCCGCTCGAAGCGCGCCGTACGCTGGCGCTCGTGGCGCTCCATGCCATCGGCAACGAGTACGCCATGCAGCGCCTGAGCAGAGCCGTTGAGACGGAATCCTCGGCGCGCATTCAGAAGCACGCCCAGGCCGTGCTTGCCGACTTTTACGGGAAGCGCACCATCTAGGCGTCAGGCTCGCTGTTTTTCTCATCCGGAGCGGCCCTTCTTGCGGGCACACCGTCGCATCCCGGCGCTTCTCCGGGTGAGAAAGACAAAGAAACCTTCACGAAGGCACATTGTACTTTTGCGATGTGCCTTCTTATATTGTAAGGCTCTTTCAAGAACCCAGTCGAACACAGGAGGAATCAGTCTTGCCGGTAGGAATCAAAGTTCGGGACAACGAGTCGATCGACCGCGCTCTGCGGCGTTTCAAGCGCGCCGTCAACCGCAGCCGCGTGCTGCGCATTTACCGCGCGAACATGGCCTACACGAAGCCGTCGGAAGAGCGGCGCCTGGCCCGTGAGAAAGCGGCTCGCAACTCCCGGAAACGCTCGCGATACTAAAGCGCGATCCGGACCTCCGGAAGCTTCGGAACGCGCGGCCTGCCCCGGCAGGTGCGCGCCCATAGATTTGCGTTTCTCGCAAAGGCGATCTCTGCCCGGAGGTCGCCTTTTTGTGTGATCCCGCTCCACGAGCGGAGCGGAGTCAGCTTTCCTGCCGCCCGATCCGCATGTGGAGTTCGATCGCTTCGCCTTCGCGGATCACCCCGAAGCGCACGCGGTCGCCGGGGCGAAAGTCATAGAGGCGCGCCACGAAGTCCGTCTGATTGTCCACCGCTTCGCCCTCGACCGAGACGATGACGTCGTACGGCTGGAAGCCTGCCTTTTCCGCAGGAGAGCCGGGATCGACGTCGTCCACGATCACGCCGTGCGCTACCGGCAGCGAGAGCGCGCGGGCAATGCGCGGGTTGACGTTCACGCCCACGAGGCCGGTATAGTACGACCGGTCCACGAAGCCTTTCTCTTTCAGTTCTTCCACCACGCGCCGCACCTTGCCCGCCGGCACGGCGAAGCCGATTCCTACGGATCCGCCCGTCTGGCTGTAGATGGCCGTGTTGACGCCGATGACCTCGCCGAGCGCATTGACGAGCGGTCCGCCCGAGTTGCCCCGGTTGATGGCTGCGTCGGTCTGGATCATGTCCCGATAGAGGCGGCCTTCCTGCGGCTGGAGGTCCCGCCCGACGGCGCTGACGACGCCGACGGTGACCGTCGGGTCGGCGGCTTCGAAGAGGCCGAAAGGATTGCCGAGGGCGATGACCCATTCGCCCACGAGCGGACGCTCTCTCTCGGCGAAGCTGAGGTACGGCAGGGAGGTCTCCGGCTCGACCTTGAGCAGCGCGATGTCGGTGGCCGGGTCCGAGCCGATGAGCCGGGCCTCCCGCACGTCTCCGTCGGGGAAAGCGACGGAGATCTGCGTGGCGTGGCCGGCCACGTGATCGTTCGTGACGATGTAGCCGTCGGCGGAGATGACGAAGCCGGAGCCGAGGCTCTGCACCTGGCGCTGCATCACGCGCGAGCGCCGGCGTCCGAAAAAGAACTCATAGAAGGGGTCGGCGAAGGGGTCGGCCACGCGCACCCGCTCTACGGCCGTCACGTTGACGCTGACGACTGCCGGGGCGACCACCTCGACGGCCCGCGTGATGGCCGTCCGCCGGGAGCGCTCGAGCGCGTCGCCGGGCGCCTCCGCCTCCGGCGCGACCGTCACCCGCTGCGGCGGGGGCGCCTCCGCCTGCTGCGACCGGGCCCGCGGCTCACATCCGAAGAGAACGCTCGATAAAGCCAGAAGAAGGAAGAGACGGTTCATAAGCGCAGGGATTTGGATCGGGCCGGGGGCTGCCGCGCGCCCTCGACATGCGCCCGTCATACGGGAGCGGCCGACAGGGGTTTCTGCACCCGGCATCGCCTCCCTGCGCCTCCGCCTCGCGCGCCGCCGATTTCGTGCCGACGCCCGCTAAAGGACGTGTCCGCTCCGTCGATACTTGCGATACCTGCCGTCCCACTCTCTGTATTGACCGATTGATCCCATCATGAAACGACTGTTCTTGTTGACGCTGCCTCTGATCGCGCTGAGCCTCTACGGCGTCGGTTGCGATGCCTTCAAGCCCGACGAAACGGCTCCCACCGGCGGCGTCGTGACGCTCATCGGACAAGTGCTCAACGACCAGACCAACAACCCGGTCCCCGGCGCCTTCGTGACCGTCAAGCCCCAGAACCTGCTCGTCGAGGCGGACGAAGAGGGACGGTATCGCATCGACGTGGAAATCGACAGCACGATGGACGTGCAGGTTTTTGCCGAGAAGGAGGGCTTCGCCGAGCAGTCCGTCACCGTGCTGGCGCTGGCCGGACGAGAAGTGGACGTGCCCACGCTCCGCATCGTGCAACTCCTCGAAGACGAGCCCATCTCGGGACTTGCTTCGAACATTCTTCTGCTCCAGCAATCCGCCTCGAGCATCGGCGTCAAGGAGAGCGGTTCGCAGGAGGTGGCGAAAATCACGTTCCAGGTGGCCGACTCGCTCGGAAGGCCCGTCATCCTCGACAATACGACGCTCGTGCATTTCTCGCTCGGCGTTCAACCGGGCGGAGGCGAGTTCATTTTTCCGGAAAATGCCCCGACGGACAACAACGGCCTGGCGACGGTCAACCTTTCGAGCGGCACCAAGGCGGGCATCGTGCAGATCGTCGCCGAGGCGGACGTGGACGGGCGCACCATCCGCTCGCTCCCGGTGGCGGTGGCCATCCACGGCGGATTGCCCGATCAGGACCACTTCAGCATCGGCCCCGCCCGGTTCAACTTCCCCGGCCTGAACACCTTCGGCCTGACCAACACCATCAGCGTGATCGTCGGCGACAAGTACAGCAATCCCGTCAAGCCCGGCACCTCGGTCTCGTTCTCCACCACGCACGGCATCATCGAAGGCGCCGCGCAGACCGACGACACCGGGCGCGGGAGCGTCGCTCTGATCTCCGCCAACCCGGTTCCCCCCGACGGCATTGCGCTCATCACGGCAGTGACGGCGGACGAGAACCAGCAGGACGTCGTCGGGCAGACGCCGGTCATCTTCTCCGGCGTGCCGGTGATTACGGTCTCTCCGGCCGAGGCAAAGCTCGACCAGACCTATACCCTCACCGTCGCCGATCAGAACGGCAACCCGCTCTCGGAAGGCACCGTCATCAGCGTCAAGGCCGAAGGCACCAAGGTGAAAGCCGTCGGCAACACGAGCGTCATCCTCGACGACTCGGCGTTCCTCGGCGGCAATGCGTATGAGAACGTCTTGCGAGGCCCCGGCATCACCGAGTTCACCTTCGTCGTCGTTCCCGACCTCACGCTCGACGAAGAAGGCTCGCCCGAAATCGAGTCGGTCACGATCAAGGTCTCCGGCCCCAACGGCACGCTCGAGATCGTCCTGACCTCCGCGGGCGAAGCCTCGGCGCGGACCGAAGGCGCAACCATCGAGCGCCTGGGCCATGGCGTCATCCGGGCGCGCGCGTCCGACTATTAGGCCCTTCACACATTTTTGCGACGAGAAGAGCCGGTTCGACCTCGGGGTCGGGCCGGCTCTTTTTACCGGGTTATGGCTTCCTCCGGTTGGGTCCGGGACGCCTGCCGCGCGTGGGAACGATGAGGAACCCGGAGGCCGGGTGTGCGTGAGTCTGCGCTTCCGTATCTTCGGCTTTCTTCCCGGCTTTCTCGTCTCCGCATGCCTCTTCGGATCCTTCTTGCCTTCGTGCTTGCGCTCTCTGTGGCGGGGTTTGCCCGGGCGCAGAACGGCCGCGTCCCTTCTGCTCCGGTGGCGGAGATGACGGACGGCGGCGCGGTGCGGATGCCGGCGTGGCGCCGGCGCGCGCTTCTGCGCAAAGACAGCCTGTGGGCCGAGGCGCTGCGCATCCATTTCAACGCCCTCGTGATGGACGGCCACGTGGACACGCCCTCGCTCATGCGCCGGGGCTATGACTTCGGCAAACGCCACCGGAGCTTCGAGGGGCACGTGGACCTGCCGCGCCTGTTCGAGGGCGGGCTGGACGCGCCTTTCTTCTCGATCTACGTGCCGGCGTCGCTCGGCGAGGGGAAACGCGCCACGGACCGCGCCCGCGCGCTCATCGCCGAGGTCAAGCGGCAGGCGGCGGCCCATGCCGACAGCGCGGCGATGGCCTATTCGGCGGCGGACGTGCGGCGCATCACGCGCGGCGGGCGGAAGGCCATCCTCCTCGGCCTCGAAGGCGGGCACGCGCTCGCCGGATCGACGGACGTGCTCCGCGAACTCTACGAGGCCGGCATCCGGTACGTCACGCTCACCCACGTGAACACGAACGGATGGGCCGATGCCTCGCAGACGCCGTCAAGATGGGACGGGCTCAACGACCTCGGGCGGCGGATGGTCCGCGCCATGAACCGCCTGGGCATCCTCGTCGACCTCTCCCACGCCTCCGATGCTACGTTCTACGATGCC